>Ga0247730_1000774_pt1 | contig 20654 bp, 24 predicted proteins | sample UWRJL073202C2_FD_180959 | JGI IMG/M metagenome (GOLD analysis project Ga0247730, IMG submission 180959) | Plant litter microbial communities from Arlington Agricultural Research Station in Wisconsin, United States - UWRJ-L073-202C-2 | ecosystem: Environmental > Terrestrial > Plant litter >... | reverse complement strand
CTTGGTTGTCCTTGAGGCCATGTGGACCCGCTTCCTTCCGCATATGAGGCGCATCCATGAGATCCTTGGCGCAGGAACCATTGGCGAACTTCGTTCGGTATCGGCGGAACATCGCCAATTCCTGCCAACGGACCCGAAACACCGTTTGAACGCACGGGAACTCGGTGGCGGGGCTTTATTAGACCTTGGCATCTACCCGATCTCGTTTGCATTCGACATCCTCGGAGCGCCGAGTTTCATTGCGGCGTCTGCGCGTTTCAAGGACACAGGGGTCGATGCGGAAGTTGCAACAGTCATGCATCACCAAGGTGGGGCCATCTCCACGACGGCTTCGGCACTCGATTGCGCCGGACCAAACGTCGCCATCGTGTATGGATCGAAGGCGCGGATCGAGATTGCGTCGGTGTGGTACGAGCCGTCTTCATTCAAGGTTATCGATCACCAAGGCGCTTTACTCGAGGAATTCTCTGAAAAGTCGCCGGGCGGGGGATGCAGTATCAGGCGCTCGAAATGGAGAAGCTTGTTCGGTCCGGGGCGGAATCCTCGATAATGCTTCCTGTCGACACCGTTTTGATCATGAAGACGCTGGATCATATCGGGGCCCAGATTGGACTTGTCTATCCGCAGGAAGGTTGAGGTGTCCGTCTGGAACTGCTTTCCGCTCGAGTTTGGCGTCGAGCTTTTGTGTATTGGTACCTCGCTCACCCACTGCTACTAGAGGGTTGGGGCTCGTGGGTGAGGGGTAACGACGAGCCCCGCAGGTAATCGGGGAAGAGCACCTGCATCGCTGGGGCGATAATCATCAACGAAATGACGGTACATTAGTTCTTGTTAATTTACAGGAGGCGCATAATAGATTGGGCCTATGGAGGCGAATATCTCGATGAATGATCTCTTTTCGGCTTCTCAATCAGGCGCGCTTTCAGCGGAACACCTCGCTGACGGTGCAACAGTCCTGCATGGTAAAGCCCTGGCCGCTGAGAGCGAGATCCTGCACGATATTGAGAAGATCACCTCGCGTTCTCCGTTCAGGCGGATGACGATACCCGGTGGCCATGTGATGTCCGTCGCGATGACAAACTGCGGACAGGCTGGCTGGGTTTCCGACCGATCAGGGTATCGTTATGACAAAATCGACCCCTTGACCGGGCAACCGTGGCCCTTAATGCCGAGCTCTTTCGTAGCGTTAGCGCAGTCCGCTGCATCAGAAGCGGGATATCCAGACTTCGTTCCGGATGTCTGCTTGATCAACCGCTATGAGCCAGGTGCCAAGCTTTCGCTCCACCAGGACAAAGACGAAATGAGTTTTGATAGTCCGATCGTTTCCGTATCGCTCGGACTTCCCGCCACGTTTCAGTTTGGCGGCGCAAAGAGAACGGATGCACTCAGCAAAATCCGCCTCGAGCACGGCGATATCGTTGTCTGGGGAGGGCCATCAAGGCTTTTCTATCATGGAATCTTAGCGCTGAAAGACGGTGAGCATGACAAAGTCGGGCGGATGCGCCTTAACTTGACGTTCCGAGCCGCCTTGTAGTTGTCAGGTGTGGTTGTCGAGCGAACAGGGTTCGATACTGTCGTCGGCGTCGCTCAGACCTTTGAAGCTCGCATGACGCAGGCCGCCGTCTCCCCAACCGCAGCGGATGCGCCTTTCGAAGGTGGTATCTGCGCTAGGCCGACACGCCATCTACAATGAAAACCCGGTATTCGGCACCCTTTAGTCGGTGCTGCAGTGCTTCCTGATATAGCGGGCTATCGTACCAAGCCTGGGCGGCGGTCATGTCCGGGAACTCAATTACCACCGAGCCATCGACCCGCGGTCCCTCAAGCGTTCTTACGGTGCCATAAAACGCCAGCGCCTTTTTCTCGTGTCCTTCGCCAGCGGCACGCGCCAACTCGCCGTAGGTCTTGAACTCTTCAGGATCTGTGATGCGGTCACGAACGAAAACAACATATGCGGGCATTGGAGTTCCTCTGGCTTCGGCCAAAATGGCGTCGCATGCCACTATAGCTGCGGGTGTTGCCTTGAGCTAAGTACGATGTCGTTGGGGTTTAATGTTTGGTGTTCAAGCCCGATGCGTCAGGTGCACAGTTTGACGGCATCCATCCCCGCAAGCGGGCATAGTCTTCTGCAGCCGATACCGCCTGCTTCTGGTTTTCGAATGGGCCAAGCATTTTCATTTGGTCATGCCACAGCACGACCGCGCCCTTGGTAACAACATCGTACAGGATTGTGAGCTCGAACTCATTACGCATGCATCGACTCCTTCGAGCCGATCTTCGCATATTTGAGTTAAATCTTTCATATCTGTATTTGACGAAGGCGAGACGCGCGTACCGACAACATTTCGCGCTCGCTCGAGATTCGCACTGATAAGTAAATGTCTAGTGAACTTCTGACGGAGAAATGAGATGCACAATCACTTTCATCTCCTTTTCGGGCAAAGGGAAGTCAGCCACTCGTGCGCCAGGAGGAAGAACGCCATGACGCATCATTCATGCCATAGCCAGCCCGTCGAGCAAATCAGCGAACCACGGCGGCAAGTCTGTGCGGTACTGAGGGTCTCCTCTCGGCTTGTGGGCAGGGCCGGGAACATGTGCTCCATCTTCTGGTTCGATAGCGCAACCACAAGAAACTTCGGCCCCTCCCTACGCGGGGACGGAATTTACTGAAGTTTTCGAACCCAGGAAACTATCGATGAAAAACCTCATGATTATCGCAGCGATTGGATCGGCTGTGATCTGTTCCAGCGCAAATGCCGCTTCCACGATGCACTCCCAAGGTAAGCCCGCTAAAACCGCTCAAACGCAGGCTTCTACCAAACAGCGGCTCGGTACCCTTTCGTGCACCGTGTCGGGTGGTGTCGGTTATCTGATCGGCTCCAACAAGTCCGTCGAATGCAGTTTCAAACGGCAATCGGGCAGGGCGGAACGCTATGTTGGATCTATTGGCAAGCTCGGCATTGACGTTGGCGTTAGCGGCAAGTCGTATCTCAGCTGGGTCGTGTACACAGCAAATGCTTCAGAAGCTGGAAAGGGTGATCTTGCCGGGACGTACCGTGGCGCTTCCGCAAGTGCTGCGGTCGGACTAGGTCTGGGGGCCAATGCGCTGATCGGTGGCACCTCCAAGAATTTCGGACTTCAACCGCTTAGCGCGCAAGCGGGCACGGGCTTGAATGTCGCGGCAGGCATCTCCAGCCTTACACTTCGGTACGGAAAGTAGCTTTCGGACTGTGACTGAATAAGGGGGGCGGCGTATGCCGCCTTCTGCAATTTGTTCCTGTCCGAACAGTGGCGAGGCGGATCACTACCTCCTCAAGCGGTTCCAATTTCGATCTTTCGGTGTTAAAAGATCGTTATATTGACCAGCAGCGGGAGACACGATGCATCAAGTTTCATTCGTTTTCAACGTCGAAGCCACAGACCCGTACCAGGCGGCCCTGGAGGCTTACACAGCGCTCATTACCGCCATGGACGACGGAAAACTCGGTGCGCTTGTCACGGATCACGATGGTAACAGCGAAGAGCTCGTTCTCGATATTGGAGAAGCGGATAGATACGCGGGTGTATCGCCGCTAGTTGGGTTCACTGCCTAAATACAGCTTCCACAGGCCTGCTCCACGGCGGGCCTAATTACTTTCAACTCTTGGCGCGTTCGATCGCCTGTAATATCAATTGACGGGCCTCGTCGGCTCCTTTCCAACCCGAAATCTTGACCCATTTACCTGGTTCGAGGTCTTTGTAGTGTTCAAAGAAATGTTCAATTTGCTTCAACGTGATGTCTGGAAGATCGGTGTGCTCCCGAACTTTCTCGTATCGCAGGCTGATATGCGATGACGGCACTGCAATTATCTTCTCGTCCATGCCGGAATTGTCTTCCATCATGAGAACACCGATTGGGCGCACATTGATGATAGACCGGGGAAACAACGGACGCGTATTGGCGATCAGCACATCGATTGGGTCTCCGTCATCCGATAGGGTGTGCGGCACAAAGCCGTAGTTTCCTGGATAGAACATCGGAGTGTACAGGAAACGGTCGACGAAAAGCGCGCCAGAAGCCTTATCGAGCTCATACTTGATCGGGTTGCCGCCGACCGGAACTTCGACAATGACGTTGACGTCATGTGGTGGATTGTCACCAATGGTGACCGCTTCAATACGCATTGTTCGATCCCGCTTCGACGATCAACAACAGAGATCATCTAGCGTTATCGAAATCAAGGATTAAAGACCCTTACTGCGCCGTCACCAACGTGAGGTTTCACCTTCCAGGCGATCTTGTTGAAGGGAACTTCGATCGTCCACCACCGTTTGCGGCGTGAAGACACGCAGGAGCACACCATGAGCCAAGTCACCGCTTTCATCGATGCCCTCCATCGACTTGAACAATCTGGCGACCCTGAGCAGATCGTCAACCTGTTCGCCGAGGATGCATACCTCTCCAGTCCTTTAGTCGAGCATTTGGCTGGCGAAAATAACGCGGCCAGGGCATTCTGGTCCGGTTATCGTGGCGCTTTCGATAGCGTTGAATCGGTCTTTCGTAACATCGGCACAGGAGAAAGTGCTACCCTCCTAGAGTGGACGACCGAGGCAACGATCGATGGCAGGTCCTTCATTTATGACGGCGTGAGCGTCCTTGAATTCGGCGAAGAGAGGATAATCGCTTTCAGGGCGTATTTCGACCCGACACTTCTGACTTTTCGGGCGGAAGGTGATGCGGAAGAAATAGCCGGTCAGAACACGCAGCTCGGGGCTGCCGAGCAGCGGGCCGAGGGGGACTACAGCTAAGGCCCGGGTCCCGTAGCAAAACCCGAGTAAGTACGTCGATGCAGGAGTGCCCATGAACTTTTACTCTGCCTATGATCAAGGCTTCGTACGGGTCGCGGCATGCACGCCGGAATGCGAGGTAGCCGATCCCGCATTCAATGCCGATGCAACCCTGAAGCTCGTTCAGGAGGGACACGCCGATAACGTCGCACTTATGGTTTTCCCAGAACTTGGACTTTCGGGATATGCGATCGACGACTTGCTTGGCCAGGACGCGTTGCTCAACGCTGTCGGCAGCGCGATCGACTATCTGGTTGACGCTAGCCGAAAGCTGTTTCCCATTATGCTCGTGGGAGCGCCGCTTAGGCATGATGGGCGGCTCTACAACTGTGCGGTCGCCATCCATGCGGGAAAAATCTTAGGCGTTGTACCCAAAACCCACCTCCCCAATTACCGCGAATTTTATGAGAAGCGCTGGTTTGCATCTGGACGCAATATCCGGAATGCAACGATTTTCGTCGGCCATGGCGAGGCCCCATTTGGTACGGACCTTCTGTTCACGGCTCGCCAGAAGCGTGACTTCATGTTTCACATCGAGATCTGCGAGGATCTCTGGGCTCCAACCCCTCCGAGTGACTATGCAGCACTTGCAGGCGCGCATATCCTGACAAACCTGTCAGCCAGCAATATCACCGTTGGCAAAGCTGACATTCGAAAGCTGCTATGCTCGGCCCAGTCCGCAAGGACATGGTCGGCATACCTCTACTCGGCGGCAGGTCCAGGAGAATCTACGACGGACCTCGCGTGGGATGGACAGGCATGCATATACGAGCTGGGAAACCTGCTCGCGGAAACCGAGCGATTTCCTGTGGGCTCCCAGATGTGCGTTACGGATATCGACCTCGATCGGCTTCGTCTCGAGCGAATGCGGACGGGGACGTTTAACGACGCGGCAACTCTAAACCTCGACGACCATCATCAGTTTCGCAAAATCGAATTCGACTTTCAGCCCTCTAAAGAGAATGTGGGCTTGAGGCGGGATATCGCTCGGTTTCCATTCGTGCCAGGCGATACGGCACGTCTCGATCAGGACTGCTACGAGACGTTTAATATCCAGGTGCAGGGCCTGATGAAACGACTGCAGTCGACGGGGACAAAGCGGCTGTGCATTGGTGTTTCCGGCGGACTGGATTCCACTCACGCGCTGCTGGTGGCAGCTCGCGCCTTCGACACGCTGGGGTGGCCACGAAAGGATATTCTCGGCTTCACGATGCCGGGATTCGCCACCGGGGACGAAACAAAGGGAAATGCCTGGGCGCTGATGCGATCACTGGAGATCACCGCCGAGGAGATCGACATCAAGCCCTTGGGCCTGCAGTTGTTGAAGGATTTGAAGCACCCGTTTTCCTCCGGCGAACCCGTCTACGACGTTACCTTCGAAAACGTTCAGGCCGGGCTTAGAACCGACTTCTTGTTTCGCGCCGCCAACCAACGATGCGGAATGGTTCTGGGAACGGGTGACCTGTCCGAGATTGCACTCGGGTGGTCGACGTATGGTGTCGGTGACCAGATGAGCCATTACAATGTCAATGCCTCAGTGCCCAAGACGCTGATCAAGCATTTGATCCGCTGGGTCATCGCTTCGGGCGAACTCGACGAGGGGGCTAACACGACACTTAACAATATCCTTTCGACCGTCATTTCTCCGGAGCTGGTTCCGGCAAAAGACGGGGCCGAAATGCAAAGCACGGAGGATCGGATTGGCCCATACGATCTCCACGATTTTTTCCTCTACTACATCACGCGGTTCGGTTTGACGCCAACCAAAGTGGCATATCTCGCGCATCAGGCCTGGAGCGATATAGCCCTCGGCCAATGGCCTACCGGAATGCCGGATGAAAGCAGACGTGCCTACGACATCGTGCAGATAAGACAATGGTTGGAAACTTTCGTGGCAAGGTTCTTCGGTTTTAGCCAATTCAAGCGATCTGCGTCGCCAAACGGACCCAAGGTGACCTCTGGCGGGTCGCTGTCTCCCCGGGGCGATTGGCGCGCGCCTTCCGACGGCAACGCGCGCCTGTGGCTGGAAGACCTGAAGCGAAACGTGCCAGATGCTTGAGCTGATTAGCCTGCACGGCTCAGGAACTGCTCGGTGGACATAGCCTCGAGCTGTACGGAGAACCGACTTCTCAACACTTCCAGCGAGGCGTCGTGGGTGTCATCGGCACCGCTACAAACGGCATCATCCAGAAGCGTAATGCGGTAGCCAAGGTCAATAGCACCGAGCACGGCCGCCATAACGCAGACGTCTGTTTCACCACCGGAGAAGACGAGGTGGTCAACGCCTTGGTTTTGCAAAGCCGTGTGCAGCCGACCATCAAGCCACGGCGAATATACCGTTTTGTCAAATACGAGGGCGGGCGGCACGAGTGCTTGAAGTTGGGGCACCAAATTCACAAGTTCCCCGGGAAGGTGTTCACCTGTCATCATCCACCACTTCTCGTAGTACGCTTTCCAGGTTCCGGAGCAGTCCGCGGCTGACTGCGGCGGCATGAACCGGGTAAAGATTGTCACTTGCGCATGTCGGCTTGCGACCTCGAGGATCTGCGGGAAGACACCGCCCATCCAGGAGACATTCCAAGGTGTGTCCTCGGCAAACATCCGCTGCATGTCGACGCACACATGACGCCAAATACCCAAGTCGGTTACCATTTTTTGATTCCGATACGGCCGTGTGTTCGTCGCTGAGTGTAAGCTCGCAAAAGCGCCAGCCCGACGACAGCCGTAATAGCAGTGGCTGCAATTGCACCAACGGCCAGGCGTTGCTGGGGATCGCGAAGACCGCCGTCGATGCCACCTGGGTTCTGCGCATGCTTGAACAGGTTGCCATCGGTAATCGGAGCAGCCGGAGCGCTTTTGAAGTAGGTCGTCATGAACCAGTTCATGAAGGTAGCAGTCAGTGTTGGGGCTAGAAAATGCCCTACACGGATAAGATCAGCCGCTGCGCCCACGGTGGTCGTGGCCTTAGGCGACCGCGACACTTTCACGACCGCGTCTGCGACCATCCGTGGGTCATAGACAGGAGGGGGTGCCGAGAGCTTGCGCCCAGTGTAATTCGCTCCGTGCGAGAGCCCTGGAGTATCGATAAAGGCCGGGTAGATGTCGCAGATATGGATATCTGGGAACTCCGCAAGTTCTGCCCTCAACGACTCCGAAAACCCCTTCAACCCGAACTTGCTTGCGCTATATGCGGAAGCGTAGGGCGCGGCAGCAAAGCCTCCCAACGAGATCATATTGACGAAGACGCCGCGGCCCTGTTTGAAAAACACCGGGATGACCGCGTGCGCATCATTCATATGGCCGATCAGGTTGGCGCGTATTACCTGCTCATGCGCTTCGATCGGTGTGTCCTGCAACTTGCCCACGGCACCGACACCCACATTGCTCACCCAGACATCGATCCTGCCGAAACTGAGTGCTGCTTGCGCAAGCTCCTTCACCTTGGCGGCATCGGTGACGTCCGTCGGAACGACGAGGACATCCGCCCCAAGCTCCCGGCATTTCTTGGCGACGGCCTGCAGTGCTGCCGCGTTGCGAGCTGCTAAGACGAGACGAGCACCACCCCGAGCAAATGCCTCTGCTGTTGCTTGGCCAATCCCGCTTGATGCTCCCGTTATTACGATGACTTTGGTTTCCAAACTCCGCATTCGCTTATCCTTGAAAGTCGTTTCCCACGCTGTGGCTGCATGTCGGACAAACAATCAGGATTTCTGAAAGTTCCCGCTCCTGCGGCACAGGTGGCGTCCAGGGACGGGCGGAACATTTGAAGAAAATCTGGGTTTTCATCCCGACTTTGGCCAAGTTGGAGACAGATGTGAAAATCAAAGATTTCGATGCTCAAACACCGTTGTTCGTGCTGGAAGAGTTTTTCTCCGGACGCCTGCGTGGTTGGGGCACTACCATCGGTCGGATGGGTGGCCTGCAAAACAGGTTTACTATTGATGCCGAAGGTACATGGGACCCCTCTGCGAACGTACTTTCTTTGAAAGAAACCTACGTATTCGATGATGGCCACACGGACATTCTAACCTGGACGATCCTCAAACGGGGCGAGGACGAATACGAGGGCCGAGAGACGCTGATTGACGGCAACGCTATTGGCGAACAGGCGGGTTATGCCTTCCACTGGCAGTATCATCGGGAGGTACCTGCGGCGGACGGCTCGAAAACGAAGTTCGGTTTCGACGACTGGTTTCTTATGCACGATGCCGCGCACATGTCTGCTCATGCATCACTGACTAAGCTTGGCATTGAAGTGGCCACGCTGAACGCATTTTACGAAAAGGTTAGTTGACGGACGAAGGCTAACAGGCCGACGTGCAGCGTAGCTTCGATGGCCTCATAGGAGCGATCATCAAACGTGAAGGCTTTGAGGGCCAACTGGATAGGGTTGCCTTTGTAAGTGTTTCGCAAGGCGCAATCATGGCCCTCGACGCTGTCTCATCCGGTCGCTGGAAAATTGGTGCGCTGGTCAGCTTCGCGGGACCTCTTCCGTGCCGCCCAAGACCGCCTCGGGAAAACGGACGCCGATCCTTTTGATGCACGGAAGTGCTGACCAGATCATACCCAAATGACATCTGTTGTCGCCGCCAGTCAGTTGGAATCGGCTGGCTATGCTGTTGCGGTCAAGGTCTTTCCAAATGTCGGGCACGCGATCTCCATCGAAGAAGCGCAGGAGGCTTGCTGTTCCTCAACACGCGTTTCGATCGGTGAGTCTGGGCCCCGCATGGTGTTGGAACAGATTTGAAACACGTGGGTTCGACAGAATTAAACGCAGACGTTGAGGAGCATTTCCATGAAGGCACTGACTTGGCACGGCAAACACGACATCCGATGTGAGAGCGTTCCCGATCCACAGATCGAGGATGGCCGTGACGCGATCATCAAGGTTACGGCGTGTGCAATTTGCGGATCTGATCTCCATCTTTACAACGGCGTGATGCCGGACATGCACAGCGGCGACATCATGGGCCACGAGACCATGGGAGAAGTTGTTGAAGTCGGCAAAGACAACAAGAAACTGAAGGTGGGCGATCGTGTCGTTGTCCCGTTCACAATTGCCTGCGGCGAATGTTTCTTTTGCAAGCGCGGCTATTTCTCAGGCTGCGAACGCTCCAATCCAAAGCCTGAAAAAGTCACGAAGATGTGGGGCAACTCCCCAGCCGGACTATTTGGGTACACGCACTTGCTTGGCGGCTACAGTGGCGGGCAGGCAGAATTCCTTCGTGTCCCCTATGCCGACGTCGGGCCTATCAAGGTGCCTGATGGGCTGAGCGATGAGCAGGTGCTGTTCCTCTCGGACATTTTCCCGACCGGGTACATGGCTGCCGACTTCTGCAACATCCAGCCCGGTGACACCATCGCGATCTGGGGATGCGGTCCCGTCGGCCAGATGGCCATCAAGTCTGCCTTCATTCTTGGTGCAGAGCGCGTCATCGCGATCGATACGGTGCCAGAGCGCTTGGCGCTGGCGGCAAAATCAGGGGCCATCACCCTGGATTACATGGACAAGGACGTCTACGATCGGATCATGGAGTTGACCAACGGTCGGGGTGCGGACGCCTGCATTGACGCTGTTGGCACCGAGCCCGACCCGTCCGCAAGCTGGGATGCCCGCATCGACCGTATCAAAGTCGCGACCTTCATGGGCACGGATCGGCCGCACGTCCTGCGCCAGGCGATCCACTGCTGCCGGAACTTCGGTACCGTTTCCATCGTCGGTGTCTACGGTGGCTTCCTGGACAAAATTCCGATGGGCTCGGCAATCAATAGGGGTCTTACGTTCAAGATGGCCCAGACACCTGTGCAGCACTACCTGCCGATTTTGATGGATCGTATCCAGAACGGCGAAATCGACCCATCGTTCATCATCACCCACACGGGAACGTTGGAAGACGGACCAGAGCTTTACAAGACTTTCCTCGAAAAGAAGGACGGCTGCGTCAAAGTCGTCCTCAAGCCATAATGCGGGAGAAGAAAATGGACAAGAAGATCGACAAGCTGGCAGTTGTTACGGGAGCTTCTTCGGGCATCGGCCTGGAGCTCGCGAAAATCGCAGCAGCCGAAGGCTATGACCTCATTATCGCCGCGGACGAGGCTAACATAGAGACGGCCGCACAGCAGCTGAGGTCATCTGGAATTACAGTCGATGCGATGCAGGTCGACCTCTCCACAAAGGACGGCGCGGCCGATTTCGCACAGTTCATCGCCGACAAAGGGCAGCCCGTTGACATATTGCTTGCGAACGCGGGCAGGGGCTTGGGTAAAGGCTTCCTGGATCAGGACCTCGACGAAGCGCTGCACGTTGTGGATACCAACGTTACGGGGACCGTCGCGTTAATCCATACCATTGGAAATCAGATGCGCACTCGGGGCGAAGGAAAAATCCTCATCACCGGATCTATAGCTGGTTTTATACCCGGCACCTATCAAGCGGTTTACAACGGTACCAAGTCATTCCTCAATTCGTTTTCGTTCGCTCTGCGTCATGAACTCAAAGATACGGGCGTCACGGTAACTTGCCTGATGCCGGGCCCGACCGAGACAATGTTCTTCGAGCGCGCTGATATGCTGGACACCGAGGTCGGGCAGTCCGAGAAGGACGACCCGGCCGACGTCGCGAAGGTTGGCTTCAAGGCAATGATGGACGGTGAGGGCGACGTCGTCGCGGGCTGGAAGAACAAGCTTCAGACAGTGATGGCCAATGTGACGCCTGCCGGGATGCTTGCCGAACAGCATGCGAAAATGGCGGCTCCGGGGACCGGGAAGGACTGAGTTACTCCAGACCAGAGTGCGGAGCGGCGGCACTGAAGCAACAAGCATTGCCCCGGTGCAAACGGTACGAACGCTCAAGGTCGGTCAATTGTAACGACTATACTTTGGCCCTAACGGGCCGTCGGCGGCGACGCTCTCGAAAGTATTACGTCGTTCGGTCAGTTGGTTGATAATCAGCCCGCAGCGATCAACCGAGCTAGCTGCGTTTGTTCTGTGATACCCAAGTTGATACCAGTCCAACAGTCGCCCAGCCGCTTCTTTCGCGGAGGGATGATTTGACGCGATATGGTGCGCATGGCACCAGTCGTTGAAGATGCTCTGCAACACTCGCAGCCCATCGCCTGTGATCACATTATTATGCAAGGAAGCAGGCATTACTGTCCTCTTTTCAAATCGTGCAGGGATGTTGGCAGCATACGCCCATTTGTGATCGTGTGAACCCTTCGTACGGCATCCGACCGTAGTGGGTGGGCAGCCTTGATGATGATCAGGGCTTTGTCGGAGGTAACAGTAGCCTACGAGGGTATTTCTTGATGCTTGCGGATCTTTCCCTCGGCAGGAACGCCGAGTAGCCGATTGCAGCGGCCGCTCTACACAGAGAGTGCACCATTTCGGAACACTTACGCCCGTAGCAAGTTTCCTCAGCGCTGGTGTCCGATTGCGTGGCATGTGGGCATGCCGGGACCGCACAAGATGCATATGGACAATGAACCCCGTCGCCGTTATTGAGCTAAAGGATCACCTTCGACAGAAAATTCACGACTTAGATGGTGCCCAACAGTCCAGCAACCCAATCGTGTCTCACCTAAGATTAATCCTGACGCAGGTCACAGAGCACGAGAGTGCCGGCAAAGCAAATGCTGCTGCGTTGAGTGCCCTTACAGCACGAGACCTTGGTTTCCTCATCGACAGCGTCGAATTAACGTCAGACGCAGAGTTAGGAAAGTATCTGGCGCGAAAAGCAGTCGGTTTCACAGACAGCCGCGGGCAGGTGCGCGTTATGTCGAGAAACCGATGCGTTTTCTACTGCCCGGCCGTTCCGACCAAGCGTTGGAGATTTTTGTGTTATGCGCAAATACCACAGATTTGGCGCGTATATTGATGGCCGAGCCATGGTGACTCCGGTGCTACGCCGCAGGGCGATGGGGTTGATTAGGACGGCCGCTTGCTTTCAAGACTTTTGCGCAACGCCGACATGATGTCGATGACATTGTCCTTGACGGGCTCGTCAGTCGCCTTGCCTTTAGACTTCCCTTTCGCAGGCTTTTTCTTCAAAGCGTTCTTCTTGGCGGCGATGATGTCGAGCAGGCTTGCCTGGACGGGGTCTGCCACCATATCTGGCGACCAAGGCTTCAACTGCCCCTTAATTACCTGCTGAATAAGCGGCATCAGCGACGCGTCCGATGTCTCGCCCTTCATGTCGGCGAAATAGCTGCTTTCCTCGCGGACCTCATCACCATAGCGTAGTGTCCAAACCACGATACCTTTTCCCCGCGGCTCGAGAAGAACGGCCCGTTCGCGTCGGCCCATGACCAGCCGAGATACGCCGACCACCTTGTCAGCCTCCATGGCATCCCGGATGACGGCAAAGGCTTCTTCGCCCACCTTGTCGTTCGGCGTCAGGTAATAGGGAGTTTCGAGCCAAACCCACTCGATGGAGTCGCGGGCGACGAAGACATCGATGTCAATGGTCCGGGTGCTTTCGAGGGCAACGGCTTCGAGTTCTTCGTCTTCAAGCATCACATAATGGTCTTCGCCCTTTTCGTACCCCTTGACCTCGTCCTCTTCGCCGACTTCCTTACCTGTTACGGAGTCTACGTAATGGCTGACTACCCGGTTGCCACTCTTTCGCGACAAGGTGTGAAAACGCACCTTCTCGCTCTCGGATGTCGCAGGCGACATTGCAACCGGACACGTGACGAGTGACAGTTTGAGGTAGCCTTTCCAGTATGGACGCACGGCCATGATGCTTTCTCCTTACAATTGACGTGGGTCAACTTGCCATACGCTGTGGGGTACTAAATGGTTTGGGCGCGGGCTTCGTGGACCTGGCAGTTTTCCGGGCCGCGGCTTTTGCAGTCTCGCCCTTTGATGACGCCTTGTCCTCCTTGACCCCGGCGCTCATTCGCAGCGCCTCCATTAGATCGTTCACTTTCTCGACTTTGACCGCCTTACGCTTCGGGAGCGCCTTGCCTTCCATCTTGGCTTTTACAAGCTCGGCAAGAGCGGCATCGTAGCGATCGTCGAACGTCCTCGGATCAAACGTGCCTTTCTTGGTGCCGATGATGTGTTTTGCCAAGGAAAGCATCTCGCCCTCGATCTTGAGTTCGGGCACGTCCTCGAACGCTTCGATGGAATTCCGAACCTCGTAGTCAAAGTTGAGTGTGGTCGCGATCAGACCGTCGCCGTGCGGTCGAACCAGGACGGTGCGCATGCGCCGGAATAAGACCGACTGGGCGATAGCCGCTGTCTTGGACTTTCGCAGACCATCGCGGATGAGCACGAAGGCCTCACGTCCCATGCGGTCAGGCGTCAAATAGTAGGGCTTGTCGAAATAGACGCTGTCGATGTCCATGCATGGAATGTACGCCTGCACGCGCAACGTCTTATCGCTTTCCGGAACGACAGCCGCGATTTCCTCCGGCTCAAGAACTAGATATTCGCCGTTCTCGATCTCGTAGCCTTTGACCTGGTCGTCACGCTCTACGGGTTTTCCGGTCTCGCCGTCGATGAACTCTCGGCGGACCCTGTTTCCGGTCTTGCGATTGAGGGTATTGAAGGACACACGCTCTGAAGACGACGCCGCCGTGTACATTCCCACGGGGCATGTAACTTCGCCAAATTTTAGGAAACCCTTCCAAACTGCACGTGCTGCCATACGAAATACTCCTTGCAACGACGCGACTCAACGAGAGCCGTAGGTCTTTGTTCCTGCAGGGATCGAATCAATTTTGACGGTCGCGGGCTCGGCGGAATCCAGGTTCGACACGACTCTGATTCGACTGAACTATTTCCGACGGTGAACGTTTTACGGACTTATAAAAGAGAGGAAGCATCATGTCCAAGCGCGAATTGATCGATACAGGCACAGACAAGCGTTACGTACGCCGTGATGAGAAAGGCCAGTTCAAAGAGTCCGTCGATGTCGGCCGATCCTTGTCCGCAGACGCGCGCCACAAGTCCAAGCACGATGCCAAGCCTGGTGAGGGTGACAAGGGCGATCATCGAAAGTAGGGCATATGTACAATCCACCGCGACGCGACCCCAGTGATCCAGACAGGCACCTCGAACTTCAGGAGATGCTTGAGGGTATTCTGAAAGCGGTCCTACACGAAGCTGAAGGCCATGGATGGGGAGCGGAAGAAACCATCGACGCGATGGAGGAGGTTTTGGAAAACCTTCGTCTGGCCGAAGGCGGATTGGACCCGAACGAAGCCCGCTCCATTACCCGGCCGAAAGGTTCCAGCTAAATGTGAGGCTGGTTGGCTTCGCTGGCCTCGTAGGAACCAGATCGCCACCTGCCCATTCTTGAGTCACCCGCACGATCGAGGGCTGCGATCGACACGGTTGTAGCGAGGGTCGGGTGGGTGTCATTTCGTGTTCCCGGGTAGACGAGGTTTGCAATGACCGACGAGAAGCTTTCCAAGTACCGCGAGAAGCGGGATTTCGAAAAGACCAAGGAACCGAGCGGGGCGGGGAAGCTCAAACCGTCAAACCGCCTCCGGTTTGTAATTCAGAAGCACGACGCCACGCGGCTGCATTATGACCTGCGGCTCGAACTAGACGGGGTGTTCAAATCCTGGGCCGTCACCCGCGGCCCTTCTCTCGATCCTGGCGATAAACGTCTTGCTGTCGAAGTCGAAGACCACCCGCTAGACTACGGTGACTTCGAGGGCACCATTCCCAAAGGCCAATACGGCGGCGGCACCGTTATGCTCTGGGATCGGGGATACTGGGAACCGGAAGGCAAAAAATCTCCGCAACAAGCGCTAGAAAAGGGTGACTTCAAATTCACGCTTGAGGGGGAGCGACTACACGGCAGCTTCGTGTTGGTGCGGATGAAACACGACCGCGACGGCGGCAAGCGCACGAACTGGCTGCTCATCAAGCATCACGACGAACACGCGGTCGATGAAAACGGGGCAGCCATTCTCGACGATGCGACATCGATAGCATCCGGGCGGACGATGGAGGCGATTGCAGAGGGTAAGGGCCGTAAGCCGAAACCCTTTATGATGGCTGATGGAGCGGTCACGGCGGACGCGGTCTGGGACAGCAATCACGGTTTGGCCGCCGACGAGCGCAAGCACACGAAGCCTTCGCGAAAAACGGCGTCCAAGGTAAAGACCAAGGCTCCCGTAACGGCCAAGTTGCCTGACTTCGTCGAACCGCAGCTCTGCGCGACGCTGGCGCGACCACCTGGAGGCGAAGGCTGGCTGCATGAGATCAAGTTCGATGGCTACCGCATCCAGGCCCGCGTTTCCGACGGTGAGGTCACGCTGAAGACCCGGAAGGGTCTCGACTGGACCGCGAAATATCCGGCGATAGCCGAGGCGTTTTCGAAGCTTCCAGACTGCATCATCGACGGAGAGATCTGCGCGCTGGACGACCATGGCGCGCCCGACTTTGCCGCTCTTCAGGCGGCGCTGTCTGAGGGGAAAACGGACGAACTGGTCTACTTTGCTTTCGATCAGTTGTTCAACGGTGATGCCGACGTCCGCGACCAGCCGCTATCCGAAAGGAAGGCACGTCTCAAGGCACTGCTGGAAGACACGTCCGACGACGCTCGGCTGCGGTATGTCGACCACTTCGAAACGGGCGGTGACGCGGTCTTGAAGTCCGCCTGCCGTCTTTCTCTCGAGGGCATAGTGTCAAAGAAGGAAGACGCGCCGTACCGATCGGGGCGCACCGATACCTGGGCTAAATCAAAATGCAGGGCAGGACACGAAGTGGTCATCGGCGGGTGGGCAAAGACGAACGGGAAATTCCGCTCTCTCCTTGTCGGTGTGAACCGAGGCGACAGTTTTGTCTATGTCGGCCGGGTTGGCACCGGATACGGCGCGGAAAAGTTAAAAACACTTGTCCCACGGCTTGAGGAGATGACAGCCGCCAAGTCGCCCTTCACAGGTATCGGGGCCCCCAAGCGCGACAAGGAGGTTGTCTGGTTGAGGCCTGAGCTGGTTGCGGAGATCGAGTTTGCCGGATGGACCGGGGATGGTCAGGTCAGGCAGGCCGCGTTCAAGGGCTTGCGCGACGATAAGCCAGCATCCGAAGTCGAGGTCGACAAGCCTGCCGAACCGGAAAATTTGGATGTCCCCGATCCAGAAAAGGCGATCAAGCCACCAAGCCGTCGCCGATCAACGGCGAAGGCGAATGTCATGGGCGTGCTGCTCTCGAATCCCGACAAAGTGTTGTGGCCGGACGCTGGTGACGGCAAGCCCGTGACCAAGCTCGATCTGGCAAACTATCTGGAAGCAGTTGGTCCCTGGATGATCGACCACCTGAAAGGACGGCCATGCTCGATCATACGTGCACCGGACGGGATCGGCGGGGAAGAGTTCTTCCAGCGGCATGCCATGCAGGGAACCTCGAACCTCTTGGAGATTGTGACCGTCTTCGGTGACCGCAAGCCCTATCTGCAAATCGATCGGGTGGAGGGACTTGCAGCCGTGGCACAGGTCGCGGGCCTGGAACTGCACCCATGGAACTGCGCGCCGGATCAGCCCGAGGTGCCGGGTCGGCTGGTGTTCGACCTCGATCCGGCCCCTGACGTGCCATTCTCCGTTGTGGTCGAGGCAGCTAAGGAAATGCGCGATCGTCTCGACGCCCTGGGGCTCGTAAGCTTCTGCAAGACCACGGGCGGCAAGGGACTGCACGTCGTCACGCCACTTGCGGTCTCAAAGAAAAGCAAACTAACGTGGCCGGAGGCAAAGGGCTTCGCGCATGATGTCTGCCTGCAGATGGCACGTGACGCGCCGGATCAATATCTAGTCAAGATGTCAAAGAAGCTTAGAGAGGGGCGTATCTTCCTCGACTACCTGCGCAACGACCGGATGGCGACTGCGGTCGCGCCACTATCTGCGCGCGCCCGTCCCGGTGCGCCCGTGTCAATGCCCATCACCTGGGCGCAGGTCAAAGCCGATCTGGATCCCAAACGCTTTACCGTGCGCACTGTCCCAGGGCTGTTGAAGAAGACGACCGCCTGGAATGGCTACCATGAAAGCGAAAGGTCGCTGGAAGCTGCCATCAAGCTTCTGGCCAAAACATTCAAGGCAGCAGCGTGATGGCCAAGAAAACTAAGAAGACGTCGCCTGAAACCTCCTCGCTGTACGGCCTGCCTCTCGAGTTCGAGCCGATGGAGGCAAAATCCGCAGCGGAGTTGCCCGAGGGAGAGGGCTGGCAATTCGAACCGAAGTGGGACGGTTTTCGATGCCTTGCATTCAAGGAAGGGGACAATGTCGATTTACGTTCCAAGTCCGGTAAACCACTAGGCAGATATTTTCCGGAAGTCGTCACGTTCCTAAAATCGCTGAAGGTCGAGCGGTTCGTGGCCGATGGTGAGCTTGTCATTGAGATCGATGGAAAGCTTTCGTTCGAAGACTTGCAAATGAGGCTGCATCCTGCCGAAAGCCGCGTCTTGAAATTATCCAATGAGACACCCGCGAAGTTCGTCATGTTCGATCTTCTTCTGAAGCCGGACGGGTCAAGGCTGGTCGATAAGCTCCTGTCAGAAAGGCGCGCATGCCTGGAAGCATTCACGGACGACATAGCGGATGGGTCAAGTATCTCGTTGTCTCCTGCGAGCACGGATCTGTCGCAAGCGCGGAAATGGCTCTCGCTGGCAGGGTCGGCAGGAAGCGATGGTGTCGTGTGCAAACGATTGGACGGGCCTTATCTTCCAGGTGAACGCGCGATGATCAAAGTCAAACGGCTGCGAACTGCTGACTGTGTTGTTGCTGGCTTCCGGTATGAAAGCGGCAGTGATCAGGTCGGCTCGCTCCTCCTCGGTCTTTACAACGGACACGGCGAGCTCGACCATGTCGGGTACACCTCGACGATCACTGACGAGGAAAGAACGGAACTGACAAAAAGGCTTGAAGCGCTCAAGGGAGGTGCTGGGTTCAGCGGCAAGGCACCCGGCGGGCCGAGCCGCTGGAGCACCGACAGAAGCGCAGAGTGGGAACGCCTGCACAATAAACTGGTCATCGAGGTCCGGTTCGACCATGTTACCGGACATCGATTTCGTCACGGCACAAAATTGATGCGCTGGCGGCCTGATAAACGACCAGATCAGTGTACGTTCGAGCAGATACTAGAAGCCGTGCCATGGGACCCTACGGTTTAGCCAATGGTTTTCTGGAATTCGGTGAACTGTTTGGGCCGTCCCTTAATTGCCGACCACTGAGTATGAGGCGGGCAATTTCAGCCTCCCAAAGTCACGGACATCTTTCTCAAAGATCCAGATCGTCCCGTTCACATCTTGATGTTGTGCTAAAGCGGCTTCTGCCATGCTGCGGTAAACGTTGATGAAACGGATCAATCTTTCGAAAGACGTCTCGGTACCCGTTGCAGTGACCGCGAGGGCTTCTTCCGTAACAATAACAAGCCATGTTGAAATGCCATCGCTAACGCGGAAGTGGCCATTGTCGCCGCAGATGTGCGGCATCTGGTCAGATACGAACAACACATGACCGCCTATGTCAGGCGCTGCAACAGTCTTGTGAATTTCGGGGGTGATCATTACATGGCCTCCAGCTGCATCGTTGCGATTCAACTAGGGCCCGAAAGATTCGTTCCACCGTGCGCAAGTGATCGAATGCGGATTTTGTCTGTGCCCCCGGAAGCAACCGAGCGTCGAGTGCAAGACAACGTCGTTGAGGCATCGGGGGCTCTGTCGGTGACGAACATCGACATAAAGCCGAACTCGAAGTCGCCCAGACAGCTAGTCACCCGATGAAGGGATGGCCGCCGAACCAATTTGAACGCGACTGACGCGGTCACTGACATAGCGATCGAGCGACGCAATCATGTCGTCAGGTTTTTCGTATCCAGAGCTGAAGGCGTTTAATAGATATGCGGCGGTCTCTTCCCCCAATGTGCTCTTTGGGTCAACCGAGTTCACAGCGCACCATTCGAGGTGGGTGTCTCTGATTGAGTTAAGTTGGGTGAAGTCGAAAATGCCTGATGACTTCATTAGTGCCTCCGTGAAATGCAAACAACCTTCTGTCGTATGGAGACGGCACATGTTGTCGCGTCTTGTGAGATTTCAATGCGCTTGCAGATTCGTTGAGACCAGTTGTGTAAGTCTTTGCCTGTCCTCAGCCACGGAGTCAGCGTACATTTGCAGGCTGTTCATATCGAACTCCAGCAGCCGCTCAAGAGCTTCCAGTCGACGAAGTTTAACGGCGGACTGCTTACGCTCTTCTTGGTAAGGGTTAACCCGATTTGTTGTCATCGCCAAGCCTCTCCGGACTGCCGTATCTCGTTATGCGACGAGATAAACCTCGCCAAGTCTTTGAGGGCACTCTTTCTAAGCGCCCTCAACTCAATCTCTAGGTCTTCAAAAAAAGCGTCGGGTTACTTTTTATCGAGTTCCTGAGCCATCATGTAATGATGCTCCAACGCAGGAAGGGTCTTCGCTGCCCAGGCCTTCAGTTCCGGGTTCTCCCCTTCTTCACCGTAGCGTTTGAAGAGATCAACGGCATCCTCATGCGCGTCGACCTGTTCGTCGATGTACTGCTTGTTGAACTCGACATCTTGAAGCTTGGCAAGCTCGTCAACTTCCTCCTTGTCGTCCGCGGTCAAGGCAGCCACGGGGGTGCCCGCGATCTTGCCACTGGCCAGGAGTGCTTTCATTTCGGCGGATGTTTTTTCATGATCCGCGATCATCTGCTGGGCAAAGGCCTTGGTGGCATCGTCACCCTTCTGCAGCGCGAGCTTGCTGGATTCAATTTCGAAGAGATCGCTCGCAGAGGCCTGCAGAATAAAGTCTTCGGTTTTCGGCGCGACGCCCAATACAGAATTGACGCCAGTCGCTTCAGTAGCGGATTGAG
>Ga0247730_1000772_pt1 | contig 20691 bp, 32 predicted proteins | sample UWRJL073202C2_FD_180959 | JGI IMG/M metagenome (GOLD analysis project Ga0247730, IMG submission 180959) | Plant litter microbial communities from Arlington Agricultural Research Station in Wisconsin, United States - UWRJ-L073-202C-2 | ecosystem: Environmental > Terrestrial > Plant litter >... | reverse complement strand
GGGCATACGATATGACATTTGACCCGGAACAAAAGTTGCAAAAGGTGAGGTCATACTTTGAAGCCAAGTCCTATATCCTTCCGGTACCATGTTATTCAACCTATTCCAATCCATATCTATCATCTTGAATCCGGATGGATTGGCTAGAACTTTTTTGGCTCCGGCAGACAAGGTATTTTGACCTCCAGTTCCGGCAAGCACTGGAATAATTTTGGCTCCATATTGTGAAAACCATGAAGGTTTTTCAGTATTTATAAATTTTGTTACATCAAATTTACCTATTTCGTCAACAATTGATCCTACTGGCGTACCACCTGCACTTTTCTCTTGGGCATTTTCCTTGGCAGCTTCCAAGTTGGTTACTTTTATACGGGAGTAAAATGTTTTGTCGTTGGTCCCCTGGACAAGCCCAAATGTTACGTCCTTTTGCCAATCACCGTCCGTTTTCCAAACCTTAAATGCCGGGTGTAACCTTTGGTGAGCGTTTTCTATGAGAGAAGATACTTCTTTCAAATCACTATCACTACTGCCAGCTACTTTCATAACACCATTCTCTTTAGTAGTGGCCGTCCAAAGGGCTAGAGACGCTTCTATTACAGACTTAGTGAATCCCCTTGATCCAAACATACAAACACCTTTTTGTTCACGATGCGCCTGTTTATAACTCTCAACAAAATACCACAGGTTATCGTCCAAAGGCGGACACATCATCTTTTCGGTGTTGTCTTCCTGCGGTATGTTTGTTATGAAGTAATTCGTATGCCAATAAAGGAAAGGATGTATATTTACTCCGTCGATATCAAAACCCTTGGTAATTTTTATCCACTCCTCCTCAAAAAATTCAAGAACCTCTATGCGTTGCTCAAAGTATGAAAGTTTTGGATCCCACTCGGGTGGGTTTATCATGTTTATGAAGAATTCCTTGTTATTGACTGTCATTATGGAAATAAAAAATGGACACACCCTTTCGGATATGTCCACAAAATTAACCGTTTAACACCAATCTAAAAAATATATGGGATTTTAGCTATTTTTTTGCATTAGCTATCGCATTTTCGTAGAATTTTTTGTAGTTGCCATAAAACCTATTCTTGTTCTGGTCTGTGTATTTTGCCACCTCTTCCAAAATATCCTTTGTGTTAAGGTTTTCGTTTGGAACTATTTTTTCCGACAGGACAAGGAAGTTGTTTGAACTTGATGACTTTGCCACATTCTTACAGAATTCCAAAAGTGTGGGATTTTGTTCATAGGTGAAACCTTCCAACAATTTTACAAGCGTACCCACCTTCACGGACAAAAAAGTAAGGTCGTCCTTCAACATGCCCCATTCCGTGGTTTCCTTCTGTATCTTTGTGCAGGTTTCACGGTTGGTTTCCATAAAGTCCTCGAAGTTTTTAGCTTCCTTGGCTTTGGCCGTCAATATTTTTTGGTCCTCAGACGCTATGACAGACAATTCCCTAAACCTTTTGTCCAGTATCGAAATCTCGGCTAAAATTCCCCTTGACTCCGATTCCATCAATAATCTGTAACCGTCCTTATTGTCTTTGGATCCATCCCCTGAACCACTCGTCTGTGCATTTTTCGTCTCGCTCATTGTTCCTGCTTTTTTCTATTGATTCGTATAATTTTTTCTCGTCAACCTCTTTCAGTAGCCATAGGTAAGTTTCCAGGCTGCAACCTGCGTTTCTTAGTACCGAAGCCAAAACCTCGTTGGCCGAAAACTCTTCCTCTTCCCTGATATAATCCTCCAATGACTTTAATATCAAGAGGCTAAATCCCATCTTTCCGCTCATACTGTTTTTTTGAATTTAATTAATACCGGTACCGTTACGAGGGCACCTTTCCCCTTCATATTTTTCCTCGTGAACGTGACGTTTACCGTCGTGGTATAGTTTGAGGGCTTATCCTTGGTGACGCTTGCGGTAACCAGATATTCCCCGTCCTTGGTCTTTGTCGTCAACGGCTTCGTACATCCGCAGGATGAACTTGTGGATATGACTTCCACGTTTAGCTTTGTCTTTATGGTGAAGGCAACCATGTAGATTTCCGATTTGCATATACCTCCAGACACAACAAAGTTCAGCTTGCCTGCCTCCACTTTCAGTGAAGGATCCTCGACCGATACACTGAAATCCTTCAGGGCTTTATCCTCCCCGCCTGCCTCGACTGCCGTCCATTTTGGCGGCGTGTCAGGGCATTCAAGGTGTTTGACCGAAGTCTTCCTTTCCGTAGGGCATCCGCAAACAGAGCACACCCCGTCTTTTGCCACCAATGCCGTTACCTTCTGCAATGCAGACAATTCCGCCCCGTTTTTTGAATTTAGTGGGCAGCCTGCACATATTGATTTTCTGTGCTCGTACCACCTCTCTCCGTCGGGAAGCTTGTTTAGGTAAGCCTCCGCCATATCTCCCGCTTTACTCATTGTTCGTTCTGTAATTGTTCCAAATCTTCGTCACTCATCCCAAATTTCTTTTCCCTGAACTGGAATACCGTCTTGTGTAATATTTTTTGTACCGCCTCCGTGGGCAGTTGCTTTGCCATCCTGTACTTATGCATTTTTAAGGGTGACAGCCAATGGAATTTCCATAACTTTGTCATGTTTGGCCATATAGTCCCGATTTTTGGTATGTACACGCTAAGGTTGTCGGGTTGGTTCATTATTTCGATAAGCCTTTCGTTTATGAAAGAAGTATTCATCTTAACGTCCCTGATATCCATCCCCGTCTTTTCGGCCACACGTCTGTCCACGTCCCCCTTAAAAGCTATCCCCTTTTTCATCTTTGGTCAGGTAAAAATTCATGTTAAGAGACATGTCGTCCTGTGTCTTGATGGCATCAAAGTACTCCTTTAAAACCTTTAATCCTGGGTCCAATTCATTGTTTCTCTCGTTGTGGTAACCCTTGATAAGATAATTCTGGTCCCTGAGTTCCTTGTTGAGGCAGTTTAGGTCCACCTCGTTTTTGAGTCCGCAAAGTTTTATGACCTCTTTCTTCGATTCCTTGTTGTAACCCAGTATCAGGTAGTGGGCCAAGATCATGGTCAATTTTTCCCTGAGTGGTTTTTCGTTCCTCCCCCTGAGTACGTTGTAGCAGGAATAGGCGTAAATCATCTTTTGTATGAGCTCATGGTCGGATTTACATACCAACGGCTTAAGGTTATATCCGGGTCTATTTTTCCACTCCATTCAGTAATTTTATGCAAACCTACAACCTATTTTTGAAAAAAACAATAATTAAAACTACTTTAACAAAATTTTAACTACATATCTAATTTTTGCAGATCTTTAAATTTTGCAATTTATTGAAAAGTAGCTTTTTACAGTTATGCATATATATAATGAACAGGCACATATACGCCTACGTGAATAAAGGAAAATCATTACTTAGAGATTAATAAGTAATATACTTTAGTATATTCAGCGACCGACAGGAATGCTATCATTTCCGCAATAACCTAAAATCAATTGCAATTCAACCAAGCTACCCAACATACCCTTGTAGCTAAAATAACTCAACCTTGTATACCCTTGTTAACCCTTGTATACTAATACTTATTACGCGTGTGTTATATTGTACCCGCGAGGCAAAAAACATAATTTTCAGATGTGATAAAAAATGGTATGGCACCAATAACCAAAAAATGGTCAAAATTTGCAATAGGATTATCTCTGTTGAATTTAAAATAGTAATTGGTATATATACTTATCCAATATCGAAATAGTGTCTTAAATCGCCTTAAAATAAGTTTTACTAAATAACTTAAAAAGTTAAGAAAAATTTAACAATAAAAATTTGGTTTGTAAAAATATAAGACGTACTTTTGTGCACGTATGAATGAAGAAAAAAGCAAAAAACTCGCGGAGGCTATCTCCAAACTTGACAAGCAATTCGGTAAAGGTTCGATAATGCGTCTAGGGGACAAAGCCGTCGTTGACGTAAAAGTTATTGACACCGGATCTCTTTCATTAAACCTTGCATTAGGCATTGGAGGATGGCCAACAGGCAGAGTAATAGAATGTTATGGTCCAGAATCGGCGGGCAAAACAACCTTGACATTACACGCGATAGCCGAATGTCAAAAAACAGGAGGTACCGCAGCATTTATTGATGCCGAACACGCTTTTGACAAAGAGTATGCAAGAAATTTAGGGGTTGATGTAGATAACCTTCTAATTTCCCAGCCTGATAATGGTGAGCAAGCACTTGAGATTGCCGATGGATTGATTGATTCGGGGGTTATTGATTTAGTAATCATAGATTCAGTGGCTGCATTGGTTCCAAAGGCAGAGTTGGAGGGGGATTTTGGCGATACAAAAATGGGGTTGCATGCAAGACTCATGTCACAAGCCATGAGAAAGATGACAGGAAAGATTGCTAAAACAAACTGCACTGTAATTTTCTTAAATCAATTGAGAAACAAGATAGGAGTGGTATATGGTAGTAATGAGGTAGTTACGGGAGGAAATGCTTTAAAATATTATTCTTCTATAAGGGTTGACATAAGACGTAAGGCCCAGTTAAAAGATGGTGAAGAAGTTATAGGAAACACTACTGACATAAAGATTGTAAAGAATAAATGTTCGGCACCGTTCCGTACAGCCTCTTTTGACATAATGTACGGAAAAGGTATCTCCCTATCAGGTGAAGTCGTTGACATGGGTGTACATTTTGAAATAATCAAAAAGTCTGGTTCTTGGTTCAGCTATGGGGAAACCAAGTTAGGGCAAGGCAGGGATGCCGTAAAAGCTTTGTTGGAAGACAATCCCGAACTTATGGAAGAACTTAAAGAAAAAATCACACATGCCGCGTACAGTAAAAGCTAATAACTGGGCCTTTGAAGGCAAGGAGGTACGTTCCCTGAGTGACATGCCAAAAAATGTTCTGGGATTCGTCTACAGGCTTACCAACCATACCACGGGAATGTATTACGTGGGAAGGAAGACGGTAGCCGGAAACAAAAAAAAGAAACTAACGGCTGCCGAAAAGAAGATGTCGGGAAACGAACGAAAGACCTTCAAGTACGAATACCATGAGAGTTCGGGTTGGAAAAATTACGTGGGATCAAACTTGGTGCTGAAGGCTGAAGCAAAATTGGGGCACCATATAACAAAGGAAATCCTGACATATTGCTTCACAAAGGCACAACTGACATTGGAGGAAACAAGGGAAATTATCTGCGGAGGCGCATTAGAGGACTGTAACAGCTATAACGGCTGGATTTCTTGTAAGATTTATAAACAACATCTTTTGAAGTAATATGAAATACGAAAAATTAGCAAAGCTAGAAATACTTAGCGTAGAAGAGGTAGTTCAAATAATTAACAGCGACCCCGAAGAAGGTATTGAAAATGCACTGATGGGCTATGCAAGCTTAAAAGAATATGTAGGAAAAAGTAAAACATCCAAAAATGAAAATTATGATTATATAAATCCTGCCCACTATAAGAAAAACGATATGGAAGTGTGGGAGATGATGTTCATGATTTGGGGAAAAGAGAAATTTATAAACCATTGCGAAATGTCTGCCTTTAAATATAGAATGAGGTTAGGGGATAAACCAGATCAACCCACAGAAAGAGAAATTTCTAAAATAAAATGGTATGAAGATAAGATTACGGAGCTTAAGTCTGAAATAAACCTAGAAGAATTTAAGAATGGGAAATAAAAAATTTATACCCCTAAACGGCTACCTTACCGTCAGGGAAATCAAGGAAAAGGTTGTTGAGAACGGCTTACTTATGGACGAAGTGAAAAAAAAAGTACCGGAATCACAGGTGGTTGACGTCAGCGAGGAAGCGGCACTGCTCGTCAAGGGTGGAGACATCATTGTGTATAACCCAAACAACTCTTTTGAATTTCAGTTTAACGGCGAAAAGCTACAGATATTAAACAAAGACGCATTATTCGGTAAGTATGACCAATAGGATATTATACGGCAAGGAAGCCAGAAAAAAGATGTATGATGGCATAGAACAGCTAGTGGACGTGGTAAAGGTTACCATGGGCGCGGCTGGAAGAAATGTCACCATCATAGACAATCTTGGCGGATCAAGGACCACAAAGGACGGAAAGAACGTTGCAATACAAGTACACCGGTTTGACTATGTTGAGCAATGCGGTGTGGAAAAAGCAAGGGCCTCAGCCATAAAATCAGCAGAGGCGTCAGGAGACGGCACGACAACGGCTACGGTTCTTACCGGTGAAATGGTACGTCTTGGACTTGAAAACATCGAGCACCACAATCCATTTGAAGTACGCAGGGGAATGGAAAAGGCCGTTACACACATCTGCAACGAACTTGAGAAGGTAAGCGAAAAGATTGAGACGAAAGAAATGTTGGTGGAATTGGCCACCACCTCAGCGAACCACAACAATGAAGTGGGAAACACCATAGGAAGCCTCGTATATAAACTGGGATCCGAGGCTGGATATATCCTTTCCAAGGAATTGGTGGACAAAACAAAGATAAGCGTAACGGAAGGATATAAATATGACAAAGGTCTCTATACACCTTACTTTACACAGGTCGCGGGAAGTATTTCCTGTAGTTTTGGTAAGGCCAAGGTACTGTTGGTACAGGACAACATAGGAAAAGTCGAGGATATCAAGCGTGTGGTGGCCGAATGCAATGCCAAGAACCCCAAGGAACCTTTAGTGATACTCATGGAAACAATTTCCACGGAGGCGGTGACTTGGCTCATAAAAAACAAGATGAGCCCCGACATAAACCTTCAGGTGGCCGTGGTGGAACTTCCCAACTTCAACGAGATGCGCCACTACTCGGTACACGACATAGCACGTTGCACGGGAGCCAAAGTTTTCAACAGGGACCTTGACATGGACATAGCAAAAGCCACTTACGCCGATCTGGGAGACATAGACAGTTTCAAGTCCGACGAACTAAGCACCGTATTTGTTTTCAACGATCAGGGCAGGATAGAGGCCAACGCACTCATAGAAGAAATGAAGGAATCCGTGAAGACTTTGGAAGGTGCCAAGGAAGAACACGTAAAGGAACGCATAAGAAGGCTTTCCACGGGGGTAGCCACGATCCAGATAGGTGCCAACACCCAGCAGGAACACGAGGAGATGTTTGACCTGTACGAAGACGCATTGGAAGCCTCAAAATCGGCCATGTCGGAAGGGGTCATAGTCGGAGGCGGACTCACGCTTATGGAAATAGGCGACAATATGCAACTTTCGGACGTGACGCCAAATGAAAAAGTCGGGGTGGAGATAATCAGGGAAGCATGCAGGAGACCCTTCTTGGAGATAGTAAACAACTGTGGGATAAACTCCAGGGAAATCCGGGAAAAGGTGATCAAGTCAAAATACAGGCAAGGTTACAACGCCAAGGAACTACGTATGTCGGATTTAAAAGCGGACGGTGTAATGGATGCCAAAAAAGTGACAAGGGTTGCCTTGGAATCCGCATTGTCTTGTGCGGCAAGTATCCTTACCACGGACGCCGTTATTTATCCTTACAATTTTGAAGATAAAGTCGTTGAAAATCAGACGTTTTGGGAAAGATTAAAAAATTTGTTCAGATTTTAACTGTTCATTAACATCATAGTAAATAAATAGTTCTTAAATTTGTAAAGAAGTAAAACGATAAAAGAAAACAAAAAGACATGGCATTCAACAAAAATTATTTACAGATAGATTTTACCAGCGGTAATTTTTATGCTCATTCACCGGAACCAAAGGAAGGTTTTGAGAAAAATGTATCAACCAAAGGTAACACTACTTACAGAAAATACTATAAAGATGGCGTAACCGGTACTTTGGAGGCAGTTTCCATCAGGGAGAGTAAGATCGGAAACCAGATCAGCGTCAATATCAAGGACGGGGAAGAAATTTATTACCTATCCATAGGACTGGCGGACCAAAAAGGCAACGTGGACAACAACTACGCAGAAAGCCTGATTAAATTTTTGCCCGACTTGAACAGAGGCCAAATCATAACTATTCGCGGATATAACTTTACGCCAGACGGTGAAAAATATAGTAGGATTGGTATATCAATAAAATCAGGTGGCGAAAAATTAAAAGCTACCATGACCAATTCCTATTATAAAGACGGAAATTTGGTAAATGGTGATATCCCGGCCCTAACCTTTAAAAAGGACGCCTTGGGTAAGAATAGACCAACGGCGGTAAGCCAGGAAGCAAAAAATGATTACCTGTTGGAAGTTTTAAAGGCCCAAACGGAACGTCTTGCGTGGGTAAACTCAAACGGAGAAACACAAAAGGAACCTACCCCACCATCAAACACGGCTACACCAGTAAAAGCTAACGGAGCCCCACAACCGGTGGAGGAAGGTAACAATGATGACTTACCTTTCTAGGATTATGACAGAAGAAGCAAAGACGGAAGGGGAAGTATTTGAGGGGCTAGACCAAAAGCAGGAAGCCGTGTTGGCTTATAAGCTGTTCGGAGAGTTCATCAAACAGATACCAAGAAACTATAAGGGCGTGGGGGTAACTTTTGCCGCCCTTGAATACAGGAATAACGACTTTTGGTTGAAGGTCATCCAGAAAAAAGAGCCGGTTTTCTTTTATTTTGAGGATATAAGACCTTGGGTACGTCTATCTGACTTGAATATTTTGGAAAAAAGATTAATGGAAAAATTATAGGATCATGTCAGAAACGGCGGCAAAACAACTATACGAAAATTTATCAAAAGACCCCTCGTTCAAGGAGATATACCCTAACGAGTGGGAACAGGACAAGGAAAGATTTTTACAGGAATACGTGTTGAACGAGCACTTGGAGGAATTTGAGGACGACGAGGATGAATACTAGCGGTGATTTTTATGTTTTGGATAGTGGAAGAGTTAGGATGATAGGGGACGGATTATGCGCGTATGGGGTGGAAAAACCTTTGTCGGGCATGTTCGGCAAGGGAGACGAAGTGGTATTTGAAAGAGGGAGGGCCACCTCCCTCTTCACCCCGCCCCTAATGAAGATCCACAAGAAATTTATATTAGGCTACATTACGGACTAAATTTTACGATGGCGAAAGAATTTGATATAGAAACGGCTTTTGAGAGGGCTTTATCGAGGAACGAAGAAACAAGTGTCAGGGACGTATTGGAGCAATACTGTGGTGAATTGGGAATACCTTACGAGGAAAAGTACCGACACCGTGTAAGCAGAAGGCTCCAAAACAAAAAAGAAGCAGCACGCAACAGCAGCAGTACCACGACACAAGGATACGATAAGGAACCAAAAGAATTTTCGGCCATAGGCGAGGACGGAAAGATGATGCCCATAGAAAAGTACTGTGAACATTACGGACTTGACATGACAAAGGTAAAAAGCTACAAACTTGTCAGCCACACATCAATACCTTACTACAACATAGTATTTTTTGAAACCAAGCAAATCCTTTCCCTGACAAACCTTCAGAAATATCTGGACGAAACGGTGGCAAAACATATTACCCCGGTGGAAGTAAAACCAAGGACTTTCCTTACCGAAAATAATATCGTGGACAGATTGGTTTATACCGACGTCCACATAGGTATGTCGGTTAACGGTAACGGCGATCCGCTTTATGGAGGTAAATGGGACAAGGATGAGCTTCTTAAAAGACTGGAAGCATTGGTTAACCATACCTTGGATTTCCAGTGTGGAAACATTTTAAGGATTGACGACTTGGGCGATTACTTGGACGGGCTCAAGGGCGAAACCACACGCAAGGGACACAAGCTTCCCCAAAACATGAATGACAAGGAAGTCTTTGACCTAGGTGTGGAGTTTAAGGTTAAGTTGGTGGATGCCTTGATAGGACATTACGATACTATCATCTGCACGAATCTTTGTGAGGATAACCATTCGGGGATATTCTCCTACTTCGTGAACCAAGCCGTAAAAGGAATTTTGGAGCAAAAATATCCAGGTATCGTAGAAGTGGTTAACCAGAAGAAATTCATAGACCACTACACCATAGGTAAGCACACAATAATTTTGTGCCACGGCAAAGATTCCGAATCACTAAAATTCGGGTTCAAGCCACAACTGGATGAAAAGCAGGAGCGAAAAATAGACCATTATTGTAAGGAAAATCATCTCTATAACGGCAATTTCATAGAGTTTTCAAAGGGTGACTCCCACTTGGCACTTTATGACGAAAGCACAAGCAAGGATTTCCATTATTACAACTATCCGGCATTTTCCCCGCCTTCAAACTGGGTAAAGACCTGTTTCAGCAACACAAAGTCTGGCTTCAAGTTTTATAACATCCACAAGGATAAGAATTTAAAAGTAGCAATACCCTATTGGTTTTAAAAATATTGGTGTCGTAGTTTAAATCAGAACCCTGCGCCCGGGCCGAAAAGCAGAAGGTGAAAGTAATAAGGTCTTTCCGACACCAAAACATTTCAATGATAGTAGCTTAAGTTGGCAAAAGCCCCGGCATTGTAGCGGGGAGATGGTGTTCGAGGCATCCACATTGAAAAATATTGGGAGTCATAAACAAAAACACCAAGGTTTACAGAGTAATCATACACCTAATAACCTTCTCGAAGATTGAAAACTTTTAAGTATGATAGTTGTGTAGGTGACACAAACTTCCAAGACATTTAATCGCTGAGGCTAAGCGGACGTAACCAAGAATGACGGGTACACCTAATTTTTATGGAGGTTTTAGTTAGGCGTATTGGCGCGGATGTCTTCCTGAATCGTATGGTCAGGGTAATTTTGTAAGTTTTGTTATGAGGCGGAACCTGAAAAACTTACATTTGGTCCTCTAGCTCAATCGGTTAGAGCAACTGACTCATAATCAGTAGGTTTCCAGATCATGCCTGGAGGGGACCACGCATAAAGCCAACCTTAAAAGCCAACCTCTGTGTTGCAATAAATCACATTAAGTTGTGTAAGTCTATTGACGCAAGGTATCCCGTTGAAACAGTACGGGACAAGGCTCTAGTGACTGTCAGGGTAGACTGACCACTTTAAGTGAAACCAATTTAACACAAAATAGAATTTATGAAAAACAAAAGAAACGACCCAAAAGACTATGCGAACCAAGCCGCCTTCAACAGGATTCAGGTAAGCCGTGAAATCAACGCCAACAAAATCGAATTGGACCAGACGGTATTTCAAAAAACATCTGAAGAGCGTGTAAAGCTAAAGGCTGCAAAGAAAGAGTATAAACAATCAATTTTAGCTTAATTATGATACCACAAATTATTTGGACAGTATTGGCAGCCATAACTTTATTAATCGTGGCAAACAAACACGGAACAACCTAAGAAGGACGAGTATAGCATTTGGTGGAGCCTGTTCGGAACGGCAATCTCTTTTGCATTACTTTATTGGGGAGGGTTCTTTACACCTTTGTTTGGATAACAACTAAAACATTGACACAAGTCCTTGAAGACAAACAACCTCTCGGAAATAATACTTGGGCTATTATCAGGGTGTTGACGTAGGCACTTTAAGAGGTAACCGTAGCAGCGGTTGAGTTTGTTGTAAAGATAATATTCCTCACGGAGGCACTGTTATTCCCATGCAATTGGGAGGTTTGTGTTGACAAGCTATAGACGTACGGCGAGGCATTTGGAATCGAAAGACTCCAGTGATTTACCTAGGTAGAAATACCTGCGGAATAGTTTTTATAGAAAGTTATAAGATTATGGCAGTTAGAGATAAAATATTTGTACCAGAAATAACCAAAATGGCATCAGATGGGCTGAATGTCTATGAAATAATGGAAAAACTTTCTTTGAGAAAGTGGAAAGTTTATGAGATATGTAGAGATTATAACATAATATTGCAAACAAAAGAAATTAATCTTGAAAAAGCAAGAGTACAAACTAGTTGTAGTTTTTGTAATTGTAGTATAGACGTTATAAAGTCTGTTAAGAAGTTTAATAACTATTGTTCTGAAGATTGCAAAGAGAAATTCAAAAGTGCTAATATTAAAGGTTTTCCTTCTCAATTTCCTTTTGAAGGTTATACTTGGGTAAATAAATTTTTTCAAAAGAAAATGCAAAGATGGAATGTCATTATAACTGGACCAGGTAAAAAAGCATTAGGTATGTTGTATTCAAGGTATTTAATGAGTGTAAAACTAGGGAGACTTATTGATAGAAAAATACATGTAGACCACATAAATGGAGATCCGTTAGATGACAGGATAGAAAATTTACAACTTTTACAAGGAAGTGAGAATCAGAAAAAATACTTTATTCAGAATAATATTACTGTAAAAAAGATAGATTTGGTATGTTCATTTTGTAATAATAATTTTTTAAAAAATTTAAGAGACTATAAAGCTAAAGAAGGAATAACAAAAAATTTTTACTGTTCAACAATCTGTTATCACTCTTCTTTAAAAGGCGTCAGCACTAAAAAATAAATATTTCGAGATAGTTTAACTGGAAAAATATTTCCCTCCTAAGGAAAAGATCTATCAGGGTTCGAGTCCCAGTCTTGAAACACAAACAAATACAAAAATGGAACACATAAAAAATAATTGGAAAAAATATCTTTTCCTCCTAGTACTTGCCTTTGGAGTGACATTTTTCCTTATGTGGTTGTGGAAACCTACGGGAAGTGGCGCATCGGCATTGTTGATTAAACAAGGAAAAGAGTTATACGAGCAGCAGCAGGTCTTGAAGAAAGAAAACAAGAAGTTGGAAGCGGAGAATGTTCTGTTGAAAGATAAGGATAAATCCGTTACCCAAGAAATAGCGAAACTTGGCAAAGAAAAACAGAAACTTTCCGGACAAGTCAAGGAAGCCAAACAACAATTGGCAGAGGCAAGAAAAGAATACGGTAATCCGCCGACCCCCCTGGACACATTGTGTGACAATGTCATAGCTGCACAGGACACGCTTATAGGAAAGCAAAGAGAAGAGATTGCAATCAGGGACACTTTAATAGAAAACAAATCGGAGCAGATAAGCAATCTGGGTAAACAGAAAGCCAACCTTGAACTTTCCGCCGTAATGTATGACCAGAGGCTTGGACTAAAAGATGACGAGATAAGTTTCAAGAACAAGCAGATAAGAAAACTGAAGACCAAGACTATTTTACTGGGCACAGGCGTGGGAGCAGGGGTGATAGGTATAATTTTATCTGCCGTTCTTCCATCGGTACTAAACAAATAAACTTATGGCGATACTACACTCAAGGAGAACAAAAATACCCGTATACGGACAAAACCTGACGATAGCTTTCACCGACAACATACATGATTGCATAGAGTCACATGGTATATTAGGGGATTACTCCCAATGTGCGGGAGTCATAGTCAAGCAGGGAGTAAACTTTTACCTTTATTTCAGGAAAGACGCCGACGAAGCTACGTTCGTCCATCTGGTAAACAGACTTTTCAGTATGATAGACTATAAATCTGATCCCGATAACGACGAGCCCCAGGCTTACCTTACCGACACGATATTCAGCCTCATAAAGAAAGAATATGGTAAGTTATTGCAGAAAAACTACAAAAAAGATAAAATTGTAGGAAAGACCCAAAATAAAATTACAGGGAATGTATAGCTACTTAAAAGAAATAAAGAAAAATTGGAAGCCCGAGCCAAAAGAGTTCACACACCGCGACTCAACCGTAACATTGTACAGGGACGTCCAGAGTATGGACTACACCACGGAAAGGTTGGCTTTCAAGTCCTATGTTTTTAAAGAAATATCCCCTTTGGTGGATGAAATATTTAACGAAATTGAATAAGATACTTTTAGCATTATTTTTACTGTGTAACGTAAGCTGTTTTTCTCAGGACACGTTGTTTTTTGAGAACTTCACTTCAGCCACGACCTTGGACGATAATACGCTCGCTTCAGGTAACTGGACATTTGGAGTAGACGCACCTACGGGATCAGCGGTCAACCAAAGCGGGAACAGGTGGGGCATATCACAGGGCGTGATATCGGGAAACTCATTGGGTGTATTGGCAAGGAGGCAGAACGGAACCTGGTATACCAACTATAACGGTAACAATCCCGCCGCGATAACGGCAAGGAGCCCGAAGATAAACGCCCAACTTTACCAAAACATAACCGTGACTTTCAAGTGGAAGGCCGTGGGTGAAACAGGATCGGGAGGATTGCCATTATATGACTACGGTATGTTCGGTTACTCCCTCAACGGGATTGAGTCGGGGACGACATATCTTTCTACGGGTGGACATCCGGCCTTTAGCGACGGATATTATGAGACAAGCTCCCAAAACCTATACTTAAACAACGGAATAGTGACCTACACGGCCACGTTTAACTTAAACAACACGTTTCGGGAACCGAATTTTATCTTCATTTTAGATGGATAAACGATAATTACTATGCGGCACCATTGTCATTTCATGTGGACGACGTCCTGGTTAAAGGTGATTATGTCAGCCCACTTCCCGTAAGCCTAAAAGATTTCGGTGCGGATTGTGATAAGGTGACTTGGATCACCGAAAGTGAGATAAACAATAAAGGCTTCCGTGTACAAACCTCCAAAGACCTTTATAATTGGGAAGAGTTAGGATTTGTACAAGGAAATGGTAGCAGTAACGAGTTAAATAGTTATAATTTTAATGTTGAAGGAAGGGGCTACAAGTATTATAGGTTAATTCAGGAAGATTTTGACGGGGCTCAGGAAGTATTTGGGCCCATTTCATCCGATTGTCAGGGTATAAATGCTTTTTACGTACAAAATAATGTAGTATATTGTGAAGGGTATGTAAAAGTCATGGACATGTCAGGAAAAACGATGGCAGAAGGAAAGGACAGGGTAGAAATAAACCACCTTGCAAGTGCCATTTACGTAGTCACAGGAAAACAAGGAACATTCAAATTTTTTAAGGGTCACTTTTAACGGTGGCCTTTTTCTTTTGTTAAATAATGTTAAATTTTAAAATAATATAATACGTATATCTATATTTGCAAAAGAAATTTGATAAACAGGAGGTTATGAAGATAATTATAGATAGAAGTAATAGTGAAAGTCAATCACCGATAGTTACCATCGACACAAAAACTTGTCATTACCCCTATGCAATTAGGAACGCAATAGAATTGGCATTAGAATTAGATGGGCATGATAAAAACACCATAAATGAAGTTTTTGGTATCATGCCCGACGTTTATTGTGAGCCTGATGCCTCCTGAAACTACACGTAACAAAACAAACTAAAAATAATATGATATATAAGACACTAAAGCACAAAACCAAGGAAGGCGTTTATGCAAAATCAGAGTGGGATTCTATGGGCGGATTTGAATTAAGAGAATCAGATACTCCTTATTTATATCCAGAAAAATTTACAAAGGAATTCTATAAGCCAGTACATGATTTATCCGAATACGACTTAGTAGAAGTGCAGATAAAGGAAATTGAGAAGAGTGTCGTTGAGATAATTTCAGAAGCGGCCAAAAACCACCCGGAAGATAAAAACTATTGGGAGTCTATTAGTAGGATATATTTAGGAATAGCAAGTGAGGACGACCACAAAATAGCTGGCGATGCGTTTTCAAAAGCATATATTGAAAATAGGCAACTATTTGGAGATAGTTTGACGCCAGCCATAAACCCCCGATACCCGTCTTATCGTGATAGAGATATATCCAATATGGAAGCCGTTTCAAAAGAATTATATAGTCCTTGGATACCCGTAACGGAAAGTCTGCCGGGCATCGGAAAGTTAGTGGAGGTTAGAATCTCTGAAACGATAATGGAAAAGGCATCGTTATATATTGATGATATGACCGCGTGGAGAGGACTAAAAGATTCATTTTGGTCATTCAATCAATTTCAGTCATGGCGAGAAATACAGGAGGACGAATAATGAAAGACAGAAAAAACGATAAAGGCAGCACCATAGTAGTAAGCGAAACGCGGCCCATGGAAACATTGTTCGTCATGAAGGACGGCGTAATGACTTTGGTTTTTCCCATATTTTTAAATTAATGGATAAAAAGAAATTGATTGTATTTACGGGAGCGGGGATATCAAAGGAAAGCGGTATAGATACATTCCGTGACAGCGACGGTATGTGGGAGAGCCACAATGTCATGGACGTGGCGCACATAGACGGTTGGAAAAGGGATCGCGGACTGGTGCTGGACTTCTACAACGACAGAAGGAGAAAACTTGTCACGGTTTTACCAAACAAAGCCCATTTCGATATTTCGGGTGCAGAGAAATTTTTTGACGTCACCGTCATCACACAAAACGTAGACGACCTTCACGAAAGGGGAGGAAGCAAAAACATAATTCACCTACACGGCGAATTGACGAAGGCCAAATCTTCACTCACTTCAAGTAAATATGTAAAGGACTTGGGATATAATGACATTGTGCTAGGTGATAAATGTCCGGACGGAGCCCAACTCAGGCCAGACATAGTCTGGTTCGGTGAGGCAGTTCCCACTTATAGGGTGGCCCTGTCAAAACTTATGGAAGCGGACTACGTCTTGGTGGTGGGCACATCCTTAAATGTTGAACCTGCCGCAAGTCTTATAGCCTACGGATTACCAACTTGGTATGTGGATTCCAACGCCGATGAAAATTTAGCTAAGTACTGGCAACCGCTGGAGGACGTAAAAACAATAAATAAACCGGCTACCGAAGGTGTAAGTGTAGCTTTGAAACTGATTGAAGAATATGGATAAATTTACGGAAGAGGGAAGTTTATATTACCTTTGTGGTAAAAGTGTATCAGAAATTATTGTAAAAGCTAAAAAATCTAAGTTTTTTGAAATAGAAGGTAGACTTTACAATATAGTAAAAATGCAGCCGTTTTTAATTTGGCCTCTAATGGATGATGGACACGAAATAAGGGAATGCATACATTCTTCCAGAGATTTTTATGAGGTAAGTTTAGAAAAAATAAAAACCAAAGGGCTGTACGAGGAAATTTCCGAAACCACCAAACTTAAAAATTTAAGCGGTTTGGCGGCTGTTATAGCAAACCTTTCAAAATTAAATAATTGTAATCCTATAGAATTTATTGACAATATATGAATAAATATGCTTATGGAACCATGCCTCAAGAGGTAATGGAAGCAATAGCCTTGACAAGTTCAGGTTATGTTGGACAAAAAGGAATGGATAAATATAATGCAGCCGTAAAGAAATATCCAGAATGGTTTCCTGATGAAACCAAGTATAGAGAAATACCTGTCGAAGTTCATAAAGAATATTACCTTGAAATGGCCGCATCGGAGGAAGAGTTGAGAAATCCCAGAGAGGAACCTATGGAATTTAAAATGGGATCACTTACCCTAGAAATCTTTGAATCCCATTGTAAGGAGTACTTTGAAAAGAAAAATAGGCATAGAACGGAATCAAAGAGGATATGGAATAAACACTATGCAAAATACGGACTTAGAAAATGAGTAAGAAATCAAAAATAATTAATGTCTCCACAACAATTGATTTTGGGATATTGCAAGGGACATGTATGATATCGTTCGGATTCTCTTATCAAGAATTAAAGAAGCAACTGAAAGACGAAAAATGTAACGAATGGATTTCGGCAGCGAAAAAGGCTGACGACCTTTTTAAAAATGCAAAATACTTTGCATGCAGGACTGTCCATAAGGGAGTAGATTACTATTTTCTGATATTTAAGGAACCATTTGATTTCACAGATAAGCATTATACGATACTGGCCCACGAGGCATTGCATATAACACAATTCCTTTGTAGGCAGTTTCACATAGACCAAGAAGATGAATTTCAAGCTTACCTACATTCACATATAATGGAGCAATGTCTTGACGCAATAAGAGGAAATAAAAAATGAGCAACAAGATAACTTACGACTTCGAGTTTCTTGAGGGAAAGCAGGATAAACTGTTCCTGGGAATCAAATATGGTGAAACGCAACCGACCATTGAACCTATATCTTTGGGAATGGTAGACTTGGAAGATGACACCAGAGAGTATTATGCCGTATTCAAGGACTTCAACTTGAAGGAAGCTTGGAATAGATATGACATTAAAGTTGTCAACGAGTGGCAGATAAATGAAAGACATGAAAAAGTATTTTGGATCCGTGAAAATGTTCTGAAACCTATCTGGAGAGAGTTTTTCATAGATTGTGAGCTAAGTTTTCACGTGTACGGAAGGAAGTCTGCATTAATTTTTGAAGAAGACGTAAACAAAGGAAGCTATGATGAATTTTTTACTTTTGACAGCCTAAGATCCTTATTAAATAAGTACGGAAAGACAAGGGAACAGATAGCACAGGAAGTATTTGAATTTTGCACGGGGGACACCATCACCATAGAAAAATCTAAGTTCTACGACGTGCGTCATCCAGAAATAGAATTGTATGGATACTACAGTTCATACGACCACGTTTGTTTCAGTTGGCTGTTCGGTAAGATGATTGATTTGCCAAACGGATTCCCAATGTATACGAGGGACCTAAAGCAAACTTTTGATGAGAAGTGTGAAGAGAAAGCCCTATGGTGTGCAGCCTACCATAACGGCGGATACAAGGATTTAAAAGATTACCTCATAAAAGAGAAAGATTACCCAAAACAGGTAGATAGCCATCATTCGCTTTCTGACGCAAGATGGAATAGGGAACTTTATAAATTTTTACAAAAAATAAACTACAGACAATAATGGAATCATACACAGATAAGTTACAAAGGAAAATAAAAGAGTTCCCACCGCACGTAAAAGAAATCGTGGAAAAGGTTTTAGACATAAGCCGAGAAAACGAAATGGATTTCGACAACATGTGGGAACGTAAACACAAAATGCTGTCGGCCACGGAAAAAATACTTTCCCAGTTTGAATTGAAAAAGAAAGTACCTGCCCACATCGAGTCCGCCATCAATAACGTAAGAAGATGTGAGTCGGATTTAGGTTTCATGGGATCACCAAGCTACTATGCGGACAAAAAGACAGTGGAAGAATACAATAAATCACAACTACAACCTTCTCCTCTTATAAAGCTACATGTAGACACAGTAAACCTTAATGAACCACAAGAGATTAAACCCGCACTACTGAAAGCCTTTCTGTTAAGTTACCAAAACAGGAAACTCACCCCGCAGGAAGAAGTAGACAGAGATTACATAAAAAATGCATTATGAAAAAGACAATAGAATACAAAGGATATAAAATAGAAGCCGTAATCAAAGGAAGTGAAGAACTTGTTTTTGAAGAGGTATATGTAGATGACATCTTAAGACACAATTCTTTCCTCAAGAGTAATAGATCCCTGGATGGAATTTTGGAAGACTTCAAATCCCGTATAGACCAGTTCCCGGAATTTTTTCAATTTTGTGGATACGCCGGTGCAATAAAACATTGGGAAAATAAGCTAAGGGAAGCCGTAGATGTACTTGACATAGTGGAAGCTCAAAATAAACTGCTAGAAATAAGGGAGAAAAGCAAGTCAAAGAAAATCTCACCAGAATCTATCGGAGATAAAATGAGAGCCTGGAAAAACAGGTTTAAAGACGAAAGTGCATTAGCTCAGAGAACAGGTATGTCAGACATAAAAAGCTGCGACAATTCAAGACTGGTACATGCGGACGTAATAAAAAAATGGGCCGAAACGGAAACGCAGGAGCTAAACCTATCCAACTTTGACGGTTGCCTGAATAATATAGAATCAAAAGAACCCGAAGAGAAGGTTAAGATAAGTTCATGGTTAAGTACGACTGCCATAGAGAAATTTGAAAAATTGGTAAAAGAAAGGGCAAAAATGTTTGACGGGTCCGCCCAAGAAAGATTGGAAGAGGTACATTTAAGTGGCATGTGGACTAATTTTGAAAAAGGTATGAAAGATAAATACCGCATAGGCTACGATCCCGCCAAAGATATATCTACCACAACGTACATGGAATGTAGAAATCCTTACTTCGTGGAAACAAAAGTCAAGGACGGCAAAGTATCCCACAAGCTGACTTGGCCAACCTGCCCCCCGGGGCCAAACTCCATAGAGAAAGGGAAGCCGGTATTCACGGAAATCAAATTTTGTAGCCAATCGGTATACGGTCCCGTAGAGACAAAGGTAGGCCTTCAAAAATTGTCGATCAAGGAAAACAGTAAGATATCTAACTTAGGTTGGGAGGACTTTATAAATTTTGGAGTAAACTACGAACTGAGCAATAAGCTTAAGTTTCCAGGTCGCATACAGAAACTTTTGGATAAATGCAGGGACCTAACGCTGAAAACCGGCGAGACCATGGACAAGGAACACTATGACACGGTACTCGCAAGGATAACCACGGCCGCAAGAAAAATGCAATACAACCAAAACCCGGAAAAAGGTGAACTCGAAGCCTTGGAGAGAAAAGTGGAAAACCTAACCAAAGAAATGGATTCCAACATGGGGTTGAAGAAAAATAAGAGGTTCAAGACAAACATATACATTTTTAATAGGTTATCGGGAAAAGGGCATTGGTGGGAAAACGGTAAGAAATATATCGAGGATGCCAGCAAATTTGACAGACCACTTAACGAGGGAGAGAAAAAACAGTTAGACCACATGTATAAATTTTGGAGGGAGTTTCTTTTCGGCGGCATAAAATAGATAAACTCTATTATAAGCGATTTAAGACACTATCTCCATACCATACATATATAACCATCACTTTAAGCAAATAAATACGGCACAATGTTTAAAATCTACAAAGAATACTTAAAATACAAACTCAAGTGCATCCTCCTCGAAAGAGAGGGTAAACTCTTGAAGGATATCCAAA
>Ga0247730_1000771_pt1 | contig 20692 bp, 19 predicted proteins | sample UWRJL073202C2_FD_180959 | JGI IMG/M metagenome (GOLD analysis project Ga0247730, IMG submission 180959) | Plant litter microbial communities from Arlington Agricultural Research Station in Wisconsin, United States - UWRJ-L073-202C-2 | ecosystem: Environmental > Terrestrial > Plant litter >... | reverse complement strand
GGCCGCCATCGGAAAAATCAGTGAGGGTTCAATGCCGCGTGAAATTGCGTTGACCGAGATGGTCGGCCTCGTTGGAACCGAAGTCGGGGTCTCCGACTGGATTACCGTTGGCCAGACGATGATCGACGCCTTTGCCGATGCCACCAACGACCACCAGTTCATCCATGTCGATCCCGCGCGCGCCAAGGCCGAAAGCCCGTTCGGCGGCACCATTGCCCATGGCTTTCTGACCCTGTCGCTGCTGTCGGCGATGAATTTTGACTGCGTGCCAAAGGTGCGCGAGCAGACCATGGGCATCAATTACGGGTTTGACCGCATCCGTTTCATGTCACCGGTGAAATCCGGAAGCCGGGTGCGCGGCCGTTTCACCCTGGCCGACGCCCGCTTCCGCGGCGCCAGCATGCTGATGACCAGCTACGAGGTCTCGGTCGAGATCGAAAACGAAAAAAAACCGGCACTGACCGCGACCTGGGTCACTATCGTCCAGTTCGACCCGAAGGACAGACCGCACGAGGGTTGAGAGCCAATGGTCGAGAAAGAACGGACCAAGCTTTGGCCAACGCCCTCGACCGATGCCAGCCGCTCGATGTGTCAAGAAGCGAATTTTGCCCATGCCGACTGAAGACGAAATCCGCCGGTCTTTCCTCTCCCAGGCCGAAGCCTGCGGGCAGCTCGGTTCACCCTTCACCGCGACACTTTGTCGGCTGATGGCGACGCGGCTCAATTTGGAGACCGACGTCGGCACTCGCGTACTCAACTGGAACGGCGAGCCCGGTTCCAATGGCGACGCGCTGCCGCTCCGGCTGGCCGGCGCGCTAAGGGCGCTGGTGCTGTCGGGTTCCGATCCAGCGCTGATCGCCTGCTATCCGCCCGCCACGGCAAGCGACGATGCGCTTTGGAGCGCCTGCGAAATTGCCTTCGTTCAGCATCGGGATTTCATCCTCCACCGCCTGCGCTCCGCACCGCAGACCAATGAAGTGCGACGGTCCGGCGCGCTTCTGCCGGGTTTTTTGACGATCGCAAAACTGTTCGGCAAGCCGCTGGTGCTGTCGGAAGTCGGGGCCAGCGCCGGACTGAACCTGCAATGGGATCGCTATGCCTATCGGCTCGGTGATCTTTCGTGGTCGAACAGCACGTCCTTAGTCGAGATCGCGCCGCAATGGACAGGCGCGGCGCCTCCAGCGGTCGAGATCAAAATCCGCGAGCGGGCCGGCTGCGATCTCAATCCGCTCGACCCGTCATCGGCGGACGACCGTTTGCGACTGCTGTCCTACATCTGGGCTGATCAGGCGGACCGCATTGCGCGGACGCAGGCAGCGCTCGAGATCGCTGTCGACAACAAGCTTTCCGTCGAACGCGCCGATGCGATCGACTGGTTGAAGACACGGCTTGCAACGCCCTTTGCCGGAGCCACCCACGTCATCTATCACTCGATCGCCTGGCAATATCTGCCGCAAACCCTGCAGGCCGCCGGCGAAAAGCTGATTGCGGAAGCGGGCGCGCGGGCAACGGCCGATGCGCCGATTGCAAGACTGCAGATGGAGGCAAAGAGCGGCACGCAAGGCGCGGCCATCACCCTCCAGGTCTGGCCGTCAGCCGACATCCATCAGATCGGCAGGGCCGATTTCCATGGCCGCTGGGTGGACTGGAGCGGTTGGCCCGACCAACAATCGGCGACCGCAAACGCGGCGTCCTGAAACGTCAGAGTGCTGCGTCGGTGGCGCCTTCCGACAGCATCTCGAAGGCATAACTGGCAAACGACCGCCAGCATTCCACCCGGAACGTGTCGTCGCTGATGCGCAGCAGCACCACCTCGACCTTGCCGAGCAGCGTGCGCGTGCAAGCGCCGACCGGAAAGACCTTCAAAGACAGATCAAGCGAGCAGCCGGTATTGATCGCGGCTTGCGCGCCGGGACCGGAGACGACGATTGCCGTGTTGCGATGTGAGACGTCCGTTGCCGAGTGCAGCGCACCGGAAGCTATGCAGGCTTCCATCAGGCCACTGGTCTTGTCGTCTATCACCAGCCATTCGTCAGGACCGAGCCAAAGTGCCATGCGGCCATCAGCCGAGGTCGATGATGTTTTTGGTCGGGTCGGAAGCGCCACGCCGAGCGCCATCGACAGCGCTGCCACATCCTCCGCCCGGGCGCGCAGGGAAATACGGAAGGCGACGGGTGCCGGTGTCAGCCGCACGGTGCCGGAGCCACCGTGAAAGCCTTCGAGCGATGTGCGCCGCAGCGCCTGTGTCAGGTCAGCCATGGATGCGTCCCCCTTCCTTGTCAAAGAACACCATGTCGGTCACTTCGACCGCGATCGTCTTGTCGGCCATCGGCACATACAGCGTCTCGCCCATTCTGGCACGGCCGCCGGCGACCAGCGCAAAGGCAATCGAGCGGCCGCAGTTTTCAGACCAGTAGGACGAGGTGACATGGCCAAGCATGGTCATCGGCTTGGCCTGGTTTGGATCGGCGACAATCTGCGCGCCCTCCTCCAGCACTTCCTTCGGGTCCTTGGTGAGGAGGCCAACCAGTTGTTTGCGGCCCTCGCGCACCAGATCCGGCCGTTTCAATCCGCGGATGCCGACGAAATCGATCTTTTTCTTCGACACCGCCCAGTTGAGGCCGGCATCGTCCGGGGTGACGGTACCATCGGTGTCCTGGCCGACGATGATATAGCCCTTTTCGGCGCGCAAAACGTGCATCGTCTCGGTGCCGTAGAGGCAGGCGCCCAGGGCCTGCGCCCTATCCCAGATCGCTTCCCACACCGCCTGGCCAAAGTCGGCGGGTACGTTTACTTCGAAACCCAGTTCGCCGGTAAACGACATGCGGAACAGGCGGGTCGGCACGCCGCAGATGGTACCCTCGGCGACGCTCATGTGCGGAAAGGCCTCGTTGGCAATGTCGATGCCTTCGACCAGCGGGGCAATGATGTCCCGCGCCTTCGGGCCTTGGACGGCGATCACCGCCCATTGCTCGGTGGTGGAGGTCAGCCAGACCTTCAGCTCCGGAAACTCCGTCTGCAGATAATCTTCCATGTGATGCAGCACGCGCGGCGCGCCGCCGGTGGTGGTGGTCACATGAAAGCGGTCTTCGGCCAGACGGCCGACGACGCCGTCGTCATACACAAAGCCGTCTTCGCGGGTCATGATGCCGTAACGGCATTTGCCCGGCTTCAGCGTGTCCCAGGCATTGGTGTAGAGCAGGTTGAGGAATTTTGCCGCATCCGGGCCGACCACCTCGATCTTGCCGAGCGTGGAAGCATCGAACAGGCCGCCGACCTCGCGTACCGTGCGGCATTCGCGGTCGACGGCGGCATGCATGCCCTCGCCCTTGCGCGGATAGAACCAGGCGCGTTTCCAGTTGCCGACATCCTCGAACTCGGCGCCGTTGGCCTCTGCCCAGTTGTGCATTGGCGTCTTGCGGGCCGGATCGAACAGCCGGCCGCGCGAATGGTTGATCAGCGTGCCGAAGGTCACCGGGGTAAAGGGTGCGCGGAACGTCGTCAGGCCGACCTGCGGGATTTCGCGGCCGAGCATTTCGGCGGCAATCGCCAAGCCGTGCATGTTCGACATTTTTCCCTGGTCGGAGGCCATACCGTTCGTGGTGAAACGCTTGATATGCTCGATCGAATGCATGCCCTCGCGCACCGCCAGCCGGATATCCTTGGCGCAGACATCATGCTGGAAATCGACAAAGGCCTTGACGTTGCTGTCGGCGCCTGCGCCTTCGGCAGCCCCGATCATGCCGCCGGTCCAGTCGATCGCGTTGTTGCCGGAGAGCGAAATCTTCTCGCCGCCGGTGGCACCGGCCGACATTGCCATCAGCGCCCCGGCCGCCAGCGATTCCTCGATCGTCGTGGTCAGGAGATCGGTGCCATTGCAGGCGCCGACCGACAGGCTTTCCTGCGCATAGATCGACGGCAGGAAACGCTGGTTGGCAGCATCGAATTTTAGCTTTCCGCGCGACTGGGAGAACAGATGCACCGATGGCGTCCAGCCGGCCGACATCAGCAACGCATCCACGGGAATTTTCTGGGTGGAGTTGCCACCATGGCGGGATACGGTCATCGAGGAGACGCGCAGTTTTCCGGACGTATCGACGACGGCATGGCCGGTCAGCACTTCTATGCCCAGCGCCCGGGCCTGCGCCATCACCGCCGTGCCGGGCTGGTCCCGAACATCGACGATGGCGGCAATCGAGACGCCGGCTTTTTTCAGATCGAAGGCAGCCTCATAGGCGGAATCATGGGCGGTGTAGATGCCGATCTTGGCGCCGACAGCCACGCCAAAATGGTTGAGATAGGTGCGGGCGGCCGAGGCCAGCATGATGCCGGGGCGGTCGTTGTTGGCAAACACCATGTGGCGTTCGATCGCGCCGGTGGCGATGATAACCTTTTTAGCACGCACCTGCCAAAGGCGTTCCCGCGGCAAAGCCTTGCCGGGGCGCGACAGATGGTCGGTGACGCGTTCGGCGAGACCGACGAAATTGTGGTTGTAGTAGCCGAAGGCGGTCGTGCGGGTCAGCAGCCGCACATTCGGCATGCCCGACAGTTTTATCGCCGTCGCCTGTGCCCATTCATAACCGTCCATGCCCTCGATCATCACGCCGGTATCGTGATGCAGCGCACCGCCGACTTCCGGCTGCTCGTCGCAGAGAATAACTTCGGCTCCGGTCGCGGCCGCTGACAAAGCGGCGGCGAGCCCGGCGACGCCGGCGCCGACGATCAGCACGTCGCAATGGGCAAAGCGGCTGGAATAGTGGTCCGGATCCTCTTCCTTCGGCGCAACGCCAAGACCCGCGGCGCGGCGGATCAGCGGCTCGTAGAGCGCATGCCAGGCTGCCTTCGGCCACATGAACGTCTTGTAGTAGAAACCGGCGGCGAAGAACGGCGCCAGCAAATTGTTGAAGCCTCCGATGTCGAAGGCGAGCGACGGCCAGCGGTTCTGCGAGGCGACGGTCATGCCGTCGAACACTTCCTGCACCGTGGCGCGCACGTTCGGCTGTTTTCGCGCGGAATCGCGGGAGATGTCGAGCAGCGCGTTGGGCTCTTCGGGACCGGCGGACAAAATGCCGCGCGGGCGATGATACTTGAATGAGCGGCCGACCAGATGGATGCCGTTTGCCAGCAGCGCCGAGGCGACGCTATCGCCCTGCAGCGCGGTCAGCGACTTGCCGTCGAAGGTGAAGCGGGCAGTTCTCGCCGGCGTCAGGCGACCGGCGCCGGCAATGCGATTGGCGCCGGTCATTGCGCATTTCCTTCCAGGGCTTCGAATGTCTCGACGGTGGCGTCCGTGGCCGCCGGCTTGTTTAGATCCGGCTTCGGTTCACCGGCCTTGTAGCTCAACAAGAACTTGTCGCTGACGGTGTCTCGCGCCGCATTGAAGAAGCGGCCGCAGCCGTGGATATGGCGCCAGCGTTCAAAGGTCAGGCCCTTGGGATTGTCGCGCAGAAAGAAATATTCGGCAAACTCGTCGTCCGAAATCGCGGCGATATCGGCGGGACGGGCAATATGCGCGTCGCCGGCATGGCGGAATTCGAGCTCGGAGCGCTCTTCCTCGCAATAGGGACAATAGATCAGCAGCATCGGCGGTCCACCTAAAGAGCACTGTCCGGAAGACTGCTTCCGGCGGGTTGGTCACACAGCCGCTTGCCCATTGCGATATAGGGGGAAAGCCGCCTGAGGAGTTGTTCGAAATTGTCGTATGGCCGCAACACGGACGTGCGTCCGATATTGACGATGCCAATGATCATCACGTTGTCATGGAGCGCGAAGGGATATTCATGCTCGCCCTCCTCGTTTTCGGGGATGAAGTAGACCAGCTTTTCGTTCAAGCTCGAGGCGCAAAACAGCAGCCCTTTCTCGGCCGCGAAAGGCCAGTCGTCCTCACCCTTAGCCCGGTGGATTTCCTGGCTGCGGAAATCCTCGCCTTCGGGGATCAGATTTCCCACGGGCATGGCCACGGCCAGCCCTCCGGCCAAAAGCAAAGGGGCCGTCAGCATCAGTGTGCCACCGCAGCGGCTGCCGCCTCGTCGATCAGCCGGCCGGTGCGGAAGCGGTCGAGCGTCAGGCCCGAGGCCAGCCGATGCGGCTCGCCCTTGGCAATCAGATGGGCAAACAGGTTGGCCGAACCCGGCGTCGCCTTGAAACCGCCGGTGCCCCAGCCGCAGTTGACGAACAGCCCCGGCACCGGGGTAATCCCCTGGATCGGAGAGCGGTCTGGCGTGTTGTCGGTGATCCCGCCCCATTGCCGCATCATTTTGACCCGGCGGAAAATCGGGAACAGTTCGCAGATCGCATCCAGCGTATGGGTAATGATCTGCAGTCCGCCGGTCTGGGAATAGGAATTGTACTGGTCGGTACCGGCGCCGATCACCAGTTCGCCCTTGTCGGACTGGGAAATATAGGCGTGCACGGTGTTGGACATCACCACGCAGGGGAAAATCGGCTTCAGCGGTTCCGAGACCAGCGCCTGCAGCGGCGTGCTGTGCAGCGGCACGCGTACGCCTGCCATGTTCATGACGACGGAGGAATGGCCGGCGGCCGAAACCCCGATTTTTTTCGCGCCGATCGGGCCACGCGTCGTATCGACACCGATCACTTCGCCATTGGCGCCGCGGCGGATGCCGGTGACTTCGCAATTCTGGATGATGTGGACACCGCGATCGGAAGCCGCGCGGGCATACCCCCAGGCCACCGCATCGTGGCGGGCGGTGCCGCCGCGGCGCTGCAGGGCAGCACCATTGATCGCGTAGCGAGCGCTTTTGGAAATTTCCAGCGGCGGACAGTAGGCTTTTGCCTGCTCCGGCGTCATCCATTCATTATCGATGCCATAGAGGCGGTTGGCGTGAATGTGGCGTTTGAAGACCTGCTGGTCATGGACATTGTGCGACAGCATCATCACACCACGCGGCGAATACATGACGTTGTAGTTGAGATCCTGGCTGAGCCCCTCCCAGAGCTTCAGTGAATGCTCATACATATCCATGCTCTCTTCGTAGAGATAGTTCGAGCGGATGATGGTGGTGTTGCGGCCGGTATTGCCGCCGCCGATCCAGCCGCGCTCGAGCACGGCGATATTGGTGATGCCGTGTTCCTTGGCAAGGTAATAGGCAGCGCCCAGGCCATGGCCGCCGCCACCGATGATGATGACGTCATAGTCCTTGCGCGGCTCCGGCGAGGCCCACTGCGCCTCCCAGCCCTTGTGCGCGCGCAATGCTTCGCGTGCCACGGCAAAAACCGAAAATTTGCGCATTCGCCTTCAACTCCTCGTTGACCCGCATCCGACTGGTCAAGCTATGTCGGCCGCTTGCCCAGTCGTCGCATGATCTTGCCCGAAAATCGATCCTGATTTACGACATCATTCAATACAGATCGCAAATCCAGATGCGACGCAACGGCCCTTTTGCGACGCATTCACCCTCCGCTTTCGACACGCATCGGAAAGACAGGCCTCCGCTGGGTAAATTTGCAGGCAAGAATCCATGTGCCATATGGACTTTTGAGGGGTGATCTGCTAATCGCCTTCACCAATCGCGCGGCCTGGCTCCGCCTTGACTTCAATTTTATATGTCTCGGCTCAACGGATCTCTGCGGCCGGGGCAACACAACATCAAAGGAACGGGCTTCACGTGCAGGTACTTGTCCGCGATAACAACGTTGATCAGGCGCTTCGCGCTCTCAAGAAGAAGATGCAGCGCGAAGGCATGTTTCGGGAAATGAAGATGCGCGATTACTTTGAAAAGCCCTCTGAGAAGCGTGTTCGCGAAAAAGCCGAAGCCGTTCGCCGCGTCCGCAAGATGGCCCGTAAGCGCATGCAACGCGAGGGCCTTCTGCCGGCAACGCCGCGTCCGGTGGCTGCTGGCGCTGGCGCCAGTGCACGCGCCTAATCCGTCGTTTTTTCGACGTTTTCATATGCAAGTGAAGCGGGGGCGCCCGGTGCGCCGCCGCTTTTTCGTTTTGGGGCTACGAATGACGCTGACAGGACCAATCCTGCGCGCCGAGATGGGGAAATAAGCCTAATGGCTGCTACGAATGCCGCTTTTGCGCGCCGCTTTGCGCGTCTGGACACTGCACTTGCCGTTCATCGCAACCTGTTTTCCCTGCCGGCGCTGGCTGTCTTAGCCGCCGTTGGCCTCAGTGCCTGCCAGTCGACCAATCAGTCGGCCGACATGATCACCATCGATCGCGCCCAGGGCTCGAACGAGAACATCGCCTCGCTGAGCGCGGTGATCGACGCCAACCCGCAGGAAGCGGAAGGCTACAACGTCCGCGGATCGGCCTATGGCCGCGCCGGCGAGTTCCGCAAGGCGATTGCTGATTTCAATCGGGCCATCCAGCTCAATCCGCGTTTCTACCAGGCCTATTCGAACCGGGCACTGGTACTGCGCAACACCGGCAAGCAGGCCGAAGCCGTGGCCGACTACAACGCCGCGATCCAGCTGAATTCCAGCTATGACGCCGCCTATATCGGCCGTGGCAATCTCTATCGCCAGGTTGGCCGCGACAATGACGCCTTCAACGATTTCAACAAGGCAATCGAGCTTGATACGACTGACGGTCGAGCCTATCACAACCGCGGCCTGATCTATCAGAAGCGCAACCAGCACGCCGCCGCGATTGACGATTTCTCAAAGGCGATTTCGCTGTCGGCGCAGGCGCCTGAGCCCTATAACGGCCGCGGCGTCTCCTATCTGGCGCTGAACGACGATGAAAACGCGTTTGCAGACTTCAACCGCGCCATCGAACTGAACGGCAAGATTTCCGAATCCTGGGCCAACCAGGCGCTGGTGTACGAGCGCAAGGGCGACAAGGCCCGCGCTGCAAAATCCTACCAGCACGCCGTCAGCCTCGACACCAGCTACGCGCCGGCCCGCGAAGGCCTGGCTCGCACCCGCGGCTGATCGCTCGCTGAAACGGTGCAATTATTCAAAAGGGGCGGCCGGTGGCCGTCCCTTTTTTATTCTCGACAGCCCATTGCGGATGACAAGACCGCCTCCCGGACTATGATGCAGACCGTTTTGTCAGCAACAGAAAGCCAGATCCCATGTCAAAGCAACAGCATGTCATCGTTGTCGGAGCCGGCATCATCGGCGCCTCGATCGCCTGGCATCTGACGCGGCAGGGCGCGTCGGTCACCGTCATCGCGGCACGCGAAGGCGGCATCGCCACACCCGCCTCGTTTGCCTGGATCAATGCCAGCCGCAACAATCCCGAGCCCTACTACCGCCTGCGCATCAGGGCGATGACCGAATGGAAGCGCCTCGCCGCAGACGTCCCAGCCCTCGAGCCCTCGTGGTCCGGCGGTATCCGCTGGGACATGTCGCGCGCCGAGCTGGACGCCTATGCGCAGCAGCATGGCGAATGGGGTTATGGCGTGGTGCCGTTGTCATCTGACGATGTCCAACGCCTGGAACCATCCGTCGCCCATCCGCCGGACTACGCCATGCATGCTGTTCAGGAGGGCTTTGTCGAGCCGGAACATGCAGCGCAGACGCTGCTGGCGGACGCCCAAAAGCGCGGCGCTAGCATGGCGGATCGGCAGGAAGTCACCGGCCTGCTGCAAATCGGTGACCGTATCTCCGGTGTCGAAACCACGAGCGGGACATACACCGCCGATGATGTCGTGCTTGCTGCCGGCGCAGGCTCCGTTGAACTTGCAGCCACTATCGGCATCGATATCCCGATGACGAGCCCGCCAGGCCTGCTGGCGCATTCGCATCCTCACGCACACCTGCTGAACGGCCTGGTGATCGCACCGCAACTGCATATGCGCCAGACCGCCGACGGTCGCATCATTGCCGGCTCGGACTTCGGCGGCACCGAGCCGGGCGAGCACCCGGAGGAGACGGCAGCCGCCATATTCGCCAGGCTGAAATCGTCGCTGATCGGCGCCGAGGACCTGCGCTTGTCGCATTATACGCTGGGTCACCGCCCGACGCCGGTCGACGGCTTTCCGATCGCAGGGGCCGTTGAACAGCGGCCGGGGCTTTATATCGCCGTCACCCATTCCGGCATTACCCTCGCCCCGGTGCTGGGCCTGTTTGCCGCCGAAGAGATTCTGCACGGCCAGCTCGAACCGTTGCTGGCACCCTACCGACTGGCCCGGTTTGGCTAAGCGATTGCTTGCAAACGGAACCTTACCGACCCAAGCGGGTTTCCCTGCTGACAAATAACGCAGGAGAAATTCACATGTTGAAGCACACATTCATCGCAGCCGCCTTCATCGGCGGTATCGCCGCAGCAACTGGCGCCAACGCAGCCGGCGTTGCGGTCGGCAAGCTGGTCTGCCTGTCTGAAGGTGGCGTCGGCGCAGTTTTCTCGTCGGAAAAGGCACTGACCTGTACCTATTCACCTGTTGAAGGCCCGGTCCAGGTCTACAACGGCAAGCTTGAAAAGGTCGGCATCGACCTTGGCATTACCGGCAAGAGCGTGATGGTCTGGGACGTGCTGGCCAAGACCGGCGGCAATTACCCGAAGTTTCCGCTGGCCGGCGCCTATTATGGCGTCGGAGCTGATGCCAGCTTTGCAGCTGGCGCAGGCGCCAAGGTGCTGGGCGGCGGTACCGACAAGGCCTTCATGCTTCAGCCGGTCAATATCCAGGCGCAGGAAGGTGTCAACCTTGCCCTCGGCGTAGAAAAGATGACGTTGGCGCCTTCGGGCATCTAATCTAAGCCAGCAACGTCGAAGCCCGGCAGTCGCAAGACCGCCGGGCTTTTTGTATGATGACAATGCGCATTTGGCAGCTGTCAGCCGCGCAGCAGGAAGAAGCCGAGAACGTTCAGAGCGACGAACAGTACGATACCGCCAAGGAAACCGATGGTGGTGAAAAAGCCGGCTGCCATGGCGATCATCAGAATGACCAGCGACATGGTGACATATTTGCTGGCATTGATGAACACGTTGTAGGTGTGCTCGTGCTCCTCATAGTTCATCGCTGCACCAGTCTCCAGCGGTCCGGTCTCGTGTTCGCTCATCCTCTGCCTCCCCTATATCAAAGCGTATCGCAGCAGCCATTCATCCGGCTGCAAGCATCATCAATTGGTACACAAAGCCGGGCTGGTGCGCAATGCATGCAAGCCTGACCGTCCATCAACGCCAAGTCGATGCGCTCAGGACGCCAGGACCGGTGCGGCAAGATGGGCGCGTCCGGCAAACCGGGCTGTTGGCAGAACGGTCAGTGGTGCAAAGCCCGAGGCCGGGTTGCGGTCGAACATCATCCGCCGCTCGAACGGTTCGGAATCGAAGAACGGATAGCGCTGCATCAGCTTTGGCTTGACGTCCCTTGCCCGCGTCGCAAGCAAGGTCAGGTCGAAACCATAGGTCTCCGTCATCTGCGGCGGCACCACGGTGTCGGCATAGAACACGCGTTTGTAGAAGGCGGCATGGGCCGGCCGGATATGCTGCAACACCCGATCAGCATCAAAATAGATGGCCGCGACAATGGTCGGTCGCAAAGTGAGGTACGGGATGGTCGGCATGTCGCCGACCAGGTCTGGATCGGCCGCAAAACGCGCCGGGTCGATCAACGTCATTCCGGCATCGAGAAAGGCATTGACGGCTTGCGGGAAAATACCGCTGGACTGGCAGACCCGGTGCTCCGGCGTGACGTAGTGCACCCGGACAGTGCTCACCAGTTGCTCGTAATAATAAACGCCAAACACATAGGCATGATCGTCGAAATCCACCGCGTCGATCATGCTGGCGGCTGCAACCGGAAGGATGTCCCGCGCCTTGTAGGCCTTGTAGCGCAGGCGCGCGACGTCCTCCATGTCCTCGTTGCTTTCGATCCTTCGGTATTCGATGTGATCGAGTGTTTCAAGCAGCTTGTTGGAAAAGCTGGATACTATAGGCGTCTCTAAAGAAGACATTGGCAATACTCAAAATTGGAAATACAGTTAATAATTCTTTAATTGTCGGGCAGCGACAACCATTAAATCCAATTTGAATTCAATTGTAAATGTTAAGGTTAACAAATAGTTAAAGCACAACGCACAATAGGCCAAGCGTTGCCGCGAGGCCTATTGTGCGTTGCAATATTTTAGCGATTGGTTAGTGAACGACGACCTTACGCTTGCCCGCAGCCGATCTTTTGGCCAGGCCCTCTGCAAGCGTGATCACCGCCTGGTTGCTGACGGGCGTCGAGAAGACATAGCCCTGGACGAGGTCGGCGCAATGGTATTTGTTGATCAGCGCCAGTTGATCCAGCGTTTCCACGCCCTCGACGACGATCTTCAGGCCGAGCTCGCGCGACAGATGCACCGTCCCGCGCAGCAATTTCAGTCGGCGGGCATCCTCGCCGATATTGCGGACGAAAGCCCTGTCGATCTTCACGATATCGAGCGGCAGCGTATCGAGATAGCTGAGGCTGGAAAAACCTGTGCCAAAGTCGTCGATGGCAATGGTGATGCCGCGGCCACGCAATTCGCTGAGGATCGCGCGAACCGTGACCGGTTCATCCATCAGGCAACTCTCCGTCACTTCGAGATGCAGGCGCGACGGGCTAAGCCCTGCGGCAGCCAATGCGCCGTTGACCACGGTGATGATATTGACATCGCGCAGATCCTGCACGGACAGATTGACGGAGACGGCAATCTCGTCGGGCCAGGTGGCGCAATCGCGGCAGGCCTGGCCAAGCACGAACCGGGTGATGTCGGATACCACGCCCATGTCTTCAGCCATCTGGATGAAGACGTTTGGCGGGATCTGCCCCTTTTCCGGATGCACCCAGCGTGCCAGAGCTTCGCAGCATTCGATCCGGGAACCGTCCGGTCGATACATAGGCTGGTAAACCACATTCAGATCGCTGTTCTCGACCGCGTCGCGCAGCGCCGATTTCAGCTTCTGGCTTTCGATATAGCGGGCATCCATTTCCTGCTCGAAGCCGGCAATCATGCCCTTGCCTCTGGACTTGGCTTCAAACAGCGCCAGATCGGCCTTGATCTGCCATTCTTCCATGCGCAGCTGGCGCGAGTCGAGAACGACATAACCGCCACTCATCGTCACATGGAATGTCAGGTCGTCAACGGTATAGACATCCTGCAACTGCGCATGCATCTGCCGCATCTCCAGATCGAGATCTGTCCGCCCGTCGTCGTTGGCAAAAAACAGCACGAAATGATCGCCCATCAGACGCCCGCAGATCGCACGCGTCCCGGCCACGCTGCGCAAACGCGCGGCAATGGTGCACAGCAACTTGTCGCCTGTCACATGGCCGCGCATGTCGTTTACATGTTTGAACTCGTCGATATCGAGCACCATGAAGCCAACGGTGCTTTCGCGCCCACGCGTGTCCAGGTGTTCCTGGAGTACACTTGCGAAATAATCGCGGTTGGGCAGCCCCGTCAGCGAATCGAACCGCACCATATGCAGGATTTTCTGCTCCGCCCCGACCCGGCCGCTGACATCCTCGAAAATCAGCACAACGCCGCCATCGACGCGGCGGCTGGCAGAAAATTCCAGATAAAGGTCGCCACCGAACTGAATCAAGGCCCGGGACAAGGTGCCATCGATCAACTGCTTCAGTTGCCGCTGGATCAGTCCCGGCATGGATCCGTCCATGAAGGACTGGCGTCCGCCGAAGCGCAAGACGACCTCCAAATCGCTGTCCTTCAGGCTGTCCTTGTCGCCCAGTTGCAGCAGTTCGCAGGCCTTGCGATTGATCACCTGGATGCGGTTGTCGCGGTCGAGCATCATCAGCCCGTGCGGCATGTTGTTGAGCGCCGTGTCGAAGCGCTCGGCGATCACAGCCGTTTCGCGTCGGCGGATGACGTTCTCGTAGAGAAATTCACGCACGCCATTGGCCATTGCCCGGGTGGTGAGACCGAACGGCACCAGCATGATCGACATCACCGCCATGTAGAAGTCGCGCGTCATCAGGCAGGCGATGATGATCGGCAGCGTGCAGCCGAGCGTCTGCAGGTTGACGGCTGTCCTCGAGCCGTAATTGCGACCGACGATCGACACCATCGATGCCATCGTCACGGCGATGCAGATGAACGAGGCAAACGAGTCGTCCAGTGCCAGGATGGAATAGCCACTGCCGATGCCGAGCATGGCCGCCGTCAGCGCCGCGCCGTAGACATAACGCATTTCCCAGTGGGCAATATCGTTCTTCGAAAGAAGCGTCTTGTCGATCCCGTCAAAACGCCGGAACCAGTAGAGCCGATACGAAAATATCGCGACCAGCACGGCCGACAGATACAAATAGAAGTTCGCTCCCGTCTTTTCAAAGACGATGCCATAGGACAGGATATGGACGACCATACCTGTAAACAGCGTTCCGCGATTTCCAAACAGCGAGCGGACGAAGGACAGATGCACATCCGCTGGTACGCCGTCGGCACCTCTTCCCATCATGGGGCTTTCCTCTTATGCGACGGGCAATCTAGCCGAAAGGTTTTAAAAATTGATTGAAGTGACAGGTTCAACGCGAGCGATTGTCGTGTTGCGGTCGCGACCTTGATCTCCTGTCCGAAATCCGGGGATCTCGCAGGACTGTGACGACAGATAGAATTCAGATGACACCTCTTTGCATGCAGAGCGACCCAACTGGCAGCCATGCGGAATTGCGACATATTATCATTATTTCTCCAAAACACTGATAACGATATACATAAAATGCGGAAAATACGTCCGTTCCGGACGGTTCACTTTGGTCAGTTACGACAAGACATCTGTCGGTTCAGCGACCTGATCAAAGATTTTGGCCGCCCACCTGAAGTGCTGATCGGTGCGTTCCAAGATCTTTGAGCCATCAGCGTTTTGGGATCGAGTAGAACGCATCTTTCGCAGTCGCAACAATGTCTGCGGCACCGCTCTTTTCATTTGAAATTTGTTGCTTTACACCGTTATTTCAGAGGCGTGCCGGGGCGGACAAGTCCAGGAGCGATTAGTCGGGGGGAGCCGATGCATTCATTGCTGAAACTGAGCGGTACGATCGACCGCGTGAGCGAATTTGTCGGCAAGATATCCGAATATCTTGTGCTCTTTTGCTGTTTTGTCAGCGCCGCAAACGCGCTTGTACGCTACCTCTTCAACTACAGTTCCAACGGCTGGCTGGAAGTGCAGTGGTACATGTTTGCCTTCATCGTATTGCTGGGTGCCGCGCACACGCTGCGCATGAACGAGCATGTCCGCGTCGATCTGATCTATGGTTCGGTTTCCGACCGGACCCGTCTTTGGATCGACGTCATCGGCATCGTCCTGTTTCTCATTCCCGCCTGTGTCTATCTTGCCTGGCTCTGCTGGCCGGTGTTCTGGCTGTCCTACCAGCAGGGCGAAATGTCATCAAATGCCGGCGGCCTGATCCGCTGGCCGGTCAAGCTGGTGATGGTCGCGGGCTTCGCGCTGCTGGCCTTTCAGGGACTGTCGGAACTGATCAAGCGTATCGGCGGCCTGATGGGACGGCTCGACATCGACACCAAATACGAAAAGCCGCTGCAATAGTTCGTTCCAGCAGAAGTGCGCAGCCGTTTCACGTCCGGAACTGCTGAAATCACAGAGTTAGACGACAACATTCAGATCAGGGGGGAGCCTGCTTTTGTTTGCTTTTGGAATTCTGCCGCCGTTAATGTTTGCCGGCATGGTCGGCTTCATGCTGTACGGATTTCCGGTCGCCTTTTCGCTGGCCGCCGTGGGTCTGTTCTTCGGCATCATCGGCATCTTTACCGGTCATTTCGATCCGATTTTCCTGCAGGCCCTGCCTTATCGCTTCTTCGGCATCATTTCCAACGATCTGCTGCTCGCCATCCCGTTCTTCACTTTCATGGGCGCGATTCTCGAACGTTGCGGCCTCGCCGAAGACCTTCTGGAGGGAACCGGTAAACTGTTCGGCGCCATTCCGGGCGGCCTCGCCTACGCCGTCATCGTCGTCGGTGCCATCTTGGGGGCGATCACCGGCACCGTGGCCGCCTCGGTGATCACCATGGGCGTCATCTCGCTGCCGATCATGCTGCGTTACGGTTACGATACGCGGCTGGCGACCGGCGTCATCGCAGCTTCGGGCACGATTACCCAGTTGATCCCGCCGTCGCTGGTGCTGGTGGTGCTGGCCGACCAGCTCGGCCGCTCGGTCGGCGACATGTATCTCGGCGCCATCGGCCCCTCGATCATCCAGGTGGCGATCTTCATCCTCTACATCTTCATCCTGTCGCTGGTGAAACCGCACACCATGCCGCCGCTGCCGCTCGAAGCGCGCGGCAAGCTCAATGCCGCGCTGGTGTTCAAGGTGCTGGCCGGCATGATCCCATCGATCGTGCTGATCTTTCTGGTGCTCGGCACCATCTTCATGGGGCTGGCAACGCCGACGGAAGCCGGCGCGCTTGGCGTCGTCGGTGCCATGGTGCTGGCCGCACTGCACCGGCGCCTGACCTGGCCGCTGATCAAGCAGGGCATGCATTCGACCATGCACATCACCTCGATGGTGGTAATGATTCTCGTCGGCTCCACCTGCTTCAGCCTGGTGTTTCAGGGGATGGACGGCTCGCGCTGGATCGAGCACATGCTGACCGGCCTGCCCGGCGGACCCGTCGGCTTCCTGATCTTCGTCAACATTTTTATCTTCGTACTGGCCTTCTTTCTCGATTTCTTCGAGATCGCCTTCATCGTCATCCCGATGCTGGCACCTGTGGCCTCGGCGCTCGGCATCGACCTGATCTGGTTCGGCGTGCTGATCTGCATCAACATGCAGACCAGCTTCATGCACCCACCCTTCGGTTTCGCGCTGTTTTATCTGCGCAGCATCGCGCCGCGCACGGTCAAAACCTCGGACATCTATATGGGCGCCATCCCCTGGCTGGTGATGCAGTTGATCCTGGTGGCGGTAGTGATCTTCTGGCCGGAATCGGTCACCTACTGGCTCGACAAGGGCCCGGATGTCGATCTCAACACGATCAAGATCGAGATTCCCGGTTTTGGCGCAGGCGGCAACGGCCAGCCTGGTGGCATGAGCCTGCCACCAATGAACGGCCTGCCTGGCCTGCCCGGGCCCGGCATGCCATCAGCGCCGCCGGCAATGGATCTTAGCCAGCCACCGGTGATCAAACCGTAAGATCGCAGCGTCCGGGCAAACAAAAACCCCGGAAAGTGAAAGCTTTCCGGGGTTTTTCGATTCACGGTTGTTGTTAAAGCTTGCCGCTGCGCTGCTGAATCATCATGAACGTATCGAACGTGTACTCCGACAGTTGCATCCAGAGATAGCCTTCGCGCTTGAAGGCCAGCTGGTCTTCATAGATCTTCTTGAAGAACGGGTTGGTGGCGGAAATCTCGCTGTAGACCGCCAGCGATGCCTTGTAGGCGGCGTCGAGAATATCCTGGCTGAACGGCCGCAGGACCGTACCTTCGGCCACCAGCTGCTTGACCGCAACCGGGTTCTTCCTGTCGTATTTCGCCATCATGCTGGTATTGGCAAAGGCGCAGGCATCCGTCAGAATTGTCTGATAGGTTTTCGGCAGGCTCTTCCACTTTTCCAGGTTAATGAAGGAATGGATCACCGGGCCGCCTTCCCAGAAGGCCGGATAGTAATAGAACTTCGCCACCTTGTTGAAGCCGAGCTTGTGATCGTCGTAGGGACCAACCCATTCGGCGGCATCGATCGTGCCCTTTTCCAGCGCCGGATAGATATCGCCGCCGGCAATCTGCTGCGGCACGACGCCAAGTTTTTCGACCACCTTGCCGGCGAGACCGGCAATGCGCATCTTCAGCCCCTTGAGGTCATCGACGGTGTTGATCTCCTTGCGGAACCAGCCGCCCATCTGCGCACCGGTATTGCCGGAAATCATCCCGTAGAGCCCATGCGTGGCATAGAACTCGTTCATCAGCGTATTGCCGTTGCCCTCGTAGAACCACGAATTCGTCAGCCGCGCATTGAGCCCGAAGGGGATGGCTGTGCCGATTGCAAAGGTCGGGTCCTTTCCGACATAGTAATAGGAGCAGGTATGGCACATTTCGACCGTACCGGAACTGACCGCGTCAGCCGCCTGCAGGCCGGGCACGATCTCGCCGGCGGCGAAGGTCTGGATGCTGAAATTGCCGCCTGTCGCATCCGAGACATGCTTGGCAATGTCTTCAGCGCCGCCATAGATCGTGTCCAGGCTTTTTGGAAACGACGATGTCAGCCGCCAGGTAACTTTCGGGTTTTCCTGGGCAATGGCGGGTGCGGCCAGTGCCGTCGCGGCTGCAGCCCCCACACCAGTCACCGCTGCTTTCTTGAAAAATGAACGACGATCCATAAGTTCCCTCCCATCATGATCGCAATAACCCCAGGTCTCTCCCAAACCTATGGCAATTCCAAAAAATAAACATGTTGCAAGAACGCTTGCAAGCGGAGCGCGCCATATTCTTACCGGAGCGGCAGGTTTTATTTCAACAAATTGCGCCACCTGATCAAGCACCCAAGCAAAGCGGCAATTCTTGTTAGACTTTAGGCAAATATACCGCGTAGCCTGCGGATCACCGTGTCTTGACAGGCGCCATTTGCCTGCGCCACAAAGCCCCTACCCCACAAGTCCGAATCCGCGGAGAGACCCGATGCCAAAGCCGATCGTTGCCGTTCCCGCCGACCTGAAACTGATCGACGGCGTGGCTTGGCATGCGGCCCAGAACCAGTATGCGCAGGCAGCGCTGAATGTGGCTGGCGCCATGTCCTTCATCGTCCCCGCCTTCCTGGAGGGCAATGATTCCGATGCGATCCTGGATCGGGTCGACGGGCTGCTGGTCTCCGGTGCGGTCAGCAATGTGCATCCGTCGCTGTATGGCCAGCAGGCCAAGGAGACGGACGGGCCGTTTGATCATGCCCGCGACGCTACCAGCCTGCCGCTGATCCGCCGGGCGATCGATCGCGGCATTCCGGTGCTGGCGATCTGCCGCGGCATCCAGGAACTCAACGTGGCACTGGGCGGCACGCTGGCCGGCGAAATCCAGGAGCAGCCCGGCATCTGGGATCACCGGACGCCGCCGAAGGTGGATCGCGATTCGGCCTACGCGATCCGTCAGACGGTTTCCGTCAAGCCGGACTCCTGCATCGGACGCATCGTCGGCGCAGTCGAACTTCGGGTAAACTCCCTGCACGGCCAGGCCATTTCACAAGCCTCGCCGCGATTGCAGGTGGAAGCCACGGCCGAAGACGGCACGATCGAAGCCGTCTCGGTGATCGATGCCGCGGGCTTTGCCGTCGGCGTGCAGTGGCACCCGGAATACTGGGCCGAAAGCGATGCGCCGTCGCGGGCGCTGTTCGAAGCCTTTGGCGAAGCGGTGCGCGCCTATCAGACGCGCAACCAGGAGCAGGACGCCAGCCGTGCCCGTCTTTCGGCGGTCAACGGCTAAAAACCGTCAGCGCTTGACCGGCGTTTCCGGCACCGGGCTGATCGGCCCCTTGCCGGAAAACCAGGAAATCAGGTTGTCGGCCACCAGATCCGCCATGGCGTTGCGCGTCGCCACCGACGCCGAGGCGACGTGCGGCAACAGCGAGACGTTCGGCAGCTCCAGCAATCCGGCCGGCACATGCGGCTCGTCCTGGAATACGTCGAGGCCGGCACCGGCAATCACCCCGGTCTCCAGCGCCTCGATCAGCGCGTCCTCATCCACGGTCCAGCCGCGGCCGACATTGATCAGCACACCATCCTTGCCGAGTGACGCCAGAATCTCGGCATTGATCGCCTTGTGCGTTTCCTCAGTCTTCGGCAAAATGCAGATCAGCGTATCGACCGCCTCCGCCATCGCCTTCAGGCTCGGATAATAGGTGTAGGAGACATCCGAACGCTGGTTGCGCGTGTGATAGCCGATCGTCACCTTGAACGGCTCAAGCCGTTTGGCGATTTCCAGGCCGATTCGGCCGAGACCATAGATGCCGACGCTGCGATTTCTGAGCGACAGCGGTGAAACGGCAAACGCGCCGTCCTTTTCCCAGCGACCGTTGCGCAACCAGTTTTCCGCCTGCAGCAGCTGCCGTACCGTGTTGAGCAAGAGGCCAATGGCCGTATCGGCTACTTCATCACTCAACACATCGGGTGTGTTCGTCGCCACGATGCCGCGCGACGCCGCATGCTTGACATCGAGCTTGTCGTAGCCGACGCCGAAACTGGAGACCAGTTCCAGATTGGGCAGAGCATCCATCCAGGCGGCCGAAAACGGCCCGGCGATGGCGGCACCCCTGATCTTTGCGACCACGTCGGCCAGAATGTTTGGTGTCTCGCCGTACGGCACGGCGACGACGTCAAAATGTTCGCTGAGGCGTGCATTCACACGCTCGTTGGCTTTGCCGACAAGCAGCACGGTCACGGATTTCTCGGACATGATTTCAGTTTCCTATTGCCGGGGTCGGTGCGGCCCCGTCGATTGGCGGATGCGCATTTCCGGCTTGATCAGGTGAATCCCATCCGGCTCATGGCTGCCGGCCAGTTTATCCAGCAATGCGCGCGCAGCAAGCCTTCCCACTTCCGCCTGGCCATTGGAGACGGTCGTCAGAGCCGGCGTCGAGATTGCCGCCTCCTCCAGATCGTCATAGCCGGTGACGGAAATATCCTGGCCGGGGACGAGCCCGGCCCTGTTGATGCCGTTTATCAGGCCGATGGCGACCAGATCGTTCCAGCAGACGGCGGCCGTCGGCTTTTGCGACAGCGACAGAAAATGTACCGCCGCCTCGAAGCCGCCCTGCATCGAGCGCGGCCCCGGCAGGCGCAGGTTGGGATCGACCTCG
>Ga0247730_1000770_pt1 | contig 20702 bp, 27 predicted proteins | sample UWRJL073202C2_FD_180959 | JGI IMG/M metagenome (GOLD analysis project Ga0247730, IMG submission 180959) | Plant litter microbial communities from Arlington Agricultural Research Station in Wisconsin, United States - UWRJ-L073-202C-2 | ecosystem: Environmental > Terrestrial > Plant litter >... | reverse complement strand
CTTGTAGTCCAGCCGAGAGTTGGACGCCGATCTGGTGGTTTCGAATCCACAACCATGATGGGCTTGGGCTTCCGCTTGAATGAGCGACCAATAGTGCCATTCTTCCCGCCAGTAGGACCAGGCGATGGGGACGGGGATGACCTTGAGCGAGGCAGCGTGAGAGACGTTTGGTGGTGATGGAAGTAACTCAGACAAGAACGCAGTCGGTCCACGGGCATGGAATTATTCACGCGTCATGACTCACCTCGCCTCTGATCCACCAGCACGACGCGTCTGGCCTGATTAGCTCCAAATTAGCTCCTCCCGACCGTCCTGATACTTTCCACGCGTTTTCAGTACCAAAGATGGCTCCTGACAAGGAAATCGTATTCTTGGAAGACCTGGAATGCGTCAAGCCCACGCCTACTGCTGATGAGCCTGACACTCCGTCTTCCAGCCAGGCCAGCGCGTCGTCGACTAGTACGACTGCCACTGCAGTAGCATCTACTACTGCAACCCCTTTAGCTTCGTCGCAGAAGAGACAGAGGTCGCTGGCAGATATGCTCGGCGTCAAACCAAAGACAAGCCAGCCTCCGATGAAGAAATTGAAGACGGCGTCGAGTATGCCCACCGTTGGCAGCAGCTCTAGCTCGTCTACTACCGGACCAATCAAGCTTAACGCAATTCCCTTTTCAATGAGCCAGTTCATCGAGTCTTTAACTGAAGACCAGAAGCGGCTACTTCAACTGGAATGCGAGGTTCTGGGCAAAAGCTGGTACGTCTACCTACCGTGGAGGCAATGCTGAATGATGTTGATAGTACTTTTTAGGTTGAAACTCCTCAAAGACGAGATCAAGAAGCCTTATTTCCTGAAATTGAAGCAATTTTTGTGGGACGAGGGAACTAGAGGAGTAAGCGATACTCCCTTGCCGCTCAAGATCTACCCCGCACGTAAGTTCATATCTAACATGGATACATGACAACTATAAACGAGGCTACTTAGCGCAAGATATTTACAACTGGTCAAATACTCCTCTTGGAAAGTAAGTCATATCTTGTAATACGCTGGCTAGCCTCACGCGAGTCTCGAGCACAGAGTGAAGGTTGTTATTATCGGACAAGATCCATATCATGGCAGGGGGCAAGCGCATGGTAAGCCCTGCGGTGTCTTGGTTCCTCTGGGGTTTCCTCTTACACCGTAGACAGGCCTAAGTTTCTCCGTTCCCCAGGGTCAAGCAATTCCGCCCTCGCTACACAATGTAACCTATTCGCTTCTCCTATGACAACTGGATTCATCTTGTTCCCCTCAGATTTACAAGGAGATCAAGTCTGAATATCCAGAGTTTGTCGCTCCAAAACACGGGTGAGTGCACGTTTTCTATCTCTCCGCGACGGGTACTAAGAGGAGTTGCTCACCAGGAACCTACAATCGTGGGCTTCGAATGGGGTCCTCCTGCTTAATGCTTGCTTGACCGTCCGAGCCAGCCAGGCCGCTTCACACTCCAATAAGGGATGGGAGACGTTTACACAGAAAGTCGTCGACGTGATAGATCAGTATGGAGGCGCAAATCTTTCTGCTGAGAGTGCTGGGCGTGGCCGAGGTGTCGTATTCCTGGCGTGGGGGAAATTCGCTCAAGACCGAGTAGCTAAACTCAGCAGAGTCAGTAGGCATTGTTTTGAATTTTCCCCTCGTGCTTATTTTTTTTTTCTTCCAGTCCAAGCATCTGATCTTGACGAGCACTGTAAGCCTATGACTGCACTGTTCCTATTGCAACGTGCTGATAGCTAGTTATACAGCATCCTTCCCCCTTTTCGGCGCACAAAGGATTTTTGGGAAACGGACACTTTAAGAAAGCGAACGACTGGCTAGAGGAAAAATATGGCCCGGAGGGGAAAGTGAATTGGTGCGATTTGTCCATGCAGTAATACTCTGATGAGACAAACATCGGCGCCTCGTGAAGATCTCTAAGGAAATGTTACTTTACTTACCTACTAATAGTTATATAGCTCCATGGAAATCTTGCCTTGTGTTCTTGAATTACTTCCGCTGGCCGTGACTCCTGAGTAGATGTTCTTCATGAACAACCACGAGTTGTCCGCTGAGTTAACCGTGAACGGTCGTATTATTATCGATGTCGATTCCGGGCTTCATTTTCGCCTGGGTAATAATTCTGACAGACTGAGGACTGGGGGATGAGCAGGTATTCCTGTTTTGGCTTAGCATCCTTTCCCTGCAGTAAAGTCTCGTAATTTAATCCTTGATAGTCCCTTTTTGAGTCTCATAGAATGCAGACTGAAACCTGTCGTTCGTTACTACTAATACATCAATCGAGTCCCTGCGCGGAGCCCATCCGTCGTATCTCTTCCAATCCGAGCTTTGATCCGCCCATGTATCGGTGGAGGACCACCAAATCTGCGGAGAATGGAAGGCGGAGAAAAGAGACGAAGGGTACAATTAATCGAAACCGGTAAAAACAACAAAGAAATAGAAAGGCATTCTACAGTACTAGGAGGAAAGCATTACCGCGAACGAATAAGGAGAGGGGATACAACAAGAAGTCGTTCGTAGGTGGCCGTATATAAGCAATAATTAAACCAAATAAAGAAAGGGAAAGCAATGAAAAAATACGGTCAACAGCGTGTTATGAGGGGCGTAACCTCCCATCAGGCTGGTAGGGACCAGGCTGGCCTCGATCCTGCAATGGGGGAGCAGGCAACCGAATGAGACCAGAGTTCAGCGGTGGCAAGCTCATACTCTGGCTTAATGGGAAGTTATGGCTGCCATGAGGTTCAGTCAACGTCCGGCGTGGTTGATAAGGGATAGGGATATGTTCGCGGGGACCCTGTTGCTGTTGCTGTTGCTGCATAACATGCAATGGAGGAGGTGGCGGCGGCGGCAGGGGGGAAGGGATAGATTGATCGTGGCTAGTGTACTCTGGCTGACTTTGCGAGTAGTGGCGGCGGCTCTCTCGAGGGTCATGGCTCATGGCGTAGCCCGGGCTGTAAGACATCGAGCGATCGATGTGCTGAGTGTAATGACTGTGTTGCTGTTGTTGTTGCTGCTGCTCCTGCTGCTGTTGATAATGTAGTTGTTGTTGTTGCTGGTGGCGATGTTGCTGCTGCTGCTCGTGTAATTGCTGTTGTTCGTGTAGCTGGCGCTGCTCATGCAATTGTTGCTGCTGAATATGATGCTGCTGGCTTTGCTGATGCTGATTAGGATGATGCTGCGGCTGCTGTGGGAGAGGGATTTGTTGCTGCTGCTGTACAGGTTGTGTAGGAGACTGCATGTACAATGGACTGGTCATGGATGTCCGTGAAGTCGCGATGGATGAAGCATACGATGGATACGGTGCCGATGACTTCGCAGGGGGTGGCGGCGGCGGTGGAGCCATTGTCGATATATGATAGCTTGATGTCGCAGAGGTCGGAGTGTCGACAGGGGAGTCTTGTCCAGACATAACGATGGTATTCCCCCACGCCTCAGTGTCAAGGTCGGGAGGGGGAATCGGGCGTGCGGCGATGCTGGGGGCTGCCATGATTATCGGCGATGGCGAAGAGGCAGAGTCGGGGGAGTCTGGCGAGGAGGAATCTAGGCCGCGATGGAGTAGTGAGCTCGACGAGGCATCTAACGTCCTTGGTTTGTCTTTCCCAGTGGGCCCCTTTCCGAGAGGAGGTCGATTAGAAGGGGGTAGATTAAGAGCATGTCTGAATATGGCGTTTTCCTCTTCAAGTTCAGCGTTCCGGTCCTCTAGCGCCTGAGAGTAATATCAACAAAAGTATTTGACGTCTGTCCGCAGAGGTGAAATTGGATGCGAAACGTACCCTTTGATGCGCCGCTCGACGAGCACGAAAAGCTCTCTGTACATCTCTTGCGCGGTTGGGGGGCAGGTTATCGTTGCGCTTTCTGCCACGCTTGGAGGTCATGGCTGGGAGGAAAGGAGAGCGTTCAAAGGGCAGACAGGCGGCAGGAATTAGTGGCAAACATCGGAGAACCATATAAAGGGTCCCCCGCCGTGCTTGCGGCCCATCGGGAAGCGAATCTCTGTTTATGGCACGCGCACGATCGAACCCAGAACGAGTTCCGACAATTTGGAAGCCAAAACACAATCAGCGGAACTTCGGAAGTATGAGAAGCGTGCTTGTGATGTCATTTCATCTCCTTATTCCTTATTCCTTATTTCAACAAGAAACACCCTGTTATGCAGAAAAATGATAATTATTTCGAAAATAGGGTACTTACACTACAACATAACATGGCATGTCTCATTATCCCGTCCTCGCCTCTTTCCTCGCCGTAGCTTTGTCTTTGTCTCGTTTCGCAAACAGCTTGTTGCGTGCAGCCGCAGGCGCCGCTGTCCGTGCCAAGGTCTTGTTTGCCGATTTATTCTGCTCGACGTAAGACATGTGTTGTGCGCCACTGAGGGCTGTCAAAGACCCTGTCGTTCGTTGCGCAGCAGGGAATCGTGTAGGTCCAAAGTCTTTGCTTGTGACGGTGCCCTTCAGGTCATCCTCTCCCGCACGAATGTCAGTGCCGAGATCAGCATCGCTCTCATTTGCGATCAGCACCGACTGCATGAGCTCAATCTGCTCATCCCGGGTCCGGTACACGAGATCTGGCAGCTTCTCTAGTCCGTCAAGATGCGTAATCACTTTGAACGCATAACCTTGGTCGATGAGAAATTGCTGCCGCTTCGTGCTGTAGAACATTTCTTGGGTGTCCTTGGAAACTAACGAGTAGAAGAACGCGTTGAAACCTTCATCGTTTCGTCGTTTCGCTCGGAGAATGCGACCTGGCGAGATAAGCACATTAGTATTGAACGTCGGGTAGCATCCCAGGCATGCAACGCACCCAATCGTTGTGCTTCTTGTCTCCTCGAGCCGAAGTGGGACGAAATCTGAATAAGACAAGTCGCCTCTGGCAAGTCAATGGAGGTGTCGCCAACCTGACATGTCATTCGGTAAGTTCTAGAATGTAACCTATCATCCTCAAGACCGCTTACCTTCGACAAGAAGATGGTATTAACTTGCGGGCTATGCTGGAACCAGGAAAGAATACGCATGCGCTCCACCTGGCCAGTACCGCCATGGATATAGAGCTTTCCAAGACGTTTGGCATACGCCTGTAAGGTAACCCATCAGTCAGGAGTCGGCGAAGGCTGTAGAAATCGTGATACGGACCTCGAGTGCAAACACGTTGTCGGAGAAAACGATAATTTTATCTCCACGATCCTCGTGGTACTTGATCAAAAATTGACAGGCCTGGAATTTGTTGGGATTCATGCAGTACAACAGCATCCTCTTTCGAGATTGTTCTCGCAAGTATTCGCGATAAAACTCTGGAGTCATGGGGCACCAAACCTCAGCGCACTATTTAATGGATCAGTTCTGCATGCAATAATCATCGGAGTGTAGATAGTACCTGAACGTTTGCGATATGCCCTTTCGCAGCCAAATCCCTAGAAAGCCGTCAGACCCTAACGAAAAGCAGCGAGGGACTCGTTGACTCACATCCAGTTTGCCTCGTACAACTTGGGCCCAATCATGTAATTTAGATCTTGAATCTTGTCGTCTTCACGTACAAGCGTCGCTGAAAGAGGATAGTGACCGTGTCAGAATTCGGCGAAGGCTAAGATATTGTTCTCTGCATACCTGTCAGGCCGAGCTTCGAATGGGCCTTGATCGTGGTCACTACACGTCGGAACATAGCTGCTGGAACGACGTGAACTTCATCCAACAGAATGAAGCCCCACTCCCGAGACGTAAGAAACTCCATCATCTTTTTGGACTCATGGGACCGGTTGTGCGTATTCGCCACCATAGAGTAGGTAGAAACGACGATCCCACTGTCTCCGGCGAACTTTTACATTCATCAGCCCTGCCGCACCCGCAATGGAAAGAAGAACTAACCTTCTCCTTCTGGTCGGCTGTGAATACCGCAATTTGTCGGTCCGTGACATTCGACCACTGCATGAACTGCTGCTTCCACTGCATTACGGATACACTGAGGGAGAACCAACGAAAGGCTCGATTAGCATTCTCTCACGCGGCCGAGGAAGATGCATGGCGTACGACGACGTGCATAGGACCAAACACGACTTCTTGATAGTGCAAGCGGCAGTGATGCCGACGAGTGTCTTACCTGCGCCACACGGCAAGACGATAATACCAGAACGCGCACGCCTATAGGACATTTTGAGATGAAACCATTCACTTGTGGCACTGCAATAAGTACACACCCATTCCCAAACATTTTGCTGAGACTGGTCTCTTGGTACGGTCGGATAACCGTCGCGGGCTTGAGGTCAATATCGAGATTGGCATTGACTGTATCGTTGCGGAAATCGTACTCTTCCAACATAGGATACTCCAAGTCATTGCACCGCTTCTTCACATCCTACAAGAAGAAACACGATGAGAAGGCCACACAAGAAGAAGCCGACGGACGCACATCGATTTTAGCATCGTCAATCTCGAACGCATGAACATTATCGTCATCTTCCTCGATCTCGTCTGAAGACCAGCGTCAAAGAATGTCCAAGACGCTCATCGAAGTCCACACTCACCTCCTTCTACACCTACCACCGAAGTAAATAGATCCGCGTCGCTTGGTCCGCTTGCACTGATGACAGCAGGTTTCCCACCGAGAAGTTCATCTGTTTTCTTTTCCCCTTCTTTCGTCCCAGGGATAATCAAGTTTCCTTTTACTGGAGCTTTCGAGGTTGTAAATGTTGCAGCTCTTATGCTCGTATCTGTCTGCGTAGAAACGATACGAGCCTCTCGGATGACTTTGTCCTTGAGCAGGAGCTGGAGTGTCTCAGGATGACTGGATTCGACGAAGTATTTGTTGTGTTTGAGAACCAATTTGACTTTTCCATAACTGAGAGTCCGCTCTCGGATAAATGCGACAATGTTCTGAGGGACGGGAACCTATATTTCCGCTAAGAATTTACTCAATAAACTAAAACTTGGCTACGTACCTTCGACAATCTATTCAAGACCTTGAATTCACGTTTTGTGAGCAAGCGTATCAAAAGGACAACTGCAAGACTGACTTCGATGATGTCCTCCGTCTGGAGCCCGACAGACACAGCGGCATATAGAGAGTATGCAGTGAGTTTGTATTCGTGGATGAATGCTGGTCTACGAATCAAGGGATGTTGGCATTGGTAGCTATATCAAGGTGTCCGTAAAGCTTACCTGCTAACAGGTTCGCTGATAGCAGTGAGAAAATCTTGAGCTTGCTCAGCAATAGGTGAAAAGGCTTCAAGGATGATATGGGCATCGTCAGGACTAATCCACAAGGGTCTCGAGCTATGATCTGGCTTTAAATGCATCCAGGCAAAGTCGTTCTCATGAAATATGCTCGACACGAGTTGATTCTGCTGTTTACGCTGTCCGTTGGCTCCGTCGTCATGATAGTCGCCGTCAGTCCGTGTCACTGCCAATTTACGCGTCAATGCACTGAAGTTGATGGTTGCACCACGGGGCACAAGAGATGTGGAGGCAGATGCATCGTCTTCTTCTTCGTCGTAGTCTGCGCGGTCATGATTCCGCTTGCTACGTTTGAAAGTGGAGGGACCGGCGGAACCTAGCTCATAGCCAGTATATAAGCATAATGCTGAGCACAAATTCTGTTAATTTTGACCTTCAGCGCCTCTTTTATTAGACATCTAAATACGAAGAGGGTGGTGGTCGAGGACAAACTACAGTCATTGGCATGTCAGCGTTTATCCGGTCAAGCGGAGTTTGAAAGATGTACCGGCAATCCGGCCTTCGCTTGCATCTCTCTCTCTTGTGCCACGACGACCGGCAGCACTCAGTGAAACTCAACGAACTTGCATTATGTGGAAACCAGCTACTCGGGCGCTTACTGGGACGAATGACGGTCAGTGTATTGATTTTCGTTGGTAAGACGGTCTACTGACACTGTTTTTCTCCTAGTCCCTCTCGGTAACAGACGTCGTTTTGGACCTGCACCCTCAGAGGAACAAGCACCGGTGCAGCTTGCGCAGCCGTCTCCATCAGCGTATCCGCGACCTCAAAGTAACGACTACGAGAGCTCTAGCAAGCGGGGAAGGGATGACTCGCCATCGACTGGTGATCCAACGAGTAAGTTTTGCAAGCACACGTTAACCAAATAGCCCTCGCCTTTCCCCTCTCCATTCTGCTGTGCTTCGCTTTGTTATCTTTCCATAGCATCAGTACTCGTCCTTGGTTTCGAAATACTGATGCTACTGACCAAAAACTGATTTACTAACCTTCATCTTGTTCATTCTCTTACCACCTCTAGTCGATCCCAATGCTCCTCGAAAGCGACGAAGCCGTTTCGGTGAAGCCAAGGCAGAGATTCCAGGTCTCCCGACAGCCATTTCCGCTGCTGGTGTTTCCCAAGCGCAATTGGACAACTACGCCATTCACCATCGCCTAGAAGAGATTAACAGGAAACTCAGGCTGAACGACTTCATCCCTCCTGAGCGAGAAAGGTGCGTTGCACTACTATGCCATTTTTTCATGCCTTAACACCTGCGTACCAGATCGCCTTCTCCCCCGCCCACATATGACGGACATGGCCGTAGGACCAACACCCGTGAGGTTCGCTATCGGAAGAAGCTCGAGGATGAGCGCATCCGTCTGGTCGACAAAGCCATGAAGAACGACCCCAATTTCCGTCCGCCTGTTGAATATGCGCAACAAAAACGTTCTCAGCGTCCATCCGACAAAGTCTACATCCCTGTCAAGGAATTCCCCGAGATCAATTTCTTTGGACTACTTGTCGGACCTCGTGGAAATAGTTTGAAAAAAATGGAGCGCGAGAGCGGTGCTAAGATTAGCATTCGAGGCAAGGGTAGTGTGAAAGAAGGGAAGGCGAGGCAAGATCAGTATGCGGATGATGCTGAAGAGGATTTGCATTGTCTGATCTTAGGAGACTCAGATGAGAAAGTGGCGGCATGTGTAAAGATGATCAACAGGGTTATCGAAACAGTGGGTCTATTTCTTTGTTTCCGTTTCTGACAACAGCTAAGCTTTTTCTAGGCAGCCTCTACTCCTGAAGGACAGAATGACCACAAGCGGAATCAACTGCGAGAGTTGGCTGCTTTGAACGGAACTCTGCGAGATGATGAAAATCAAGTCTGTCAAAACTGTGGTGGTGTAGGTCATCGCAAGTACGACTGCCCTGAACAGCGCAATGTTACGGCTAACATCATATGTCGTGTATGCGGGAGTGCCGGCCATATGGCACGCGATTGCACTATCAATCGCGACCCTAACGCACCCCCGCCACCTCCTGCGGGACCGCCACCACCCGGAATGCCACCTATGAACGGCGCTGGTCGTGGATTTGATTCTGAATACGCCAACCTGATGGCAGAACTAGGAGAATCCCCTGGTGGTGCTACTGATCTCTCAAAGCCGTCTTGGGCCGCAGGACCTGGAGCTGGACATGATATCACAGGCGGAGGAACTAACATTCCACCTTGGCGTCGTCCCGAGGCATGGCAGACTAACCTTGGCCCTCCTCAGCAGGGTGGCGGTTATCGGCCTCCTCAAGGCTTCGGTGGTCCTCCTGGGTATGGTGGTGGCGGTGGAATGGGTGGACAATGGGGGGCTGGTGGAGGTGGAGGTGGAGGTTACGGCTATCCTCAACAAGGCCAAGAACAATACGCCCAGTATCAAGCTTATTAATCAAGACCATTCGCAGAAAGTAACCAGCGTCCAACTCCCTAACAAGCAGCAGTGTTCCATGTCGATCATTAGCTGACCTCTCACCCAGCGATTTTCAACTCTCTTTCCAGGTATCCTTCTTATCGACTGCCACAGTTCTCGGGCTTGTGAATGGCTAGTCACTGACTCTAACAAGGCATTAGCTCGTCTATTCCGTATGTATGTGTACAGGCTAATCAATTGCATTTGTGTTGTTATTCCGTCGAGCTGTTGCCTCCAGGATCGATTGGGAACTATATGTATGATACAGCAATAGTATTGTAAGAGTGGTGTATTATTGAACACAAACCCAAATCAAGCAACGATAGGTTGTCTATTAGCTCATTGAGTCCTGCACTCTGGCTCTCCTCCAAATCCTTCGTCGTCGTCTTCATCATCGACCCAATCATTTTCGTCTTCGCCGAACTGGTTGAAGCCGTGTTCAAAGAAGTTGCTCTCAGCAGGGAAAGACCTAGAACGTACCTCCGCCATGTCAGCCTCTTCAAACGCGGCATCATCCACGATGGCGGGGGCATCCGAATCTTGTTTTTTCGGTGGTAGCAGTTTGGCTAATGCCTAGAAGTCTTTATTGTTAAAGCTTGAACCAGTATAAAATAAAAATTTCCTGACCGGAATGTCAACCGATTGGAGCCAGTCGTCTTGAGGCATCTCGATCCCGTATATGATGTATAAATCTCCCTTACTATCTGGAAACTTATATTTGGGCATTCCTTCACCTTTGATAACGATGGAGTCATTGGGTTTGATGATCTTGCCGGGCTTGCTGGTTACTTTGATTCCACGACCGTCGAGGTGAGTGATGAGTACTCGAGAGAATCCAAGCAGTGCTTCAGAAAGAGTGATCTTGACTTGAGTGAGTAGATCGGAGCCTGAACGTTCGAAAGACTCGTGTGGCGTTTGCTTTAGAACGAATATGACATCTCCAGCTGGGACTCCAGGCTACAGGGATATTGTATCAGCAACTGGAAGCGAACGGTGGATGAAGGAGGTAGTGGGTACTTCTTCGTCGCCTGCGCCAGCTAGCACGATGCGCTGTCGATCAGACATTCCCTTCTCAACGAAGATTTCCTGGCGGTTCTTCTCCTTGACGATTTTCTCGCCTTTACACTTCTTACATCTTCGTCGAACAAATAGGTGTCAGCAAGAGTCTAATGGATACCTAGCCACGGTTTCGTACCTGTCTTTTTCACGCAGCTTTTCACCCTCTCCATTGCAATCTCTGCACCGTGTTCTTCCTGTGCCAATTTGGGTAGAAGACATGGCGCTTGTGGTAAATGTCCATCCCTTTCCTTCACAGGTTCCGCAAGTTTTGGGCTTTGCTTTCCCCTTCGCTCCAGATCTTAATTGAACATTAGCACACAGGAATTGAGAGAGAACGCATGGTCAAATGCTCACCCTGAACAAAGCCCACATACGATCTCTTTCTCCATGTTCAATTTCACAGATTTACCGTTGTACAGTTCTTCCAGTGTCACTTCGTGAGGAATGACAGCGTCTTTTCCTTTCCGAGGACGAGCTTGAGCTCCCCCTCCACCCATATCGAAGTCAAATCCGAAGAAGCCTGGACCTGCTTGCTGGAAGAATTGGGCAAAGTCATCCATGCCTGGACCTCCACCACCCGTGAGACCGTCTATGCCTCTCTCATCATATATAGCACGAGATTGGGGGTCGCTGAGAATCTCATAACTATCAGGCCAAGGAGGTGTGTAAGACTATGTAAGAGGCTTGAAGATACAATAACGCACGCTGCGCCTAATTCTTGAAACTTTTCGCTTGCTTCAGGATCGTTAGGATTCTAATGCTGTATGGTCAGAAACTGCAAGGAAGTGTTATATAGTTCAGACGCACCTTGTCCTGTTAAAACCCAAATAAGATATACGTCAAGTACAGAATAAGGAATATAATGCTGGGAATGCCTTACCGGATGCTGTTCTCTGGCCTATTAGAATTCATAATGTGAGCAAGCTGATATGTGAAGTGAAAACCGCAGATAATCACCTTTTTGCGGTAGGCCTTCTTTACTTCGTCTATAGGAGAAGAAACCAGGTGTCAGCTTCGCGCTGTCTTCTCAGCACTCATGCTACACTTGCCGTCGGAAGCACCAGGAGAAATACCAAGAACGTCGTATAGAGCAGTATCAACGGCCACTATGAGATCAAATCAGCCGCTAGTGTGCTGTAAACAGGAAGGAGGGACGTACTTTGGTGGTAAGGTAAGGAGCAAGGCGCGTTTGAAGCGCGCTGGGATTTCAATTTGGTTTATTGGGGCAAATTGATGCGGATCAAAATGTACGAGGTCAGTCCCGGGGAAGCGTGGCACTGGCACTTGCTCTTGACCACCATGGTCTCCTACATGCTACTATTTTTTTCTGGGCCAGGCATTATGGTAAGCTTCAGCTCTTGTTCTGTCTCTGTATGATTACTTTTACATCCATAAAATCCGACCTTTATTGGACTTGACGATCACCTAATACTGACTCTACCTTTCTGCTCTGCGATTCTTTTCATCGACCACCTTACTGACCACGACTTTTGTCTTCTAGGAGGATACTGCGTAGGAATTCGTGTCGAGCTAGGATTTTTGGATGTCTTGACTATAGATGAACTTCAATATACCACTACCCTTGGCCGCCATCGTTTGCTGGAGCAGACTGTTCCCGGCAACATGGTACGCTATAAATTTTACAATTTCCTTCTCCTTGTCCCCCGGATTACCATGATGCCATTACTATGTTTTAATTTCGTATCTCTCTCGAGCTTGACGACATTTTTTCTGTTTTTCAACACCCTGATTCATCCTGCTACGAGCTTCGCACTCAGATCAGAAATGAGCTAATCGATGTCGCTTTCAGTCTGGTCGTCCACGATGGAGAAATGGTATAGGGATTGTTGTAATTCGCGCACAACAGTCCTCAATTACAGCAGAAAAGATGCTCACCATGATTATGGATAATGGTGGGTTGCTGTTCTCCTTCGTTCTATCAGGATGCTATGACAATCCAACTCAATGATCCAACTCCGTTGGCTTGATATACCATTACTTTCTGATACTGCGCTTCCTTCACAGTCGAACTATCTACTGACACCTTTCAATAGACCATTTAAATCAAACAACAACGGGAAACCAGTTGGGTCCAGGAGCCCCTCAGCGCTACTCGTCATCGGTACAAGTGGTGGGTTATCGTCCTTCGCTATACTCGCCATGATGGCTGTAGTGGATTTATCCGACCTTCAAACCTCAAGGGATTGTTGATGACGATATCATGTTTCTCTGACATATACATTCCCTCATTCTCGCTTACTAACAGATGTACTCAACAGCTGATTCAAGCTAAGTCGTTTGATGATACCAATTGCTCGCGGCGCCAGCGAAACCATGTATGTATGTAGATACCAATACAACAAAATATGTTTTTCCATCCAATGAAACAAAAGAAGAAGAAACGTGACCTAGACAAATGAATATTAAGAAAATTCAGGCCGTCAACGTTCTCTTTAAAGACGGATACGCTGGTGGACTATCCTCCGACAGATGGGCATCCTTGAGCTGAGCGAGATAGAACGAGTCTGTACTGCGTGTGCTGAATGCATCGATCTCGTACGCTGGTGATGACTCTCTTTCTGCCTCTCGTTTCTTGCGGTCGCAACGAGAGAGTCGCCTATGGGATGGCGAATACGCGGTTCTTCCTTTCTCCTTCTGTATTGGAATAGGGTTGATAAGTATGGTTCACAAATACGAATGGAAAGAGATATACCTCTTGGAGCCTTGTAGTCCAATTGTCATGGTGGCGAGGAGAGGAATCCCATGCCTTCAAGGATCGGTAGATATAGAAGAGTAGGCCAGATATGATGAAGAATAGGACCAGCAGAGTGAAACCCAGAACAAGGCCAATGTCTGCTCTATTGTTGCGACTAGGAGATGCAGGTTCATCCGTTGCGGAGGGTGCATGGTGGTCATTCTGGGTGGCAGAGGCCTCTGCTGGGCCTCTGAACCAGGTGGCGGCTGGGGTGGAGGAAGGAATGAACATGTTGAGACGGAAAGAAATATGCTCTGAGTATCCCCTTTTTGTATCCAAGGAGATGTCTCGCATGATTATCCTCTGCGTGCAACTTTCTCTTGTAAATCGGGGCGTGCGGTGGTCTAAATGTAGAGCTTCTGTAAGACAACCTAACGTATTGTCTGAGACTCATAGACGGCGCTCGCAAAGTCTCTCATCATGATCCGCGCGACAAGCAAGACCACAATAGCGGAGTGCACATTTCATGCAAGTGTATTTGGCCCAGTAGCCACAGACAGAACAGAGGGACCGCGGAGGATAGGCGGAAGGAGGAGCTTGGGCTGTCAGATAGGAGCATTCTTTGTCGTCGATGTCCGATTCTTGAATAAGCGTGTCCAGGGTTTTCTTGTAGAGAATGGCATTTCGGACGCTCATGGTAGAATTTGATTTGCTTCCCTTGGCTGCGGGGGATGTTCCCAGTAGTTGAACTGGATATTTGTCTGATATGGGTTCTGCACGCGCACTGGTCCTTGCCCTGCGTTGCTCTTGCTCTTCGTCTTCATCATGGTTTGAGCGCTATAATCACGAATAATTAGCCATAATATCGTACGTAAATATATTAACTACTTCAAGTTCATTCAGATGCCGCAGATTTCGATTCTCAACATAGCCTGCAGGCAAGCCACCCTCCGAATTGACAGCACGAGCCACTGTTAGATTGAAATGTTCACACAAGTCTGATTTTCTGGATGAAAATTCACATACGATGCTCTCTAGTGGACTTTGGTGGCATACGGACGGCCGCTCGAACTCGTAGTGGTCGAGTAAACCAAGGAATCCCAACTCCGGTCTTATCATTATTATTGCCGAAATGCATCACGAGCACGCCATAACCCCTCCTGCCTGCCTTCGACCCTCTTTCCTCTTCCCCACATCATTCATTGCTGGTCGTTTGCAGCGATGGCACCACCGACAATAGACCCAAAGCTACTTCCCAAAGCACACGATTTGCCTACACCAGAACCAGAGTCGCCGGCAGTGCGAAGACGCAAAACTCCCAAATTCTCTACACTCTGCGCTACAGTCGAGAATCCTGGCCAGAAGGACCAATACGGCAGCAGCTCTGTACCCATCTACCAAACCGCAACATTCAAAGGTGTCAATGGAGAATACGATTACAGTAGAAGTGGAAATCCTACTCGAAGCCATCTAGGTCTGTCTGTGTATAACTGAATTGGAATTTGACCACCTCGTCGCTAAAACATGTGCCCTTTCTTCCCTGCAGAGCACCATATTGCCAAGATCTCATCTGCTGGATATGCATTCGCTGTCTCTTCCGGAATGGCTGCCTTGGACGTGATCCTTCGCATGCTCAAACCCGGAGACGAGATCATCACTGGTGATGACCTCTACGGCGGAACCAACCGTCTGCTCACCTACATCCGCGTCCACGGTGGCGTCGTGATCCACCATGTCGACACCACCAATCCTAGTGCCATTACTCCTTTGCTCCATCCCACGAAGACTGCCATGGTCCTGTTGGAATCGCCCACGAACCCGTTGTTGAAGATTGCAGATATATCTGCCATTGCAGCGGATGTCAAAGCGCATGCTCCGGAAGCAGTGGTTGTGGTGGATAATACGATGATGAGCCCATATCTGCAGAGACCGCTGGAGCATGGCGCCGATGTAGTTTATGACAGCGCTACAAAGTACCTCAGCGGACATCACGATCTCATGGCTGGCGTGATTACTTGCAACAGAGATGATATTGCAAAGGTGCGTGTACTTCCATAATTAAAGTTTCTTTACATATCCTGATTAGTTGTTTTCACTCAGAAACTCGGATTCACGATCAACAGCATAGGAAACGCTCTGACACCGAACGACTGCTTCCTTCTGCTCCGTGGCGTGAAAACACTAGCTGTCCGAATGGACCGACAACAGACGAATGCAGCCGTTGTGGCCAACTACCTGCATGCACTAGGTTTCCTTGTCCATTACCCTGGTCTGGACAGTCACCCAGGTAGCGAGATACATCATCGTCTAGCGGACGGAGATGGGGCTGTGTTAAGTTTTGTCACGGGAGATAAAGAACTGAGTGAGAGGATTGTGGGAGCGACAAGGTTGTGGGGGATCAGCGTCAGTTTCGGATGTGTGAACAGTCTGATCAGCATGCCTTGTGTCATGTCGCACGCCTCTATTGATCCTGCTGTGAGAGCAGCCAGAGGTCTTCCGGAGGATCTCATTCGTCTCTGTGTGGGGATTGAAGACTCCTCGGATCTGTTGGACGACTTGGAGCATGCATTGTTGGATGCTGGTGCTATCACCTTCAGCTCACAGCAAAATAAAGTTGTCAGGGTCTTACCCAACGAGAACAACGTTCTTGAGGAAGCTGTGCAGAAGTTGGCTCTAGGACAGAAGGAAACAGACGAGGAAACAGACGAATGGCTCGTCAGTGCACCTGGCAAGATCATATTGTTCGGCGAACATGCTGTCGTCCATGGAGTGGTACGTTCCCCTTCCATTCATTTGCATACATATCTGATGGGTTGTGGAACTTTAGACTGCTATTGCTGCATCAGTGGACCTTCGGTGCTATGGTCTTACTACGCCACGAAACGATGGAAAGCTGTCTGTGCATTTCCATGACATCCAAAACTTTTACGCCGAGTGGGACATTACTTCTTTGCCTTGGGATGTCGTCACACCAGTGAAGTCGGGAGAGCTGCACCCAGACGTTCTCGATCAAGCTTTGGTGGACGCCATTTACGCTGGACCGTTGGGTACGTTGGGACCAGAGGCGAAGCATGCTACTAGTGCTTGTGTCTCTTTCTTGTACATGTACATGATCATGGCAGAAACTCGCCGGTAAAAGCTTTCTCTTATCATAACCTTGTATCAACTAGTTGATGACCGTATATGTTCTCTAGGCCATCCATCAATTTCAGTGCTCGTGCCACGCTTCCTGTTGGTGCAGGCCTGGGCTCCTCAGCCTCGTTCTCAACATGCGCAGCCACTTGTCTTCTGCTGGCTCACAAACGAGTTCACATTCCTGCTCGTCCTGCTCCAGCATCCGAAGAGCATATCCATATATCGCATGAAGGCCGAAGAGCGATTCCAGGAAGCATTGCGGACGAAGTGAATCGGTGGGCATTTGTGTCAGAGAAGATTTTACAGGGGAATCCGAGTGGGGTAGATAACAGTGTGAGTGTGTATGGAGGTGCATTGGCGTATACCAGGGCCGGGTTTGCGAGGAAGAGCGGGATGGAGGCGATTCAAGGGTATGTTATGATTTCTTCTCCATTCCCGTTGGTATTTGTGTGCTGATGTTGATGTGGGGGAAAAGGTTCAAGTCGCTGAGATTCTTGTTGACGAACTCGAACGTGCCGGAAAGAGACGGGAAGAAGATGATCGCGAATGTTGGACAGCTGAAGTTGGACGTACGTCTTTTTCTTGCTTGTGCTGTGCGATCTTCCGAGCTAAGAGGTTTGTAGAAACCCGCATTGTTTGTGAGCTTGATCGACGCTGTTCAGAATATCAGCGACGAGGCGAGACGAGCGTTGGCTGATCCTGAAATGCCGAGGAACCTCTTGTTGGAAGCTATCAGTGTATGTCCCCTCCTTGTTTATTCATCCTCAATCTACTTACGTTGCTCTTTTGTAGGCGCTAATTCGGGAGAACCATGGACATTTGGTTTCCTTTGGTGTCTCTCATCCGAGATTAGAGATGATCAAGGAGAAGACTGGGGCTGTGCCATATGGGTTGAGTACTAAGTTGACTGGAGCTGGAGGAGGTGGATGTGCGCTGTCGCTGATCCCGGATGGTATGTGCTTCTCCGCTACATTTTCAAGAAAGCGCTAACTTTTGCTTCCACCAGATTTCCTAGAAAGTTCGCTCGAAGAACTGATGAGGGAGTTGGCAGCTGACAGGCTGGATCCGTATTTAACTACGGTTGGTGGAAGTGGATTGGGTATTCTCGCTCCGAGTGCACATCACTCTGTGGCTACTGCTGTTGCTGCTGCCGCTGCAAGACCCAATGTCACTATTGGCGCTGACAGACCGAGTGTCGCTGTGGGTGGACAGGTCACGCCTCCTGCCGATGCAGGGGATGTGGAAAGCTTGCGGAAGTTGATGGAGGCCAAGAATGTGGAGAGGCTGTCGGAATGGGCTGCTGGACTTGGACATTGGTTGTATGTCTAGTTCATGAAGGGAAACAAAATAGCTTCTGTGTGTATATGTATGTTTTCGTGAATTGTCTCTATGTATAGAATTCTTGTATTTCCTCTTCTGGTGTCAATTCTGGAGTTTCAACTTTCAAGACTGAAGACAGAGGGATGACTCTACGTGTCTGCGTTGCGCCTACAACTAATCCGAAATGGACCTGCGCGTGCCTGACCGGTGACGACGCGTTCTTCCCGAGATTGAGTCTCGGCTTGGTCCTAAGCTGTAGAGCACTCAAGCAAATGCTAGGCTCTCTATTGCACCTCCGCTCACTGCCCATCATAACGACCAAGTGCCTCTGGACGTTATCGAGGACAGCGAGCAAGCGACGGAGTAAAGCGGAACCGCAGTCGCCGAATCATGACGAGATACGACACCCATGACGCAACTGACATTCCGAGGGTCCACTCATAGCAGGCGGCAACAGAAATTTATTTATTTAAAGGTGCGGACGATTGCCCACCTTGGATCCGAACCTCCTCCTCCTCCTCACAGTGCATGGTGCGCCTTTTCCTGCTGGTTCTGAGCTCAAAACTAGCCACTGACCGCCTTATTCCCAGATGTCTGTGATCAAATCTGCCTTCAAGACTGTTAAGAAACGTTTCTCCACCCCTCCGCCTACAAGCAATGGCGACCACACCAATTTACCCAATGGCAGAACATCCCAGTCTATTGCTACTCCTCGCCAATCCTCATTCGAACGTGCCAGAACGACAGAACTCAAGCGTCTTCATGATGAGAAGACCAAGGCAGCAGAGTTCGAGAAAGCCATGCAGCTGGATCCGCCAGAAATACAAGAACGGTACGGAAAGCTGCCGTTAGTCGAAGTGGAGGAGCGCGAGGAGAAGGCAGCGTTCTCCATCACCTCTCTCGATGACTCTTACATTGGAAAGGAGGTTACACTGCGAGCTCGCATACACCACAACCGAGCTGTCAGCGCAAAGCTCACTTTCATGGTGCTGCGGCAGCAGATACAGACTTTGCAGGCAGTGCTTGCTGTGCGTGAAGGTGTCGTCTCCGAGACCTTTGTACGATGGGCAGAGCATCTTCGTTCAGAGACGGTTGTCTTGATCACAGGAACCATCCAGTCTCCAAAGGAACCTATCAAGGGTGCCACTATCCATAACCTTGAAATCCTTGTTGACTCCCTACACGTTGTATCCCAACTCACTCAACCCCTCCCCTTCAACGTTTATGACGACGAGCTGTCGAAGAACCCCGATGACCACGTCCATAATATGTCCGACCGAACACGTCTAGAGCATAGACTTCTTGACCTCAGATCCCCTGCCACTCAATCCATATTTCGCATCAACGCTGCCGTCTGCAGTATCTTCCGCTCCCACCTCGACGCGCAAGGTTTCATGGAGATCCACACCCCCAAGCTGCAGGGAGGTGCCACCGAAAGTGGAAGCAGCGTATTTCCTGTCAAGTACTTCGGCCGAACCGCATTTCTTGCTCAGAGTCCGCAGTTGGCGAAGCAGATGGCCATGAGTGCAGACTTTGGAAAGGTTTACGAAGTTGGTCCTATCTTCCGAGCAGAGAACTCGAATACCCATAGACATATGACGGAGTTCACTGGTCTGGATCTTGAAATGACCATGTACGAACTGCTCTCTTGCTTTCATAAAGCCTGTCCCTAACTCATCTGCAGACAACAACATTACCACGAAGCGTTGCGCGTTATTGACGGCACTCTCAAAGCCATATTCAAGGGCGTATATGAACGATGCCGCACTGAGGTCGACTTATTGAAGAAGACCTATCCTTGCGACGATCTTGTATGGAAGGAGGAGACTCTTGTATTAGCCTTCAAAGACGGTATCAAACTTTTACGGGAAAGCGGCTGGACAGACGAGAATGGAGAGCCACCTAGTGAAACTGAGGATCTCAGCACTCGCGATGAGATTGAGCTTGGACGACTCATCAAAGACAAGTACCAGACGGACTACTACATCTTGGACAAGTTCCCTTCATCAGCACGACCATTCTACGCCATGCCCGACCCCACGGACAAGAACTTTACCAACTCGTTTGATATCTTCGTTCGAGGACAGGAGATTCTTAGTGGAGGACAACGTATTCACGATGCCACTATGCTCGAAGAGAGGATGCAGGAGCTGGGTATCCAGCCTCTTGGGGCGCTGAAGGAGTATGTGCAGGGATTCCGATGGGGTTGCCCACCTCACGCCGGTGGTGGTATTGGATTGGAACGTATCATTATGCTCTTACTCAACCTCGGCAACATTCGCCATGCGTCCATGTTTCCCCGTGACCCGAAGTCTCTTCCAGACGACAAAGTTCCTCCGGTCTTACGGCACCATGATGCAGATACCTTACATCCCCCATGGGAGTTCTTGGAGACTTTGCCAGCAACTTTCGAGGAGATTGAGCAGCATATGCCTCTGGCGAAGCTCATTGCCAACTACGGCGATGCTTCGAACACTTCTTGGTTGGATGACCGATATGAGACCTGGAGGCATCACAGGACAGGAGCAGCGATTGGATATGTCAAGTCGCATGGTTATGCGATCGTAGTGGGAGATCCGCTGTGCGACTCGAACCAGTTCTCTGAAGTCATTCATGATTTCCTTCCTTGGATCAAGCAGTGAGTATCAAGCATTCAGTTATGTGTTCCATTTGTTGACCTGCTTTTTAGTTCTGTTGGAAAACCTATCTGGATGCTAGTCTCGCGCTCTGTGGAGGGCATTCTTGGTGGGGATATGGACTGGAAGTCGATCTCATGTGTCGCTGAGGACCGCACCGATCCGCTGGACAA
>Ga0247730_1000769_pt1 | contig 20731 bp, 18 predicted proteins | sample UWRJL073202C2_FD_180959 | JGI IMG/M metagenome (GOLD analysis project Ga0247730, IMG submission 180959) | Plant litter microbial communities from Arlington Agricultural Research Station in Wisconsin, United States - UWRJ-L073-202C-2 | ecosystem: Environmental > Terrestrial > Plant litter >... | reverse complement strand
GAGGACGTCGACCGGCTGCTGCGCGCGGGCGCCGACAAGGTCGGCATCAACACCGCCGCGATCAACCGCCCCGAGGTCATCGCGGAGATCGCCCACCGGTTCGGCAACCAGGTCCTGGTGCTCAGCGTCGACGCGCGCCGCGCTCCGACCTCCGGTCCGGGCTCGCAACCGAGCGGCTTCGAGGTCACGACGCACGGGGGCCGCACGTCCGCCGGGCTGGACGCCGTCGAGTGGGCGCGCACCGCGACCGAGCTGGGCGCGGGGGAGATCCTGCTCAACTCGATGGACGCCGACGGAACGCGTGACGGCTTCGACCTGGAAATGATTCGGGCGGTCCGCGACGTTACACAGGTGCCGCTCATCGCGAGCGGCGGCGCCGGACGGCTCGAGCACTTCCCAGCAGCCGTCGATGCCGGCGCCGACGCAGTGCTCGCCGCAAGTGTCTTCCACTTCGGCGACATGACCATCGGACAGGTGAAAGAGACCTTGCGAGCTGCTGGACACCGTGTCCGTTAGCACCTCTCCCAGAGGCACGAGCGGCCGGGACGAGACCGACGGCGCCGGACGCGCCACGACCGAGCCGAACGGCTCGGAGCTCGGCAGCGCCCGGACGGACCACATCACCCGGCGCGGCTTCGCCCTCCTCGGTCGCGGCATCCGCCAGCAGCAGCTGCTGTTCTGGATCTCGGTCGTCGGCAGCGTCCTGTTCGGATTCATGACGGTGGCCGACGCCCGCGTGCTGGGCTGGGCGACCGACCACGTCATCCGGCCGTCCTTCGCGCGCGGCGACGTCACCGAGGGCGCCCTCGTGGCGGCGGTCGGGCTGTTCATGGCGGTCGCGATCCTGCGCGCGCTGGGCATCGTCGCGCGTCGCCTGATCGGCGGCATCCTGTACTACCGGCTCGTCGCGGAGTACCGCCGCAAGGTCACCCGCCAGTACCTGACGCTCCCGATGTCGTGGCACCACCGCCACCCGACCGGTCAGCTGCTGTCCAACGCCAATGCCGACGTCGAAGGCGCCTGGGCGGTGTTCATGCCGCTGCCGATGGCGATCGGCGTCATCGCGATGCTGGCCGCCGCGATCGTCGAGATGGTCCGCGCCGACCTGGTGCTGACCCTCGTCGGCCTCGTCGTCTTCCCGGCCCTGTTCGTCATCAACGTCTTCTACCAGCGCTGGCTGTCGCCGAAGGTCGCGCACGCGCAGGCGCTGCGGGGCTCGGTCAGCGCCGTCGCCCACGAGTCGTTCGACGGTGCCCTCGTCGTGAAGTCGCTGGGCCGAGAGTCCGACGAGACCGACCGGTTCCGCGACGTCTCGCAGGAGCTCCGCGACGCCAACATCGCGGTCGGGCGCATCCGCAGCATCTTCGACCCGTTGCTCGAGGCGCTGCCCAACATCGGCATCCTCCTGGTCGTGGTGCTGGGTGTCGGCCGCGTCGCCAGCGGGGCCGCCGATCCCGGCGACGTCGTCTCGGTCGCGTACCTGTTCACGGTCGTCGCCTTCCCCGTGCGGGCGATCGGTTGGGTGCTCGGCGAGCTCCCGCGCAGCGTCGTCAGCTGGGAGCGCGTCGACGCCGTCCTGCAGGAGCGGGGCTCGATGCCGTACGGCCCCGCAGCGCTGACGGGCTCCGGCGCGGTCGCGCTCGGCGTGCGCGACGTGACGTTCCGGTTCCCGGACGGAGATCACGACGTGCTGCGTCACGTCGGACTCGACGTCGCACCCGGCCGGGTCGTGGCCGTGGTCGGCGCCACGGGCAGCGGCAAGAGCACCCTGACGTCGTTGCTGACCCGGCTGGTCGACCCGCAGGAGGGCGCCATCACGGTCGACGGCACCGACATCCGCGAGCTGTCCCACGCCGATCTCGCCCGGGCGATCGCGGTCGTGCCGCAGGGCACGTTCCTGTTCGACGACAGCGTGCGCGAGAACATCACCCTCGGCGGCGACTACTCCGACGCAGAGGTCTGGGAGGCGCTGCGCGCGGTCCAGGGCGCCGCCTTCGTCGAGGCGCTGCCGCGCGGGCTGGACTCGCAGCTGGGCGAGCGCGGGACGACGCTGTCCGGCGGTCAGCGCCAGCGGCTCTCGCTGGCGCGGGCGCTCGTGCGCCGGCCGCGCCTGCTCGTCATGGACGACGCGACGAGCGCCGTCGACCCCGAGGTCGAGCAGCGCATCCTCCAGGCGCTGGCCGCGCAGACGGCCGACGGCGAGGGCCCGACGGTCCTGGTCGTCGCGTACCGCAAGGCCACGATCGCGCTCGCCGACGAGGTCGTCTTCCTCGACGACGGGGCGATCGCGGCGCGTGGCACCCACGACGAGCTCGTCGAGGAGTCCGCGGCGTACCGCGACCTCGTCAACGCGTACGACCAGGCGAGGGAGGAGCTGTCGTGAGCATCGACGAGCACCTTCCCGAGGTCCGGACGAGCCGCCAGAGCGGCACCGCGATCATCCGCCGCGGCCTGGCCCTGGCGCCGGCCATCAAGGACGGCCTGGGACTCACGATCCTGCTCGCGATCCTCAGCACCGTCGGCGGTTCCGTCGTCCCGGTCCTGATCCAGCGCACGGTCGACTCCGGGCTCGGTGACGGCGGCCAGACCCGGCTCGGCGACATCGCCGGCTTCCTCGCGATCGCGACGGTGCTGATCGTCCTGACGGCCGGCGTCGCCTACTGGATGCGCATCCGGCTGTTCGTCGCGAGCGAGACCGGACTGGCCCAGATGCGGGTCGACGCCTTCCGGCACGTGCACGACCTGTCGATGCTGACGCAGAACTCCGAGCGACGGGGCGTCCTGGTGTCGCGGGTGACGTCCGACATCGACCAGGTGTCGCAGTTCCTGCAGTTCACCGGCATCCAGATCGTCGTGAGCGCCGGCCAGATCGTGGTCGCGACGATCATCATGGCGTACTACTCCTGGCAGCTGACGATCGTCGTGCTGGTCTGCTTCCTGCCGCTGGTCGTCAGCCTGAAGTGGTTCGCCCGTCGCCTCAGCGACGCGTACGACGGCGTGCGGCGGACCGTCGGCGAGATGCTCTCGGTCATCTCCGAGCCGGTCGTCGGGGCGTCCGTGGTCCGCGCCTACGCGATCGAGCGCCGCACCCAGGAGCGGGTCGACGCCGGCATCAAGCGCAACCTCGACGCCAACGTCAGCGCGCAGAAGCTCGTCTCGGTCACGTTCGCCTCGTCGGGCGTCGCGGGCGGCCTCGCCAACGGCGCCGTCCTGGCGGTCGGCGTGGTCCTCGGGGTCGCCGGCGACCTGTCGATCGGCACCGTCATCGCGTTCGCCTTCCTGGTGGGACTGTTCGTCGGCCCGGTCCAGACCGCGACCCAGGTGCTGACCGACGCCCAGAACGCGATCGCGTCGTGGCGCCGTGTCATCGACCTGCTCGACACGCCGGCCGACGTCGTCGACCCCGGCGCCGCGGGCGTGCCGCTGCCCGACGGCGCGCTCGGCGCACGGTTCGAGTCCGTGACGTTCGCCTACCCGGGCGGGCCGGACGTCCTCAAGGACGTCGACGTCGAGCTCGCCCCACGTCAGCGCATCGCCGTCGTGGGCGAGACCGGATCGGGCAAGACGACGTTCGCGAAGCTGCTGACGCGGCTCATGGACCCCACCTCCGGTGTCGTCCGGCTCGGCCCGACCGACATCTCGACGGTCTCGTTCGCGGAGCTGCGCCAGCACGTGCTGATGGTGCCGCAGGAGGGCTTCTTGTTCGACGCCTCGCTGCGCGAGAACCTGCTGTACGGCCGTCAGGACGCGACGGACCGCCAGCTCACCGACGTCATCGCCGAGCTCGAGCTGGACGACTGGTTCGCGGGCCTGCCGCACGGGCTCGACACCCAGGTCGGCCAGCGCGGCGAGTCGCTGTCGGCGGGGGAGCGGCAGCTCGTCGCGCTGGTGCGCTCCGCGCTCGCCGACCCCGAGGTCATCGTGCTCGACGAGGCCACCAGTGCGGTCGATCCGCAGACCGAGCTCCGGGCCACCCGCGCGCTCGACCGGCTGCTCGACGGCCGCTCGAGCGTCACGATCGCGCACCGGCTGTCGACCGCCGAGAACGCCGACCGGGTGCTGGTGTTCGACGCCGGCCGGCTCGTCGAGGACGGGTCGCACGCCGAGCTCGTCGACGCGGGCGGGGTCTACGGACGTCTGCACGCCAGCTGGATCGCCCAGGCGTCGCTGTCCGACACGCGCGCGGGTGATCCGGTGTGACCGGCCCCGACACCGGGCTGGAACGGCCTGAGACACTGGTGCCCGTGAGCTCTCTCGACCCCGCCGTCGCCTCCCGCCTCAAGCGCGATGCCGCCGGCCTCGTCCCTGCCGTCGTCCAGGACGTCGCGAGCCGTGACGTGTTGATGGTCGGCTGGATGGACGACGAGGCACTGGCCCGCACCCTGGCGACGGGACGCAGCACCTTCTGGAGCCGCAGCCGCCAGGACTACTGGGTCAAGGGCGAGACCTCCGGGCACATCCAGGTCGTCCAGGAGGTCCGCCTCGACTGCGACGGCGACACGCTGCTGGTGCTGGTCGACCAGACGGGCCCGGCCTGCCACACGGGCGACCGCACCTGCTTCGACGCCGACCGGCTGCTGTGACGCCTCGCCGGCTGTACGCCCCCGTGGTGCTGGCGACGCTGGCCGCCGGAGGCGCCGTGTTCCTGGCCGCGGGCCGGACCTGGGCCGAGATCGACGTGGAGCCCGAGGGGCTGGCCTCGGCCACCGTCCTGGTGACCGGCTCGGACGCGCAGCCGCTCGTCCCGGCGCTCGGGGTCGTCATCGTGACCAGCGCCCTCGCGATCCTGGCAGCGGGACCACGGCTGCGACGTGTCGTCGGCGCGCTGACGATGGTCGTCGCCGTGGTCGGTGTCGTGGTGGTGCCTCGCTCGGGCAGCGGCACGCTCGACCGGGCCATCACGTCAGCGGCCGAGAAGTCGCCGGCCTACACCGGTCCCGATGCGCTCGGCAGCGTCTCCCACACCCCGTGGGACCTGCTGACGATCGCGGCCTTCGTGCTGGCGTTCCTGCTGGGCGCGCTGATCCTGCGACTCGCGCCGCAGTGGCCGACGATGAGCAGCCGCTACGACGCACCGACCTCCCGTCCGGCGAAGGACGACGCCACCGGCAGCGACATGTGGAAGGCCATGGACCGCGGGGACGACCCCACCGCGTAGTCTTGGCGCAGTTCCGCCACCTCGAGGAGAGTCTCACCCATGCACGGATCGTCGCCCGCCGCCTGGACCGGAGTCATTATGTGCCTGGTCGGCATCACGATCGGCGGCATCGCGCTGATCCCCGACCCCAACTGGGTCCTCTTCATCATCGGCACCGTCATCGCGCTCGCCGCGGGTGTCGTCGGGTACGCCATGTCCGCGGCCGGCTACGGCGCCGAGCGCGCCGAGCACTGATCCTGCCCGCCGGCAGGTCGGTCCAGTCCACCGGAGGGTCATCGTGAGCGACCGCCCGCAGTACCCCAGCTATCCGGGAGACGACGGCAAACCGCAGCCGGACCCGGGACAGCAGCCTCCCGCGTACGGCCAGGAGCCCGCCGCGCCCGGCTACGGCCAGGCCCCGCCTCCGCCGGGGTACGGCCAGGCTCCGCCACCGCCCGGGTACGGCCAGGCTCCGCCACCGCCCGGCTACGGCCAGGCCCCGCCCCCGCCGGGATTCGGCCAGGCGCCGCCACCGCCCGGCTACGGCTATCCGCAGCAGCCGTACCGGCCCACCCCGACCAAGGCCGTGCTCGGTCTGGTGCTCGGCATCGTGTCGATCCTGTTCTGCTACCTGGGGGCGCTCATCGGCCCCGCCGCGATCATCGTCTCGGTCATGGCCGGCAAGGAGATCGACGCCCAGCCGCCAGGTGCCCTGTCCGGGCGCGGCATGGCGACGGCCGGGATGGTGACGGGCATCATCGGCACGGTCCTCTGGGGAGCGGTCGTGGCCCTGACGATCATCGGGCTCTCGGTCGAGTGACCGCCCCGGCGACGTCGGCCGCGGTGCCGACCGCACGAAGCCTGCGAGGGCCCGCGGTCGCCGCCGGAGCGGGACTCGCCGCCCTCGTCCTGCTGCGCCTGCGCGACCCGCACGACGCCGGCTCCTACGGCGCGTGCCCCTTCCTGTCCGTGACCGGCCTGCCCTGCCCCGGGTGCGGCGGGCTGCGTGCCCTCGACGAGCTCGCCGGCGGGGACGTCGTCGCCGCGATCAGCAGCAACGCGCTGGTCGTCGCGCTCGCCGCCGCGGTCGCGGTCGTGTGGACCGGGTGGACGATCGGCCGGATCCGCGGCCGGATGCCGGTGATCTCCCCGGGCGCCGGCACGCTGCTCCTGGTCGTCCCGGTCATCGCGGCGTTCGGCATCCTGCGGGTCACGCCGTGGGGGTCCTGGCTCGCCCCCTGAGCTCACGTCGTCAGCGCCGGCAGCAGCCACGACAGGACGACCGTCACGATGGCGCCGCCGCCGATCATCAGCCCGATGACCGCGAGCGAGTCGCCGACCTGGCCGCCCTTGGACGCGACGATCTCGCGGCGGGCGTGGATCGCACTGGTGACCGACGGCACGCCGATCAGGAGGCCGCCGAACGGCGAGACGTAGATGCACGCGAAGGCGATGACGCCGCAGACGACGCTGTAGACCGCCTTGCGGTTGGTGACGGGGCTCTCACCCGATCCCGACCCGGACGGAGCTGGCTCGTGGGTCGACATGCAGCGAGCATACGGACGCTGCGCGGGAACCCAGGGAATGACTGCGCCCGATTCCGGCTACTCTGGTGACACAGGCCATCGACCGCTGCGGAGGAGGATCCATGTCAGTACTCGACGAGATCCTGGTCGGGGTCGCCGAGGACCTCGAGACCCGGATGGCCTCGACGTCGCTCGACGACCTCAAGGAGCGCGCGTCCCGCCAGCACCCGGCGCTCGACCCCATGCCGGCCTTCCGCTCCGACGGCGTCTCCGTCATCGCCGAGGTCAAGCGGTCCAGCCCGAGCGAGGGCAAGCTCGCCACGATCAAGGACCCGGCCGCCCTGGCCGCCGACTACGAGGCCGGTGGAGCCGCCGCGATCAGCGTCCTGACCGAGGAGCGTCGCTTCGGGGGCACCCTCGCCGACCTGCGAGCCGTGCGCGGCACGGTCGACGTCCCCCTGCTGCGCAAGGACTTCATCACGACCTCCTACCAGCTGTGGGAGGCACGTGCCGCCGGCGCCGACATGGCCCTCCTGATCGTCGCCGCCCTCGAGCAGAACGCCCTCGAGAGCCTGGTCGAACGCGCCCGGTCCATCGGCCTGACGCCGCTGGTCGAGGTCAACGACGCCGAGGAGGTCCGTCGTGCCGCCGACGCCGGGGCCGATCTGATCGGGGTCAACGCCCGCAACCTCAAGACCCTCGAGGTCGACCGCAGCACCTTCGAGCGGCTGTCGCCGCTCATCCCGGACACCGCCGTCAAGGTGGCCGCCTCGGGCGTGCGCGGACCACGCGACGTCATCGACTACGCCAAGTCCGGTGCACACGTCGTCCTCGTCGGCGAGACGCTCGTCCGCGGCGACGACCCGCGCGCCTCGGTGGCCGACCTCGTGGCGGCCGGCGCACATCCCGCCCTGCAGCACCGGTGGTGACGGCGTCACCGCCGCGGCGGTGACGCGCCTCGACCAGCCCGGCCACCACCGTGAACAGCCCTGACCATCTGAGGAATCAATGACGTACGCACAGCCCGACGCCACCGGACACTTCGGACGATTCGGCGGGAGGTTCATGCCGGAGGCACTCGTCGCCCCGCTCGACGAGCTCGACCACGCCTGGACCGATGCCAAGGCCGATCCGGCCTTCATGGCCGAGCTCGACCGGATGCTGCGCGAGTACGCCAACATCCCCAGCCCGCTCTACGAGGCGCACCGCTTCTCCGAGGTCGCCGGCGCGCGCATCCTGCTCAAGCGCGAGGACCTCAACCACACCGGTGCGCACAAGATCCGCAACGTCATCGGGCAGGCGCTGCTGGCCAAGCGCATCGGCAAGCCGAGGGCGATCGCCGAGACCGGGGCCGGTCAGCACGGCGTCGCCTCGGCCACGGCGTGCGCGTACCTCGACCTGGAGTGCACGGTCTACATGGGTGAGGTCGACACCGAGCGCCAGGCGCTCAACGTCGCGCGCATGAAGATGCTGGGTGCCGAGGTCGTCTCCGTCACGAGCGGCAGCCGGACGCTGAAGGACGCGATCAACGAGGCGCTGCGCGACTGGGTCGCCAGCGTGGACACGACGTCCTACCTGTTCGGCACGGCCGCCGGGCCGCACCCGTTCCCGAGCATGGTGCGCGACCTGACCCGCGGCATCGGCGACGAGGCGCGTGCCCAGGTGCTCTCCTTGACGGGCGCGCTGCCCGACGCCGCCGTGGCCTGCGTCGGAGGCGGGTCCAACGCGATCGGCCTGTTCACGGCGTTCATCGACGACGCCGACGTGCGTCTGGTCGGCATCGAGGCCGGGGGGGACGGGGTCGAGACCGGCCGCCACGCGGCGACCATCACCGGTGGCGAGGTCGGCGTCCTGCACGGCGCCCGATCGTTCCTGCTGCAGGACGAGGACGGGCAGACCGTCGAGTCGCACTCGATCTCGGCGGGCCTGGACTACCCGGGCGTCGGACCTGAGCACTCGTTCCTGGCCGACACGGGCCGTGCGTCGTACGTGCCGGCCACGGACGCCGCGGCGATGTCGGCGTTCGACCTGCTGTGCAAGACCGAGGGCATCATCCCGGCCATCGAGTCGGCCCACGCCCTGGCCGGCGCGCTGGACCTGGCCAAGGAGCTGGGGCCCGACGCCACGATCCTGGTCAACCTGTCGGGTCGCGGCGACAAGGACGTGCACACCGCCGCCGAGTACTTCGGCCTGATCCAGGAGCCCGTCGTCCTCGAGCAGGGGGTCGAGGAATGAGCGGTCCTCAGGCCACGAGCCCCATCGACGAGCTGTTCGAGCGGACACGAGCGGAGAACCGTGCCGCGCTGGTGGGCTACCTTCCGTCGGGGTTCCCGACCAAGGAGCTGTCGGTCCGTGCCATCGAGGCGATGGTCGAGGGCGGCGTCGACCTGGTCGAGGTGGGCCTGCCGTACAGCGACCCCGTCATGGACGGCCCGGTCATCCAGGCCGCCGCCGAGCAGGCCCTCGCCGCGGGGTCCCGCACGACCGACGTGTTCGACGTCGTCCGGGCGAGCGCGGCCACGGGCGCGCCGACCGTCGTCATGACGTACTGGAACCCCGTCGAGCGTCACGGCGTGGACCGGTTCGCCGCCGATCTGGCCGCGGCCGGCGGGTCGGGCCTCATCACCCCCGACCTCATCCCCGACGAGGCCGGCGACTGGATCGCCGCCTCCGAGACGCACGGGCTCGACCGCATCTTCCTGGTCGCGCCGTCCTCGACCGACGAGCGCCTGGCCATGACGGTCGAGGCGGCGAGCGGATTCGTGTACGCGACGGCGGTCATGGGCGTCACCGGAGCGCGCGACCAGACCAGCTCGCTGGGCGAGGAGCTCGTCGCGCGGGTCAAGAAGGTCACCGACAAGCCCGCCGGCGTGGGCCTGGGCGTCTCGAACGGGGCCCAGGCCCACGAGATCGCCGCGTACGCCGATGCGGTGATCGTCGGGTCGGCCCTCGTACGCTGTCTGCTGGACGCCGCCGACGAGTCAGCCGGGCTCGACGCGATCCGTGCCCTGGCGCAGGACCTGCGCGCCGGCGTCGAGAGGAGCTGACCCGCATGCTGGAGTTCATCCCCAGCCCGTCCGAGGGCGTGTGGCACCTGGGACCGCTCCCGCTGCGCGCCTACGCGCTCGGCATCATCGTCGGGGCGCTGCTGGCGATCTGGATCGGCGAGCGCCGGTTCCAGGCGCGCGGCGGCCGCGCCGGGCTGATCGGCGACGTCGCGATCTGGGCGATCCCGTTCGGCATCGTCGGTGCCCGCGTCTACCACGTGCTGACCGATCCGGAGCTGTACTTCGGCGAGGGCCGCAACGCCATGGACGTGTTCCTGATCTGGAAGGGCGGCCTCGGCATCTGGGGCGCGATCGCCGGCGGGGCGCTGGGTGCGTTCATCGCGTGCCGTCGCTACGGCGTGTCGTTCTCGTCGGTCGCCGACGCCCTCGCACCGGGCCTGCTCGTCGCGCAGGCCGTCGGCCGCATCGGCAACTACTTCAACCAGGAGCTCTTCGGCAAGCCCACCGACCTCCCGTGGGGGCTGGAGATCTCGCCGGAGAACCGTCCCGCCGGCTACCTGGGCTTCGAGACGTTCCACCCGACGTTCCTCTACGAGCTGCTGTGGAACCTGGCCGCGGCCGCGGTCATCGTCGCGATCGACCGCCGTGTCAGGCTGACCGGGGGACGGGCCTTCGCGCTGTACGTCATGCTCTACACCGCCGGCCGGGTGTGGATCGAGTCGCTGCGCATCGACACCGTCAACCACATCGGACCGTTCCGCCTCAACGTGTGGACGTCGATCATCGTGTTCGTCCTCGGACTGGTCTACTTCGTGGCGACCCGTCGACGCGCGCGGGCGGCGCGGGCCGTCGAGGCCGGCGACGCCGACCGTGGTGACGCTGCCGCCGTGGACGTCGACGACAGCGACGACGTCACGGTGCTGGTCGACGACGTCGAGGACGCCCCGGCCGACCGCAAGGACTGACGATCCAGGGGTCGCCGCCGTCAGGCGAGGCTGACCTTCGGTGACGTCGACGGGGGCGACGTCGTAACTTCGAGGCATGACGGACGTCCAGGAACCACTGCCCGATCCCGCGGCGATCCACCACGAGCACCCCGACGTGACCGGCGGCTGGCTCCGGCCGGCGGTCTTCGGGGCGATGGACGGCCTGGTGTCGAACTTCGCGCTGATGATGGGCGTCGTGGGCGGCAGCCAGGCCTCCGACACCCAACCGGTCGTGCTGGCAGGACTGGCGGGGCTCGCCGCGGGCGCCTTCTCGATGGCGGCGGGGGAGTACACGTCGGTCGCGAGCCAGCGCGAGTTCGCGCTCGCGCAGGTCGACGTCGAGCGGTACGAGATCCTGCACAACGAGCAGGCCGAGGAGGCCGAGCTCGCCGCGATGTTCGTCCAGAAGGGTGTCGACGAGGACACCGCGCGCGAGATGGCCCGCGAGGTCCACCTCGACCCGGAGAACGCCGTGCGCGTCCACGCCCGCGAGGAGTTCGGCGTCGACACCGACGATCTCGCGTCGCCGACGCTGGCCGCTGCGTCGTCCTTCGTCTCGTTCGCGCTGGGCGCGATCATCCCGCTGCTGTCCTACCTGGTCGGCATCGAGACCGCGTGGCCGGCGATCGTCCTGTCGCTCGTGGGCCTGTTCGCCTGCGGCGCCGTGGTGACCCGCGTGACCGCGCGCAGCTGGTGGTTCGGCGGCACGCGGCAGCTGCTGCTGGGGGGTGCCGCGGCCGGTCTGACGTACCTCGTGGGCGAGGCGGTCGGCGCGTCGCTGGGCTGACAGGTCAGGTTACTCGTCGGTAGGCTGTGGGCCGACCGATCAGGAGATCCCATGGCACGCACCATTCTCGTCGGCGTCGACGGCAGCGAGACGTCCCGCAAGGCCGCCCAGGTGGCAGCCGAGCTCGCAGCCGGCTCGGGCGCGACGCTGCACATCATGACCGCGATCGACGACAGGGCCCGCACCGACCTCGGCGAGGACCGGTACGTCGGCGACGTCCGCCTGGCCACGACGCCCGGCGACGAGGCCGAGGCGATCGCCCGCGGCGTCGCCGAGGAGCTGTCGGGCATCGTCGCCAACATCCAGACCAGCCCGGCCCGGGGCAAGCCGGGCGAGGCGCTGGTCACGGTCGCGAAGGACATCCGCGCGGACCTGATCGTCGTGGGCAACCGCCGCGTGCAGGGAATCGGCCGGATCCTGGGCAGTGTCGCGACCGACGTCGCGCACCACGCGCCGTGCGACGTGTACATCGTCAAGACGGTGTGAGCCGTGGCTGCCGCGTGAGGCTCGCCTTACTCGGCGTCCACGTCACGGGCGTGTAACCTTGGGATGCTGTCCGAGGCCAATGTCGTCCCCGGTACGAAGTATTCGTGACCATTGATGACGTGAGAAAGGGCTCCAGCATGCGCGCCCAGTCCCAGATCTCGACAGGCCGGACCTCGACGGGCCAGACGTCGACGAGCCAGACCTCGACGAGCCGGTCCTTCAAGCCGCACGCCACGCTGCCGGCGGCTCAAGGCCTGTACGACCCGGCCAACGAGCACGACGCCTGTGGAGTCGCGTTCGTCGCGACCCTGACGGGAGTCGCGAGCAACGACATCGTGGCCAAGGGACTCACCGCCCTGCGCAACCTCGACCACCGAGGTGCGGTCGGCGGCGAGCCCGACACCGGCGACGGCGCCGGCATCCTGATCCAGACGCCCGACCTGTTCCTGCGCGGCGTCGCCGACTTCGACCTGCCCGAGCTGGGCTCGTACGCCGCGGGCATGGCGTTCCTGCCGATCGATGCCGCCGAGGCCGCCGAGGCGCGCACCGCGATCGAGGCCATGGCGACCGAGGAGGGCCTCACGGTCCTCGGTTGGCGCGACGTCCCGGTCAACCCCGAGATCCTCGGATCGATGTCCCGCGGAGCGATGCCGTCGTTCGCGCTGATGTACGTGACCGCGGTCGGCGAGCCGCGCACCGGCATCGAGCTGGACCGCATCGCCTTCGCGCTGCGCAAGCGCGCCGAGCACGAGCTCGAGGTGTACTTCCCGTCGCTGTCGAGCCGAACGCTCGTCTACAAGGGCATGCTCACGACCGAGCAGCTCGAGGGCTTCTTCCCCGACCTCAGCGACGAGCGCATGGAGTCCGCGCTGGCGATCGTGCACAGCCGCTTCTCGACCAACACGTTCCCGAGCTGGCCGCTCGCGCACCCGTTCCGGTTCGTCGCCCACAACGGCGAGATCAACACCGCACGCGGCAACCGCAACTGGATGCGCGCCCGTGAGGCCCTGCTGGAGAGCGACCTGATCCCGGGCGAGATGCAGCGCCTGTTCCCGATCTGCGACCCGCACGGCAGCGACACGGCCTCGTTCGACGAGGTGCTCGAGCTGCTGCACCTCGGTGGCCGCACCCTGCCCCACGCGGTCATGATGATGATCCCCGAGGCGTGGGAGAACAACGCCGACATGGACCCCGCCCGCCGGGCGTTCTACGAGTTCCACTCCTCCGTCATGGAGCCGTGGGACGGGCCGGCCGCGGTGTGCTTCACCGACGGTACCCAGATCGGTGCGGTCCTCGACCGCAACGGCCTGCGTCCGGGTCGCTACTGGGTCACCGACGACGGACTCGTCGTGCTGGCGTCGGAGGCCGGCGTCCTCGACCTCGACCCGCAGTCGATCATCCGCAAGGGCCGGGTCGAGCCGGGCAAGATGTTCCTGCTCGACCTCGACGAGCACCGCATCATCGAGGACCACGAGATCAAGAACACCCTCGCGTCGGAGCACCCGTACGACGAGTGGCTGTACTCCGGGCTGGTCCGTTTCGAGGACCTGCCGGAGCTCGAGCACATCGTGCACACCCACGCATCCGTCACGCGTCGCCAGCAGGTCTTCGGCTACACCGAGGAGGAGCTGCGCGTCCTGATCGCCCCGATGGCCCGCACCGGCGCCGAGGCGATCGGCTCGATGGGCACCGACACGCCCATCGCGGCGATCTCCGACCGTCCGCGCCAGCTGTTCGACTACTTCTCGCAGCTGTTCGCGCAGGTCACCAACCCGCCGCTCGACGCGATCCGCGAGGAGGTCGTCACCTCCCTCGCCGGCACGATCGGACCGGAGCGCAACCTGCTCGCACCGAGCCCGGCGTCGTGCCGCATGCTCCAGCTGCCGTTCCCGGTGCTCGACAACGACGAGCTCGCCAAGATCCGTCACATGAACAAGGACGGCGACATGCCGGGCTTCTCGGTGCACGTCGTGCGCGGCCTCTACGAGGTCGACGGGGGAGGCGAGGCGCTCCGCCAGAAGCTCGACGACATCTGCACCGAGGTGTCGGAGGCGATCGCGCAGGGTGCTCGCATCATCGTGCTGTCGGACCGTCACTCCAACGCCGACCTGGCGCCGATCCCGTCGCTGCTGCTGACGGGCGCCGTCCACCACCACATGGTGCGCGAGAAGCTGCGCACGCAGGCCGGTCTCATCATCGAGGCCGGTGACGTCCGCGAGGTCCACCACGTCGCGCTCCTGATCGGCTTCGGCGCGACGGCCGTCAACCCCTACCTGGTGCTCGAGTCCGCCGAGGACCTGGCACGCGAGAAGGTCTTCGTCGACGGCGTCAAGCCCTCCCAGGCGCTCGGCAACGTCCGCTACGGCCTGGGCAAGGGCGTGCTGAAGGTCATGAGCAAGATCGGCGTCTCGACCGTCGCGTCGTACACCGGTGCGCAGATCTTCGAGGCGGTCGGCCTGTCCCACGACGTCATCGACGCCTACTTCACGGGCACCTCCTCCAAGCTGGGCGGCGTCGGTCTCGACGTGCTCGCCGAGGAGGTCCGGTCGCGGCACGAGAAGGCGTACCCGACCCGTGGCATCGCCGGTCCGCGCCGTCAGCTCGAGAGCGGCGGCGAGTACCAGTGGCGCCGCGGCGGCCCCGAGCACCTGTTCGATCCCGAGACGGTCTTCCGGCTGCAGCACTCGACCCGCACGGGCTCGTACGAGATCTTCAAGCAGTACACGTCCCGCGTCGACGACCAGTCCGAGCGGCTCATGACGCTGCGCGGCCTGTTCGGCCTCAAGGAGGGGCTGCGCCCGTCGATCCCGATCGAGGAGGTCGAGCCGGTCTCGGAGATCGTGAAGCGCTTCTCGACCGGTGCGATGTCGTACGGCTCGATCAGCCAGGAGGCGCACGAGACCCTGGCGATCGCGATGAACCGCCTCGGCGGCAAGTCCAACACCGGCGAGGGAGGCGAGGACCCCGAGCGTCTCTACGACCCCGAGCGTCGCTCGTCGATCAAGCAGGTCGCGTCCGGACGCTTCGGCGTGACGTCGGAGTACCTCACCAACTCCGACGACATCCAGATCAAGATGGCTCAGGGCGCCAAGCCCGGCGAGGGTGGTCAGCTGCCCGGTCCGAAGGTGTACCCGTGGGTCGCCCGCACGCGTCACTCGACGCCGGGCGTCGGCCTGATCTCCCCGCCGCCGCACCACGACATCTACTCGATCGAGGACCTCAAGCAGCTCATCCACGACCTGAAGAACGCCAACCCGTCGGCCCGCGTGCACGTCAAGCTGGTCTCCGAGGTCGGCGTCGGCACGGTCGCGGCGGGCGTCTCGAAGGCCAAGGCCGACGTCGTGCTGATCTCCGGCCACGACGGTGGAACCGGCGCGTCGCCGCTGACGTCGCTCAAGCACGCCGGCGGTCCGTGGGAGCTCGGCCTCGCCGAGACCCAGCAGACGCTGCTCATCAACGGTCTGCGCGACCGCATCGTCGTGCAGGCCGACGGCCAGCTCAAGACGGGTCGCGACGTCATCATCGCCGCCCTGCTGGGCGCCGAGGAGTTCGGCTTCGCGACGGCGCCGCTGGTCGTCAGCGGCTGCATCATGATGCGCGTCTGCCACCTCGACACCTGCCCGGTGGGCGTCGCGACGCAGAACAAGACGCTGCGCGAGAAGTACTCCGGCAAGGCCGAGTACGTCGTCAACTTCTTCACGTACATCGCCGAGGAGGTCCGCGAGTACCTGGCCGCCCTGGGCTTCCGGTCGATCGAGGAGGCCGTCGGTCACGCCGAGGTCATCGACATCGACAAGGCCGTCGACCACTGGAAGGCCGACGGGCTCGACCTGTCGCCGATCCTGTACGTGCCCGAGCTGCCCGAGGGCGCGTCGCTGCACAACACGACGACCCAGGACCACGGCCTCGACCGGGCGCTCGACAACGAGCTCATCGCGTTGAGCGCCGACGCGCTCGAGCGGGGCGAGCCGGTCCGTGCGCAGGTCGACATCCGCAACGTCAACCGCACCGTCGGCACGATGCTCGGCCACGAGCTCACCAAGCGGTACCGCGGCGAGGGCTTGCCCGAGAACACGATCGACATCACCTTCCTGGGCTCGGCCGGCCAGTCGTTCGGCGCGTTCGTGCCCAAGGGCATCACGCTGCGGCTGGAGGGTGACGGCAACGACTACGTCGGCAAGGGGCTGTCCGGTGGACGCATCGTCGTCCGGCCGCCACGCGACGCCCAGTTCACCGCCGAGGCGCAGATCGTCGCCGGCAACGTCATCGGCTTCGGCGCGACCGGGGGAGAGATCTTCCTGCGCGGCAAGGTCGGTGAGCGCTTCTGCGTCCGCAACTCCGGCGCCAGCGCGGTCGTCGAGGGCGTGGGCGACCACGCGCTCGAGTACATGACCGGCGGACGTGTCGTGATCCTCGGCCCGACCGGCCGCAACGTCGCGGCCGGCATGAGCGGAGGATCGGCGTACGTCCTGGACCTGCAGGAGAAGCTCGTGAACACCGAGATGGTCGAGGCGAGGCCTGTGCCGGCCGAGACCGCCGACGAGCTGCGAGCGCTGGTCCACAAGCACCACGAGGAGACGGGGTCGGCGGTCGCCGAGCAGCTGCTCGCGCAATGGGAGCAGTCGCTGGCCCGTTTCACCGAGATCATGCCGGTCAACTACCGGCTGGTGCTCGAGGCGCGTGACGCCGCAGAGGCCGAAGGCCTGTCCGAGGAAGACACCACAGCACGGATGATGGAGGTGGCCGCACGTGGCTGATCCCAGAGGTTTCATCAACACTCCCCGCCAGGTCGCCGAGCGGCGTCCCGTCGAGGAGCGCGTCAACGACTGGAACGAGGTCTATCCCGGTGGACCCGGCCGGGCGCTGCTGCCGATCATCACGGAGCAGGCGGGACGCTGCATGGACTGCGGCATCCCGTTCTGCCACAACGGCTGCCCGCTCGGCAACCTGATCCCGGAGTGGAACGACCTGGTCTGGCGCGACGACTGGGACGAGGCGCTCGATCGTCTGCACGCGACCAACAACTTCCCGGAGTTCACGGGTCGCCTGTGCCCGGCGCCGTGCGAGACGGCGTGCGTCGTGGGCATCAACCGAGACGCCGTGACGATCAAGAACGTCGAGGTCTCGATCATCGACAAGGCGTGGGACGACCGTCAGGTCAAGCCCGAGCCGCCGGAGTGGCTGACGGGCAAGACCGTCGCGGTCGTGGGCTCGGGCCCCGCCGGCCTGGCCGCCGCCCAGCAGCTGACCCGTGCGGGTCACACCGTCGCGGTCTACGAGCGCGACGACAAGCCCGGAGGACTGCTGCGCTACGGCATCCCCGAGTTCAAGATGGAGAAGATCCAGGTCGACCGCCGCATCGACCAGATGGAGCGTGAGGGCACGGTGTTCCGCACGGGCGTCCAGGTCGGCGACACGCTGACCGGCTCCCAGCTGCGCGACCGCTACGACGCCGTGGTCCTGGCGATCGGCGCGACGGTCCGTCGTGACCTGCCCGCACCGGGCCGCGAGCTCGCCGGCATCCACCAGGCCATGGAGTTCCTCCCGCAGGCCAACCGCGTCGCCCTCGGCGAGGAGGTCCCGGACCAGATCCTGGCCACCGACAAGGACGTCGTCATCATCGGCGGCGGCGACACCGGCGCGGACTGCCTCGGCACGTCCGTCCGTCAGGGCGCGCGCTCGATCACGCAGCTGGAGATCATGCCGAACCCGGGCACCGAGCGCCCCGGCCACCAGCCGTGGCCGACGTACCCGATGACCTACCGGGTCTCGTCCGCGCACGAGGAGGCCGGCGACCGGGTCTACTCGGTCTCGACCAAGGAGTTCGTCGGCGACGACGAGGGTCACGTCAGCGCACTGCGTCTCGTCGAGGTGGAGTTCGTCGACGGCAAGCTCACCGAGATCGAGGGCACCGAGAAGGACCTGCCGGCGCAGCTCGTGCTGTTCGCGATGGGCTTCACGGGCCCGCAGACCGAGGGCCTGGTCGACCAGCTCGGCGTCGAGCTCGACGAGCGCGGCAACGTGCAGCGTGACAAGCAGTACATGTCCAGCGTCGACGGCGTGTTCGTCGCCGGTGACGTGGGCCGCGGCCAGTCGCTGATCGTCTGGGCCATCGCGGAGGGCCGCTCGGCCGCCGCGGGCGTCGATGCGTACCTGTCCGGCTCGACCAACCTGCCGGCGCCCATCCCGCCGACGGCCCGCCCGCTGACGGTCTGAGCCACCGGGCCCGGACGCGGTCGACCACCGCCGGGATGGTCGACCGCGTCCGGGCACGGAGGGCCTCCGGTGCCCGGGCGACGTCCGCCCTGCGGGCGTGGTCATCCGTCGATTCCTGAATTTGTTGCGTCAAACCACATAGGTGACTCGCCGGTATGGGCGGCACTGGCATAGGCTCGAAGTGTGAGAAGAGCCAAGATCGTGTGCACCCTGGGACCCGCCGTCGGCAACGCCTACAAGATCCTCAAGCTGGCCGAGGCCGGCATGGACGTCGCCCGCCTCAACATGAGCCACGGCGACCAGTCCGACCACGAGCAGAACTACGCGTGGGTGCGTGAGGCCGCCGAGACGACCGGCAAGGCCATCGCGACGCTCGCCGACCTGCAGGGCCCCAAGATCCGTCTGGGCCGCTTCGCCGACGGACCGGTCCACCTCGACGCGGGCGCGACGTTCACGATCACGACCGATGACATCCAGGGCGACGTGCACCGCTGCTCGACGACCTACAAGGGCCTGCCGGGCGACGTCACCGCCGGCGACGAGATCCTCATCGACGACGGCCGCATGCGCCTGCGGGCCACCGAGGTCACCGCGACCGACGTGACGTGCCTGGTCGAGACCAGCGGACCCGTCAGCAACAACAAGGGCATCAACCTGCCCGGTGTCATGGTCAGCGTCCCGGCGATGAGCGAGAAGGACGTCGACGACCTCCGCTTCGCGCTGCGCCTGGGCGTCGACTTCATCGCGCTGTCGTTCGTGCGCTCCGCGGACGACTACGACGACGTCCGCAAGATCATGGACGAGGAGGGCATCGTCCGGCCGGTCATCGCCAAGATCGAGAAGCCGCAGGCGGTCGAGAACCTCGACGGCATCATGGACGCGTTCGACGGCGTCATGGTGGCGCGCGGCGACCTCGGCGTCGAGCTGCCCCTCGAGGACGTGCCGATCGTCCAGAAGCTCATCGTCGAGAAGGCCCGCCGCAACGCCAAGCCCGTCATCGTCGCGACCCAGATGCTCGAGTCGATGATCTCGGCGCCCCGACCGACCCGCGCCGAGGCGTCCGACGTCGCCAACGCGGTGCTCGACGGCGCCGACGCCGTGATGCTGTCCGGCGAGACCAGCGTGGGGGAGTACCCGATCCACACGGTCCACACGATGGCGCGGATCGTGGAGTCCACCGAGGATCACGGCCTGCCTCGCATGGCCGCTTTCACGTGGAAGGCCAAGACCAAGAGCGGCATCATCTGCCGCGCCGCCTCGGACGTCGCGGAGGCGGTCGACGCCCGGTTCGTCGTGGCGTTCACGACCAGCGGCGACTCCGCCCGCCGGATGACCCGGTACCGCTCCCGCGTGCCCGTCATCGCGTTCACGCCCGATCCGCTGGTCCGCCGCCAGCTCGCGCTCAGCTGGGGCATCGAGACGTTCACGGTGCCCGAGGTCAAGCACACCGACGACATGGTGCTGCAGGTCGACCGCGCGCTGCTCGAGATCGAGCGGTGCAGCGAGGGCCAGCAGGTCGTCATCGTCGCGGGCAGTCCTCCGGGGATCCCCGGCTCGACCAACGCGCTGCGCATCCACAACATGGGCGACGCGATCAACAAGGTCGTCCCGGGCTACGAGGACGCTCAGGGCTGAGACCGGCCGGACGCTCAGTCCGTGCCGGTGTGCACGTGCCGTCCGCGGGGCCGACGCCGACGCCGGATGCGGCGCGGTCCGCTGCGCCTCGGTGGCGGCAGGTCCAGCTCGATGCCCAGGTGGGCCGGGATGTCCTCGGGCCTGGCCGGCTGCCAGTCGTCGCCGACGTGGATCTGGGCGCGCAGCAGCGCGTTGATGACCCAGCGACCCGAGACGGGGTCGTACACCGACGACGTGCCCGCCGGGCCCAGTCGCGCGATCTCGGGCGCTCTGCCGTCGACGCGCAGGACCAGGTAGCGGGCCTCCGGCGGGGTCGATCTGCGACGCGACAGCATGCTGCTCCTGGGTCTCCCCTCCCAGGGCAAGTCTGGCGGACGGCGGGGCCTGTCGGAAGTCTTTCCGGGAGCATGTGACGAAGAAAGTCTCCGGGACGCGTCGCGGGGTCCGTCACGGCTGCTGCCAAGGGTGCCGAGTGCGGGACTCGAACCCGCACGCCCTTGCGGACAACGGTTTTTGAGACCGTCGCGTCTACCATTCCGCCAACTCGGCTCGCCTCGCAGGAAGCCGTATAACCTTCTCATGTGAACGACGTGAATCCCTCATCGGGACCAGGACCGGCACCGCGCGTCGTCATCGCCGAGGACGAGGCGCTGATCCGCCTGGACCTCGCCGAGATGCTGGCCGAGGAGGGCTACGACGTCGTCGGTCAGGCCGGGGACGGGGAGGCGGCGGTCGCCCTGGCGATGCAGCTGCGACCCGACCTGGTGGTCATGGACGTCAAGATGCCCAAGCTCGACGGGATCGCCGCCGCGGCGCAGATCGTCCAGGCCCGCGTGGCCCCCGTCGTGATGCTGACGGCCTTCAGCCAGCGCGACCTGGTGGAGCGGGCCCGCGAGTCGGGAGCGATGGCCTACCTCGTCAAGCCGTTCACGAAGTCCGATCTCGTCCCC
>Ga0247730_1000767_pt1 | contig 20761 bp, 23 predicted proteins | sample UWRJL073202C2_FD_180959 | JGI IMG/M metagenome (GOLD analysis project Ga0247730, IMG submission 180959) | Plant litter microbial communities from Arlington Agricultural Research Station in Wisconsin, United States - UWRJ-L073-202C-2 | ecosystem: Environmental > Terrestrial > Plant litter >... | reverse complement strand
GCAGTAATCTATTGAGATCGAGCATCTACTGCCGCATCAGTGGATGCCTGGCTGATCTACGCAAGGCGTATTCCCCGTACGCTTACGGTTTGGCGGCTTACGACGGCGCAGAAGGATGTGGCTATATCCACCTGCTAGAGGCTGGCAGCGTTACATTGCTGGGACGCGATCGTAAGGACTTGCTGCTGACCCGGCCCAGCCTGATTTTTATGCCACGTCCGAGGCGGCATCTACTTTTTGTCGGTGAGTCCGAGGGCGCTCAGTTGTTGTGTGCATCAATGGAGTTTGAGGGTGGGGTCGATAATCCGCTGTCGGCTTCATTACCCAATTGTCTGGTGCCGTCCCTGGATGAACTACCAATGCTGGCCGATACGCTGAAATGGATGTTCCGCGAGGCCGCAGCCGCGCATTGTGGCATTGTGGCAGGGAGGCTGTGCTGGAACGGTTGTTCGAGCTGTTGGTCATCCTGTTGTTTCGACACCTACTTGATCACCACCAGTTGCATACCGGGATCATGGCTGGTCTAGCTGATCCGAGGCTGTCACGCTCTCTTTTGCAGATTCACAACGCACCTCATCTGGCTTGGTCAATTGCGGGACTGGCGAGTGAATCGAACATGTCGCGCGCGGCCTACGCAGTGCACTTTCGGGCAACCATCGGGCAGACGCCCGCCGATTATCTATTGAGTTGGCGTATCAGCCTGATGCAGAAGCGTCTTCGTGAAGGCCGGTCTATTACTCTGATTGCCTCCGAAGTCGGTTATGAAAGTCCTTCGGCACTTGCTCGCGCGTTTCGACGCAAGACTGGCTACAGTCCTCGGGACTGGATCAATGGCGTTGCAGGCAGAAAGGATGGGTAAACGACCTGACAGCATTGAACCGCTTCAGGCCATTCTAGGGGCAATCATCGGCTCATCGGCGTTCTAGCGCCATCAGCGAATGGCCGGCCACAAAAATCGAAGCGGCAAGCAGCCCGATATCTTTGAGTAGACACTGGCCTGGAGCGACAGAAATAGCGGGGAAACCAAGGCCGGGCTCGATCACGCCAGGGGTCGAGAACATGAAGCTCAGGGTGGTGAAAAACAGTCCGGCAGACAAGGCGCCACGTATCAAAGAAAACTTCGGTGACAGCAAGCGACCTGCAATGAGCGTACCGATCGACACTTCCACAACGCCAAGCAGACTGGAGAAGATATCGACGCTGAAAATGTTATAAATCCAGCCCAGAAATGGGCTGTTGCTCACCAGAGGGAGAAGTCCAACTGCTTCGTAGTGCGTGAACTTCATGCCGCCGAACCAGAAGTAAATGAGGGCGAGCGCAAAATAGATCCCATACATTCCAAGCTCCATGATTTTGGACCCGCGCGTTGAAGGGGTTTGTGCGTTATCGGTTTCGTAGTTCTCGATTCTGAGGGTTTTCATGCTCAATGCTTCCAAGAGTGTGATGAGGAACGCTGACTAGCAGCCCCTGCGCGATGTGCGATGGGAGTAGAAACAGTGTTGCCTTTGCTTGCACTCTCGTGGCGTTTGAACGTATTGCATTCGGTGCAGATCGTCTTGAGTCATCCATGTCGACACAATCGCGGTGTCGTAAAGCGTCATCGTTTAAACGGCTTTGGCGCTTTGAAAGGGTGGCGGTATGCATCAATTACCACCCCAGAGGTTAGGATTCCTTGTCCATCCATCCCCGCGACCAGCCACAACTTGAGTAAATACGCAGCTAAATCTTCTCGCTACTTCAGAGCCCGTTCAAGATGTTCAAGAAGTACGCGCACCCGGTTTGGTACATACTGACGAGTTGGAAGCACTGCTGCTGTGGAAAGTTCTCAGGCACCACATCCTCCAACTCGATGAGAACCAGACTGCCATCCGCGAGCGCGTTGCGAACGTCCCAGTAAGTCAGCATGGCTAGACCTAGTCCCAATTTGCTGACCGCTCTGACGGACTCGACACTATTAGCCGAGAACGATGCCTCAGCACGGATGGATACCTCTTCTCCCTGATGGACAAATGGCCAGTAAGGCATGCCATGCAGGCCAATGCATTGATGACTCTTAAGGTCTTCAAGGTGGGTCGGCGTACCCTGCCTGGCGAGATATTCAGGACTTGCGCAGATGACCCGTGGGTTCGGAGCAAGCGCGCGGGCTACCAACCCGCAATTGCTTAGTGTCGCTATGCGGATAGCGACGTCGATACCCAGGCCCACGATGTCTACGATGCGATCAGATAGTGTCAGGTCAACCTGCAGTGCCGGGTTTTCAGCGAGCAGGCGGGGAATCACCGGCATGATCAGTTCCTGGCCGAACACAGTGGAGCGGTCACTCTCAGTAGACCACTGGCCGTTCCTGCATTCGCTTCAACGTGGCGCGAGCTGCCTCGTTAGCCTTCAGCATGCTTCTGGCACACGGTAACAGTACTTCTCCCTCGGGCGTGAGGGACGCTGAACGGGTTGTTCGTTGGACAAGCCGCACCCTTAATTCTTTTTCCAGAGAGGCAAGTCGTCGGGACACTGTCATGGCTGATAGCCAAAGTCGTCTCGCAGCCCCTGAAAGGCTGCTGGCGGTTGCTACGGCAGCGAACACTTCACAGATAAGCATGCTCGAACCTGCTGCAAGTAGCGCTCCCGGATGGTTAGCCATCACGGAGCGAACCGCCATGGATATCGAAATATGGGTAAGCAAAGCACCCGATTAAACAGACACGCGGCAAGCCGAGGCAAGAGTGATAGGCTACCATCATAAAAATTGCCCAGTGGATAGGTGATGAGCTGAAAAAGCTGACCGGTGAAAGGTCTTGTTGAACGGGAGTGAGATCAATAATCCGGTGAAACCTTGCATTCCCGTACTATCCTTGCGATTGACGCAACTACCAAGGCGGTCGTCCGCTTCACTGTGACATACCTAGAAAGCCGCGATCAGGTTGGCGCCGGTGCAAATGAAACTTAGAGGATACTTGGGAGTGGTTTGACCTAGCCGAGACCTAAAGCTGGTCGTACGGAAACCCGTAGCAGAAGTGGCATCACGTCTCTGCAGCAGCCCCTAACATCACTGAGAGGCATCACGAATTGCGGCCCAGACGGCATCTGAATGAAAGTGGCTGACGACACGCCAGTCCCCCTCATGAATCTATTTGCCGTCAGTGGGTAAAATACCCCTCCACTGCACCCTGGCAGATGGCGATGTCCTTCGTCACTGACGGGTAGCGGACACCCACCTCACTACTCAGTAAGTGATTCTCAGTCTAGTGAATCGAGTCATAGTGGTAGCTACTCGATTGGGCGGGTAGAAATAGCGGCCAGAGCTTATAGCTTGGTTTGTTACCTTTTTGCGTGGAAGCTGAAATGACGATGCCATTTGAAAGAACCAGGTCGGTCGCCCAAGCTCATGAGTTTTTAGAGGAGCTTGTACGGGACCCAGAGGTACCTGAGCGGGTCAGAAAAAGAGCAGAATTCGTGTTACGCCACTTCCCAGCTAAGCGCGATGTACTGCAGGCTGGAAGGATTGAAGAGCAAGCTGAAAAATTAGGGATAGGTGTACTTGGTCCCGTTTTTTGCTCCTCCACAGAAGACTGGTAGCCGTCCATATTTCAGATTGACAGCATGTGCGCGGCGCTAGCCTTCAGGGACCAACAGGCCGAAGAGCTGCTTCCCTCAGCGCGTCTTTGAACTCATTTTTTGGAATATAGGGATGTATAGCAAACTTCCCTATATCCAAGTATACAAAGCTATAAATCACTATTCTTCGAGTGATCAAGCTCTGTCCGGGTGCGCTACTATTGTTTCACGCGCTGGGAAGTCATGTGTCTAAGGCGTGGGCTAAGCCACCTTCATTCATTGGATCTACAACGAACTCCGGCACAGACCCAAGCTCCTCATTTACGCGGCGCAACAGCTCAGCCCTCGAAAGCCCTTCTTTGCATGAGTAGCATGCTGTGACAAAGGTAATTGGATGGACCTCAAGGACCGAGCAGAGTTGTTCGAGCTTTTCCAGCGTGGGAATCGTCCGACCTCGTTCAAGCAAGCTGACATTTGTTCGGCTACTGATCTCAGAGAAATCTTCCTGAGTGAGTGCCCGAAGGGCACGTAAGCTTCTAAGGGTGGCTGCGAACGCAGATCTCAGTTCCATTTGTGCTCTCACAAAAGGAACGATAAAGCAGTATTGAACAATATATGACTACAACATATATTGTTCATGAAGCCAAAGGAGGATCAAAAATGCACAGTGCGAAGCCATTTTTCACTGATGAGCGGCGTATCCCCAACCTTTTGAACAGCGGGGGTGCATGGTGTCCAGTACTCCTGCCTTGGTTTTATGTAAGCGTCCAGATATGGAGGATTGATCATTTTAGGTATGAGGCTTTGATTATCCCTACCGCTGAAGGACTTAAGCGGCTGCTTGACCAGAAAAATGCGTTCCTGAAAGTCGATGCGGTCGACTACGTGACTCCTGGGGACATGAATGAATCAGGACAATGGAAAATGGAGCTGCTGCTGGAAATGACTGACCTAGTCAACGCTTTTGGATGGTCTATACCGCGCTGTAAGGTTGAAGGAGGGCGAGTTTACCGAGGCCTGGCTCTCGAACATGAGGACGAGTGGGGTGTAGAGCGAGCAGTCTATTCTCGACTTTAGAGTCGATTCATCGTCCATTGCAAACGAGTGGCAAGTCATCCTTTAAGGTCCACTGGCTCAGGTTAATAGCGTTATAAAGCTTGTCGAGATACCGATGATTTTGTTCTTGGACTTTGACGGGGCGCTTCATCTGGATGAGGTTTACCTGACGCGAGACGGCCCGCAGTTACGGGGTTCCGGTGATCTATTTATGTGGGCTCCAATTCTGGAAGCAGAGCTAGATTAGCATCCCACGCTTCAGCTAGTGTTGAGCACCAGTTGGGTAAGGATGCTAGGTTTCTCGCAGGCCAAGAAGCGTCTTCCCCGATCGTTGCAAGCTCGAGTGATTGGGTCTACGTGGCACACGTTCTATGGAAAGAACCTAGGCAGATCAAGTCTGGTGGGATAAACGAGTCGTCATAGCCAAATTTTGCGTTACGCTTCAAGGGCGCGGCTCAAAAGGTGGTTGGCTTTGGACGACGACGACGGCGCAAGCTGGGCAGCAAGTGATCGCGAAAGGCTGATTCTGATCGATGGTGCTTCTGGTATATCAACTCAGGAAACGATGACAGAGTTAAGGCAGAAACCATGCAAACTCGGACGTTGAATGCTGAGGCGTTTCCCAGATGAGTAGACGATACAGCCTCGACCTCCTGAAACGTCGGTGGCAAGACTTACGATCGGATTTTCAAGTTTTTAACCGAATACGCTCGCTGATCATCCAGCGAGTTGTAGTAAGTATTTTGAGTGGTACTCAGGCTATTGTGCCGCAAATCTGCCTGTAAATCTTTCATGTCCCGAAAGGGAGCGTCAAAGGTGGCTGCGGTGTGACGCAACCAGTGCAAAGAAGCCGAACGCAGGTTGTCGAGTTCATCTTCACTCCAGCTCTCCGTAGCCATTCGAGTCAGAGCCCGGTCAAATACTTCCTGCAGTAGCAGTCGAAGATGACGGTCTGACAAGCCACCGCGGCCCTTCAGCGTAGATAATAAAGGTTGCTTTTCGTGAGGTGAGGGTAGGGGAGTGAGGCCTAGATATGTTCGATAGCGTACCAGATAGGTATGTATATACTCATCTCGCACACTGATTTTGGAGGATTTATTGCCTTTGCCAACCACATAAAACCACCAGTTACCCATGGTGTCCTTTCGAAAGTCACCCATGGTTGGCGCCCAATTAACGCGGCCTACTAAGTCAGAAACCCGCAAGTACATAGAGAACAGCGTGCTCAAGATGAACAGCGTCCTCTCATGAGTGGAGTCCTCATCTGCCATCAGCTCAGCGGTTTCAAGCACATAACTCCACTGCAGCTGGGTCAGGGATCTTCCTGCAACATCCAAAGTATTACGCTGCTTGTAAACCGATTTCTGCTTCACTGCACGAAACGGATTTACCTCTGTAAAGCCTTCGTCAATCGCATGCTGAAAGAAACTGCCGCACACGGCAAATATCTGGGCCACAGAGCCTTGAGCAAGAGCGTATGGCGCGTTAGGCGCTGCCGAACCGGTTCCTAACTGACGGTCACGTTTGGACATCGTGAGACTGAAGGGGCGCCAATCAGGATTGACAACATAACTGTCACTGGCTGATTTTTTACGACCGCCCAGCCGGACAAAGCGGGATTTGATCACTGGGCCGACCCAGCTACCCGGCGGGCGCAAACAGAACTCCATAAAGGCCTCAGCGTCACGTCGACGAAGCTTTAGGAGAGGCTTTTGCGCAATCAGCATGGACCAGAGCAACAAACGCTCGACATGGGTTCGATAGGAATTGAAGGTCGATGCGTTGCCCGAGTAAGACTTAAGGAAACCACGGGCAGCTTTGTAACCCTCTACAACGTCCAGATTATCCGGAAAGCTGCTCAGGTAGGTATGAACTACAGGTAGCTCCTCACTTATGGCCTGGAAGTTGAGATGATGGAAACTCTGAAAGGTGTCGAACAGGGGCTGCGGTAGGTTGGACATGGAGCGGCGGGTCCGAAAACCTCAAATATGACGCAATGTGCTCTTATGTGCAATATCCGGGTCTGGATATTATCGGATATTACATTCATGAAGAGGCGCTCTCGCCCGGACTAACTAGACAGCTGCTAATATTCCTCTCCAGGTTTGGGAACATGCCGACAGTCCTCAAACGAGGTGTTGTCGTATAGCATCGTAGTCTGAATCGACTCGTGGTTGGCCAAGCGCTGAGCCATTTTTGGCCCATGTCGAGTAATCATATTATTTATAAAGCTTGCCCGTAGGTCTTTGGGGCTTACCTTTATGCCGCAGGACGCAGCACGTCCAGCGAGTATGTAGTAGATAGCATGGGCGGTTAATGCAGAGTCCGTTACGCTGCCTGGCGTGATGCCCGTTGAAATGGCGTCGATGTTTGCCTCCATATCGGCGGTAATCCTACGGCCTTTGCGAATTCTAGTGAACAGCGGGCCAGTGCGAGGCAGGAAACGATCCCGCACGAGAATCCAAGATTGAATTCGTTGTCCTGACTCGGGGGATAGCCACCTGACCGAGCAGCTTCCATGCACACCGTAAGTGCAAATTGACCACTCTTCTAAATTAAGATCCTCCATATTCACAGCGGCAACCTCATTACGGTGGAAGCCACAGCCATATAGGAGGGCAATTATTGCTGAATCCCTCACTCCCTGAAAACGCCAGTCTGATTCACACGATGAAAGTAGCTCCTCGAACGCGGCTCGCTCTATGAATTGCCCTCTAGGTTGCGGCTCATGATCGTAGCTACGAATTTCTTGAATTTTCAATAGCTCGCTAACTGATAGATAACCCATTAGGCATGCCTCCGTTAGCACGCCCCTCAAAGCGCTCAGATATTTAGAGCAGCTTTGTGCGGAATAGCCGGAGTCGCGCATGTGGGTCACCAGCGCTTCCACATGTTCTTTGCGGAATCTGTACCAGGGAACCTTATCGAGCGGTAACTCCTCTGCGCCAAAGATGCTAGCCACCGTGTGAAGTGTGTAGCGCATGGTCAGTTGACTGCTAGGGGCAAGTCTACGCACGAAGACCGAGTACGGGCCCACATCTCTAGGCGAATCATGTAGAACATCTTGTATGCTGGGATTCAGAAGAGAAAACACATTTGGCTGGCTATACCGTTGCATCGTCGCGTCCAACAGGTTGCATGGGACAGTTGCAAGGCCACATTGCATTCAATGTGACGCTCTAGAGACGAAGCGTGCAATCATGACGGCGTTTTTTCAAGGCCAATCACGTATCACTAAAAATGAGAAAAAAAATCTAAAATGAGACAAATGAACGCTGTCTCAGAATTGGAGATATATTTTTTGAAATAGACGCGGGTAATCGGCAACTGACATTAGCGCTGAAGATCACTAAGCTATTGATTCTTAAGGGAGTCTCACCTTTAAATGATTTGTCTCATTTTTAGCTGGCGGTGACAGTTTCAATGATCAGCAGAAGCACCCCCACGGTGAAACCCATGGGTACGCATAATGTATATTATGTTAAATCACGTATTAAGGTATGGAGACCTTTGAGCGATAAACCCAGAACATTAGTCTGGTTGCAGTAGTCGGATGTCATGTCTTCTGTTGAGGTAGCTGGATCATGTTCAACGCGCTGGTGTTTCTCACAACTTTGGTCGGGATGGAGGTCTTCGCTTTTTTCGCGCATAAGTATGTAATGCACGGATGGGGCTGGGGATGGCACCGCTCTCACCATGAACCCCGCACCGGCTGGTTTGAAAAAAACGACCTATACGCTGTTGTTTTTGCGTTGTTTGCCATTGCGCTGATTGCCCTTGGTAATCAAGGGGTGCACCCGTTGGAGTGGATCGGCGCTGGCATGACTGCATACGGATTGTTGTACTTCATGGCTCACGACGGTCTTGTCCACAAACGCTGGCCTTTGAAATACGTGCCAAGAAATGGCTATCTCAAACGTCTTTATCAGGCTCACTTGATGCATCACGCCGTCTCGGGGAAGAACCGATGCGTATCGTTCGGTTTTCTCTATGCACCTTCTATCGAACGTTTGCGGGCTGAACTTCGTGATTTGCACGGTGGGCCTCTGCACAAGGATGGCCGGGACGCCGCCACAAATTCCCAGGGCGCGCGGGCCAATGACGACCACGTGACATAGCGGCGCGCCAAAGGCCCTTCATAACTAACCGGAGTTTCTCCAGTTTCGATGTAGACACCCTGGTATCCCAGGCGTGCTCTCCCCGCCTTTTGACCTTAACGCCGATCTCCCGATAAACGCCGGACGCAGTGGCAACCGCCCACGCGGAGCGCCAAGGTAACGCGGTCAATCCGGCCTCTGCACTTTCATAGAAGGGCTCGGCCATGTCCACCAATCGGCCAGCCAGTATCGCGAGGCTTTGCCGGTACCTCGCATCGGCGAGATTTGCTACGGGTATTGATAGCTCATCAAGCCAATCACCGGGCAGATAGCAACGGCCGACCTGAGCGTCTTCGACGATGTCGCGGGCAATGTTTGTCAGTTGAAACGCCATACCCAAGTCGCAAGCACGATCCAGCGTTTCTTCCTTGCGCACACCCATGACCTGCCCCATCATCAGTCCGACCACCCCCGCTACGTGGTAGCAATAATCAAGGGTGTCATCGACGCGAAGGTAGCGTCGTTCATGCACATCCATTGCGAATCCCGAGAGATGCTCCAGCGCATAGGTTTCAGCGATGCCGTGCAGCGTGACGACTTCCCTGAACGCTGCAAAAGCGTTGCTCTTGACCGGCAGTCCGGCATACACCGCCTGAGTCTCGGCGACCAACTCCCCCAGCCGCCGGTTGGTCTCTTGCGTACAGACAACCTTCGCCGAATGACCTGCTTCCTGGCCGTCTATCACGTCGTCGCAGTGCCGGCACCATGCGTAGAGCATCACCGCGCTACGCCGAGTTGCAGGGTCGAATAGACGAGAAGCGGCGGCGAAGCTTTTCGAACCAACGTCGATGCTTTGCATTGCATGGTCCAGCACCCCTTCCTGATTTCTCTCTGCGCTGGTCATGTCTTGAGGTCCTTGATCATTAACGCTGCCGTGGCTTTTGCCGACCCAATCACGCCGGGTACGCCGGCACCGGGATGAGTGCCGGCGCCTACCAGATACATATTGGTCAGACGGGCATCTCGATTGTGCGGCCGAAACCAGGCGCTTTGACGAAGGATAGGCTCAAGGGAAAACGCCGAACCCAAATGAGCGTTAAGTTCGGTGCGAAAGTCATTCGGAGTGAAGATTCGACTCGTCACCAAATCGTCGCGCAGACCTGGCATGTAGTGCTTTTCCAGGTAAGCAAAAATCTTGTCCCGGTAACGCGGGCCCTCAATCTCCCAATCGATAGGTGCGTTACCCAGATGCGGTACAGGAGACAGGACGTAGTGGCTGGAACACCCCGGCGGCGCGAGGCTTGGATCGGTGATGCAAGGCGCATGCAGGTACAGCGAAAAATCTTCCGCCAGTTCGGCACCGTGGAAAATCTCCTGAATTAGTTCGCGATAGCGCGGCCCGAAGCAGACCGTATGGTGCTGAAGCTGTGGCTGCTGTCGCTTGAGCCCGAAATGAATCACGAACAGAGAATTGCTGAAACGCTGCCCTTTGAGGCGTACTGCCTCGCGTTTGCCCCGGGGATTGCCACCTAGCAGTTGCTCGTAGGTGTGAACAACGTCGGCATTGGAGGCGACGCTGTCGGCATCGAATTGCCGGCCGTCTGTCAACCGCACGCCAGTGGCCTTTGCGCCAGTGACCTCAATGCTCGCGACATCGGCGTTGAGTTCGACTTTGCCCCCGAGGTCTTCAAACAGCTTGACCATTCCTTGAACCAAGGCACCGGTACCACCTTTGGGGAACCACACGCCCCACTCCCGCTCAAGCGCATGGATCAAGGTGTAGATAGAAGAGGTTGCGAAGGGATTTCCACCCACCAGCAACGAGTGAAAAGAGAATGCCTGACGTAGTTTTTCATTCTCGATGAAACCAGACACCATTGAATAGACGCTGCGCCATGCTTGCAACCGCGCAAGCTGAGGCCCGGCTTGAACCATGTCGCGAAAGGATAAGAAAGGTACCGCGCCCAATTTCAGGTATCCCTCGCGAAACACATCCTTCGAATAAGCAAGAAAACGTTGATAGCCTTGAACATCTTCAGGATTGAGGGCCCGTATCTGGCGATCGAGTGAAGACTGATCATTCGCGTAGTCGAACTGCGTACCATCTTCCCAGCACAACCGATAAAACGGCGACACGGGTAAAAGCTCTACGTAGTCTCGCATTGATTTACCGGCGGCCGTGAACAACTCTTCTATGGCGCTAGGATCGGTAATTACCGTGGGCCCTGCGTCAAATGTAAACCCCTGATCGTGGTACACATAAGCACGTCCGCCCGCTTTGTCACGTTTCTCAAGCAGCGTCGTCTGGATGCCGGCCGCCTGGAGGCGGATGGCGAGCGCGATGCCGCCAAAACCTGCGCCGATCACAATCGCCTGTTTCTTTGGGGTCATAGTTGTTTCTCGTAATGCCGGGGTAGATATCGAAAGGCGGCTTGCATTGCCTCTTTGATGGGTACGGGCGGTTTGCCGATTAACACGCGCATCTTGTCTTGGAGACTGCTGTCACCTGAATAGAACCGGCTGATCAAGCCTTCCGGCAAACCATAAAACCGCTGCATGACCCGCCATCGATCCTGCGGCTTTCCCGCAAGAAACAGCATCCGATTAAGCAGGCGGTAAAAGCCTTGCCTTTGCCAGGATTGATGAGCGAAAGCGCGAATGCCCTTGAATAAGGTGTCGGCGTGGAAGTCTTCTTGCTGGACGATCCAGTCGGCCAGCTGAACTGCATGGGGCAGCGAATAACCGGTGGTGTAATGGCACAGCCCTGCGCGCAAGCCGGAACGCGGCTGACCTTGAGTCTCGCCCCAGAACGCATCGAAGTCGCCAGCCAAAGTTATTGGCAATACGCCCTGCTCTTCACGCAGGCATTGCACAGCTATCCAGCCCTGATCTTTTACATACTGGGAAATGCTCTTGCGGTGTTGCTCTGCGCAAATGCCATGGTGGTCAATGTAGTGCGTATCCTCAACGAGTACTGTGTCGGCGGAGAATGGCAATACATACACAAAACGGTAGCCATTACCTTGGGCAACCCTGGCGTCCATGATGATGGGAGCCTCAAGTCCATGCGGCGCCTGCAGCTCTAACAGCTGACCCAGGAAGGCCTGCTGGCCGAGCACCATATGGTTGCTGTGCTCCACACCTCGACCATCAATGACAGCCTTTGCGTGCAGCCGCTCGCCACTCTTCAGCAACACAGCAGTTGGGCTGACCTTGGCTATGCTCTGCCCAAGACGCAGATCGTTGCGAAGGTCAGCTTCAAGCACCTGGGATAAACGCTCGGACGTGATACTGGCGTAACCACTGTTCAAGCGCCGTGACTGACCGGGAAAATGGACGTCATACGCCGGCCATTTCCGGACTACCAACGGCCTGATCCATTCGTGCTGGATAGCGCTGAGGTCATTGTCGTGAAATGACCAAGTGTGATTGCCCCCCAGATGTAGCTGCTCTTCGACGCATAAAATCTTTAGCTCGGGACGGACTTGCTTGAGCCTCCAGGCAATCAGCCCGTTGGCAAGGCCTCCACCCGCCAGGATCAGGTCATAGTTCATGAAATGCCCCTTGCCAGCACCGGCTTGCCGGTATGCGCAACTGCCTCCGCAATCTCTGCAGCCTTGAAGACCCCACCCGCTCGGCGCAATTCGGCAGCCATGCGGTGTAACGGATCTACCGGATTCACCAGTAGTCGCTTGAACGTATCCTGAATCTGTGTAGCGCGAGTGCGATGGCTGAGTCGCATGCCCAGGCCTCGGTAGGTAACTCGGGCGGCGACCCCAGGTTGGTCGAACCCTATGGGCATTACAAGCATTGGCGTACAAGCGCCAATTGCGTCCATAACCGTGTTCAGGCCTCCATGGGTCACTGCCACATCCGCCCTCTCCAGCGCCCATTGCTGCGGGGCGAAATCCGTGACCCAGGTCGCGCCTGCATTGACAAGCCCACGCTCTTGTTTGGTATCCAGCCCACCGCAGTGAGCCACAAGCAGTTGCGCATTCAAGCGGCGACAAGCCTTCGCTATCTGCCGGAAAGTACCAATGCGCCCGCCTTGCATTGTTCCCAGGCTGGCGAACACGAATGCCCTTCCCGCTTCGATCGGCCAGTGGCCTTGGATCGTTGGGCCTGGCGTTCGTAATGGCCCAACGGCGTGAAAGAAATCTGGCTGACAGGCCCGAGGAAAATCGAACGCTTCAATCGTCTGACTGATTTGTGCATAAGGCGAAAGAAACTCATGTAGCCCGTGTCGCGGTTCTGTCGCGAACCGACGACACGCGTCGTGTAATACGTTTTGTAACGGGCGCATTAGCCAGTCGTAGACACGCTGACTACCTTCATAGATCCGGATGCTTCGTTCATCCGTGCCATAAGCGAAGGGCATGACCGGAAGTGGAAGCCCGGCCTCGCGGTTGATCGGCAACGCGCAGGCCACTGAGACGTAAGGTAATCCCAGTCCCTCGGCAACCAATCCGCCGGCAGCTTCCATTTGGTCGCAAAGCAAAACATCGACACCTCGGAGCGCCAGCGCGGTGGGTAGTTCGGAACACAGCATAGTGGTGCTCGCGCACAAATCCCGAATGACCCGCCTCAATCCCAGAGGATTATTCGAACAGGCAGCGCGCCGAAGAACAGCATGCAGAGATTTGGGAGGATGGGTATTCGCGCCTACCGTGTGAAAGCCTATACGAGGGTCAGTGAGCCATCGGCGGGCATCTGCCTGCTGGAAGAACGTTACCTGATGCCCACGGTTTATAAGCTCTACTGCCAATGCGTGAAATGCCTGGAAGTGGCTATAGAACGCAGGTGAAACAACGCCAAAATGACTCATGAGCGCAATACAGGCTTCAGGAAACGCGCGTTGCGTAATGCGCCAAGGTCAGACGAGCCGGTGCAAAAGCAGGCGATTCGAAGTTGCCTGATTACTATGTCGAAATGCTCAATAACCGCTGCAGTCGAAAGTGTTGCATCACGTAGTACACCGGCCGCCTGCCCCACTAAGTCTGCGCCGAGACAAATAGCTTTGGCGGCATCAACCCCGTTACGGATGCCGCCCGACGCAATTAACGTGGTGGCTGGAAGCGCCGCGCGCACCATTGCAAGACTAGCGGCGGTCGGTATGCCCCAGCCGGCAAATGCCATGGCAACTTCCCTGTCAGCGGGCCGCAGGGCACGTTCAGCTTCAACAGCCGCCCAACTCGTGCCGCCCAGACCAGCCACATCAATGACCTGCACGCCAGCGTTCGCGAGTGCGACTGCAACTTGCGCCGAAAGTCCCGCGCCGACCTCCTTGACAATCACCGGCACTCCAACGCTTTCAACTGCCTGATGAATAGCGTCCAGGACGCCCCGCCAATCCCTATCACCCTCCGCCTGCACTGCCTCCTGCAAGGGATTGAGATGGATGATCAAAGCGTTCGCCTGTAACGCATCTACAGCTCGTCGAGCTAAGTCGAGACCGTCTTGCTCCAAAAGCTGAGCGGCACCAATATTGGCCAGCAATGGTACATCTGGAGCAAACCGTCGCAACTCGCGGGTCAGCCCGTGATCATGTTTGCTACGCAGGCTGACGCGTTGCGAGCCCACTCCCATGGCGATGCCCAGTTCCTGAGCCGCCTGAGCCAAATGCCTGTTAATAGCAGCAGAGCGCTCAGCGCCTCCAGTCATGGAGCTGATCAGTAGTGGTGCTTTAAGCCTGACTCCCGCGAGGCTGCTGCTTAAATCAATGCTATCCAGATTTAGCTCGGGCAACGCGCAATGTTCGAATTGCAGCCCGTCCAGTCCAGAGCCCTGCCCCCGAAGTTCACCTCGCCCGTCGAGCACGATACTGAGGTGATCGTCTTTTCGCTGACTCAGATGGTTCTCGGACATGGAAGCTCCAATCGGGTTGAATCATTTTATAAAGCGCATGGTCATTAATCTGAGCTGGCTTGTACGCGTCGACACGGCGCGTACAACCCTAGTACATGGCTGCTGAAACTTGAGGCAGCTCGCGAACGAAGTCGTTCACAATTTTTGACGCAATGATTGGACGGCCCAAGCGGACTGATCAATTCGATGAGAGGGGTAAGAACCAATGACAGTGGAGCTTGGCACAACCCTCGAACATGGGTTTACCGAACATCTGATGGATGTGCACGCCGCTATTGAAAATCGCTTGGATGAGCTACTGCCCCGATGCAGCGATGAACGCGACCTGGTTGCTTTAGCCATGCGTGAATCAACTCTCGCGCCAGGAAAACGCATGCGACCTGTGCTGCTGATACTTGCGGCCCAGGGTTTGGGGCATAACGGCACACAAGCGCTGGATTTGGGATGCGCCGTGGAGCTAATTCACGCTGCCTCGTTGGTCCTTGACGACATGCCTTGTATGGATAACGCGATGCTGCGGCGCGGCAAACCCACTGTCCATTTGAAGTTTGGCGAAGACGTCGCCATTCTCACTGCTGTTGCGCTGCTGAGCAGGGCATTTGGGATTGTGGCAACGGTTGACGGTCTCCCCCACGAGACTCGCACGCAACTGGTCAAAGTTATTGCGGACACCGTCGGTATGCAGGGACTTGTGAGGGGGCAGTTTCAAGACTTGCGAGACGGGCGACAAAGCCGCAGTTCAGAGCAGATCGCTCAGACCAATGACCTCAAGACTGGAGTGCTGTTCGGCGCCATCATGGACATCGCCTGGCTGATCAGCAATGCGGTAGTCGAGACCAGACCCGTTTTGCAGAACTTCGCCATGGAACTCGGCCAGGCATTCCAAATGTATGACGACCTGCGAGACAACTCTCCAGACAGCGACAAGGATCAAGGCAAGGATCAGGGCAAATCCACCTTCGTATCGCTTTACGGGGAACGCAAAGTTCACGAGCAGCTCCAAATACATCTCTCGAACGCTGAGCGCTACTTGTGTCAGGTCTACGGTCGACGCTCGCTGATCACCCGTTATATGAGGATGATCCTGGAGAAAGCCTTCGCCGCAGCCTGACTCAGCAAATCCCTTGCGCTACTGGCCCTTTTCCGCAATGGCTTTTTTCAATGTTGCTGCGTCAGCGAACCGCTGCTCTTGAATGACTGAACCATTGCTCAGTGCCAGCCATTGGACAGTGTCCCTATCACCGCCGTAGCGCGTGGCCACCCTGCCGTCCTGATCCAGCATGATTCGGTATTTGGCAGAACGCATCGCGGGCACCGCCACGAGTTTGATCAGCGAAGGCATTTTCTCAATGTCAGCGACATAAACGATGTGACGGGCTTCCAGGTAGCCTTCAGGATAGCCTTCAATGGCTGCGTCGAGCAGCTTGGCTGCTGACATGCTGCGGGCAATCAGCAATACCTGCGCGTTGTCATTCAACGTATAAGCCTTGTCGTTCTGATCGAGTAGCGTCCATTTCATCGCAGGCTGGGAAGCCTCTTGGGCGAAAGCACAGGTGCTCAGCCATACTCCAATCAGGAGAATTAGACACCGCATTGATTCAAACCTCGGTCAGAACAGTAAGGAAAATGCATCCTACGCCAGCCCTGACAGACAGCACTAGTGGGTTAACGCTTTTCTTGCCGTATCTGCTCCGCCATTGCCTCGCGGCGGACGTCTCGCTTTCTGCATCTGCGAAGCAGACGCTCGCGTGGGCCCGATGGCCGGATGCAGTGTCGGATGGCGGCGCTCAGGGTGCGCCAGTAGTGCAAAGGTGTAATCCACACATTAGTAATATCGCGTATGAGCGCCCTTCTCTTCACTCGACACCTCTCTCCAATGCCTGACTGCGGTTTTCCTCGTCTGCAATTTTGGCTTTTAGGCGACCCACTTAGTTCACCTCGGATCTGTATTGCCCGACCAGAAAGCCTTACCAGAGACACGGCTAATAACTTCAGACAGCCGGAGTACCAGACGCGGCAGTGTTGATAGCGCTCGCGGCGCGCAGCAGAGTTCAGCAGTGAGCGGATCGACTCAAGAAGCGGACTTGGAGGTTACTAAACGTTTGCGGCCAATCTGGGTGATGCCATAGAGGACCGCGCCGACTAGCAATAAAGCTCCAGCCCGCAGCCATGTTTCTGAGTTTTGTTGAGTCATCAGCAGAAGGCAGGAAGCAATGGCCAGAACCGGCACCCAACCAGGCACCCGATAATGGTCGTGAGAGACGACATCATTACGCAACACCAGCACCGCCAGATTGGTACTGATAAATACAAACAACAAAAGCAGAACCACTGTCTGGGCAAGAATCTCCAATGAGCCCGTCAGCGTCAGCAATGCGGCGACCACGGTTGTCGCAAGTATGGCTGACCATGGTGTGCGCCGCTCTGGCAGCACTTTGGACAGCACGTCAGGTAATAACTGCTGACGGGCCATTCCATAGGTGAGACGACTTGCCATGATCATCGTTAACAAGGCTCCGTTAGCGACGGCGATCAATGCAATGAAAGCAAAAAGCAAAGGAGGAATGCCCAGTCCTGATTTCTTGACGACTTCAAGCAGGGGCGCTGAAGAAGTTGTCAACTCGTCAACGTTCAATACCGTTGCGGCGGCCACTCCAACCAATACGTACACGACTCCGGCGATAAGCAATGCTCCAAACAGAGCCCTGGGATATGTTTTACGCACATCGCGGATCTCTTCCGCCAAGTTGGCAGAAGTCTCAAAACCGACAAACGAGTAGAAGGCCAAGAGCGCTGCGCCTAAAACCGCAAATGCCGGACTGACGCCCGGCTTGAATTCGAGTGCTCGTGAAACGTCAGCGGCACCTGTGTTGAAGTACCAGCCAGCGGCGATCACTACGAGTAACAAACCGCTTACCTCAATCACAGTCATCACGATATTTGCTGACATGGATTCCTTGATTCCCCTGGCATTGAGGAGAGCAATGGCCACCAGGAAAATCAGCGCCGCCACATGCGGATGGACATCTACGAATGCCGCCAGGTAATCACCAGCGAAGGCTAACGATAAGCCAGCAGCGCTCGTCACCCCTGCTGCGAGCATACAAAATCCAATCAGAAACGAGATCAATGGCGATTTAAATGCTTTGCCGGCGAACACGGATGCAGCACCAGCATGAGGATATTTCGTCACTAGCTCCGCATAAGATCCTGCTGTCAGGAGTGCGAAACATAAGGCGATGAGTAGCGGTATCCAAATTGCCCCACCGACCTCCCCCGCTATCGTGCCGGCCAGCGCATAGACGCCTGCGCCCAATACATCGCCTAGGATGAACAGCAACAGCATTGGCCCTGTTATGACCCGCTTTAGTGAAAGATTCGGCTTGTTTCCTGACAGATCCATGAGATGTTCCTGTGCTCTGACGCCGAATCTTCGGGTCATGTGGTGTTGGATAGCTGTTTGAACTGACCGGTCGGCGATAGTTGCGCCTGATTGATGCGGAGCCTCCACCAAGTGTCACACTCGCGGTACGCCCCCAAGGCTGATGCAGCCGCTTAGTCTACGGTCCCGAGCAGCACGGTAATCAGCGCTTCCCCAATCCCGCGACGCTATCCCCAGCCGGCTCCTCACAACCATTGTTGAACCAATCAAACTCAGGGAGTTCAATAGTTTAGGTCATTAATCAGAGGTATTTTCCATGACAAAATTTCTTACGTTGCCGCTGCTTCTCGCCACCGCACTGGGCTTATCTGCATGCGACAAGACGTCTGAAGATCACGTGCAAGATGCTAATGAGCACGTACAAGAATCCGAGCAGAAACAAGCTGAAGGAAAACCTCAACAGGCCGCTGATGAGAAAGCAAAAGCCGAGAAGGATTATGTAGAGGCTCATAAGGCTCAAGCCACCGAAGATCGCCATCAAGCGCCTACTTCAGCTGGGCCTGACTATCTAAAGACGCCTGAAAAAAATTGATTAAAGCAGTAGGCACAGGAAAAAGTCGTGCTGGGGGATCGCTTCGCGCCATCCACCCAATCTGCGACTGACAAACGGGATACTTTCGATGATTAGCCAACCCACGTCCCCTGCACCACTGTTGCGTACCAACGAAACTGTTGTGCTGTTCGACGGTACCTGCAAGCTGTGTAATGGCTGGGCTAAATTTATCATCCGTAATGACCGCATGCGGCGCATCCGGCTCGCGACAGTACAGTCGCCGCAAGGGCAACAGTTACTGGCGTGGGCCGGCTTGCCTACTGATCGATTCAACACCATCGTGCTGATCGCTGAGGGTCGGATCTTTGTCCGTTCAGAGGCAATGTTCGAGATCCTGGCCCGCTTGCCTTATCCCTGGTCATGGCTCAATGCGGCCAAATTCTTTCCTCAGCGGCTACGCGATTGGGTATACGACAAGATTGCATTGAACCGCTACAGACTGTTCGGCAGATACGACAGTAGCCGCACACCGGTAGCTGATCACGCTCAGCGTTTTCTGGAACCATAAACAGGGTGCGGACGGGAAATGGTAGCCACACATCGATCGGCTGCCGTTTCTCACCTACGCTGCGCGCTCAACAGACGTCGTATGGATAACGCATTACCCATCGCAGCGTCTCGCGCTGTGTTGTCGAAAATGCACCACGCCGGAGAATCGTCGCTATTGGCTTCCAGGATTTCCCGCGCTCTGGCTTTGAGCCAATCCTGCTCATATTCGCTGTAGTAGATATTTGGCGAGCCGTGAAAGCGCCAATAACGGACTCCTGCCCATCCGGTGGGTACCGTATCGATGTCAAAGCGCGACGGGTCAACCGCAGCTTGCGCGATCTGATAGTCAGTCAACAAAGCCTGAGCATCGGCCCAAGAAGCGTGCCGCGGCTCTATGACCACAAAGCCCGAATATCGAGCCCTGAGGGTTTCAAAGAAGTGGCCAGCAACTCTGGAACTGAAATCCAGAGAAGGCGGCAATTGAACCAGTAAGCACCCTAAACGATCGCCCAGCTCGCAGCATTCCGACAGGAAGGTGTCGAGCTGATCAGTGCATTTGAGCAGGCGGGCTTCATGAGTGATCGACTTGGGCATTTTCACTGAAAAACGAAAGTCCGAACTCACCGAGGAAGCCCATTTTCTATAGGTTGCCGGTCGATGCGAACGATAGAAGGTGCTGTTGATCTCGACCGCGTTGAATTTCTCGGAATAGAGCTCAAGATGGCTCCCCTGACCTGCAAACTGTCGCCGGTATTCACGTCCGACTTGCCAGCCTGCGCATCCCACATACACTGGCGCCCGGCTCAAAAAAGCACTTCCTGAGCATCGCGCAGGAAAATTTCTACAGTTTTGGGGCCGATACCTTCGAAGTCTGTCAGCCGTTTTTCAAAATCCGCCCTGTCTGCACTGGCTTCGCGAATCTTAGTGATCTTGCCGCCGTACTCCTCGTTCAATTTCCTACTCAGTTTCAGCAATCGCTCAGCGGTGGATTCGTCATAGCGGGCATAGCCCCCCTCCCCCAGCATCTTCACCAGCTCACCATGGGTGCATGCAGCAAGTTTTCTCGGCGTGTCCCGTTGATGTTTATCGATGATGACCTTGTAGGCATCTGCGGCAATTACCGAGCGGATCCGTTTGCCCATCAAAAAACTGGCGATCAACCATTTGAACAACGCATGTTCATCGTCTTTACCTAAATGAATATTCAAGTCCAAAGCACCGATGTTTTTGCTCATGGCTCACCTCTTCCTGGTATGCAGACGCACCTGTACGCGTACTTCCCTTCGCTGCCACGCACCCTTACGAATACCTCTGAGTCGGTAGCCGTGAACATGCATCCCTTCCTGCTTCAATAAGGAAGCGAGTTCTCAAGAAAAGTTCAGCGAAAGCTCTCCAGGTAGCCGGCCGCCAAGCTTGTGAATAGCGCCGAAGAACGGCCCCGAAGTTCGTAATCTCTACGTTTTTAGGCGCGCCATAGCACACAATATCGCCAGCAAGTTACTGCGGATTGCGTTAGCCATTGCCTGCAGATCAAGCTGTGCGGCGGCTTTCGAGGGCTGAGAACACGTACATTCCGGCCTGCATGGCCAATATGAAAATGAGAATTTTCCAGTGACCGGTTAGCAGTATTGCAACTGCTGGCCCAGGGCAGATTCCCGCAATCCCCCACCCCACGCCGAATACCAGGCTGCCGCCGATCAAGCGGGC
>Ga0247730_1000765_pt1 | contig 20769 bp, 22 predicted proteins | sample UWRJL073202C2_FD_180959 | JGI IMG/M metagenome (GOLD analysis project Ga0247730, IMG submission 180959) | Plant litter microbial communities from Arlington Agricultural Research Station in Wisconsin, United States - UWRJ-L073-202C-2 | ecosystem: Environmental > Terrestrial > Plant litter >... | reverse complement strand
TCCTGTGGTCGTGCACCAACTGCGGCGCCTGCGTGCAGCAGTGCCCCGTCGACATCGAGCACGTCGACCACATCGACGACATGCGCCGCTTCCAGGTGCTCGTCGAGTCGAACTTCCCGGCCGAGCTGAACAACATCTTCAAGGGCCTGGAGCGCAAGGGCAATCCCTGGGGCATGAACCCCAAGAACCGCATGGACTGGGCCAAGGACCTCGACTTCGAGGTCAAGCAGGTCGGCAGCGACGTCGAGTCGCTCGACGAGGTCGAGTGGCTGTTCTGGGTCGGCTGCGCCGGTGCGTTCGAGGACCGCGCCAAGAAGACGACGCAGGCCGTCGCCGAGCTGCTCGACATGGCGGGCGTCAGCTTCGCCGTCCTGGGCGACGGCGAGACCTGCACCGGCGACCCGGCCCGTCGGGCCGGCAACGAGATCGTCTTCCAGCAGCTCGCGATGGAGAACGCCGCCGTCTTCAAGGAGACCAAGGTCAAGAAGGTCGTCTCGACCTGCGCGCACTGCTTCAACTCCCTCAAGAACGAGTACGCCGAGTTCGGCCTCGAGCTCGAGGTCGTCCACCACACGCAGCTGCTCAACCGCCTCGTGCGCGAGGGCAAGCTGACTCCCGTCGCGCCCGACCCCGCAGCCGAGAAGAAGAAGATCACGTACCACGACCCGTGCTTCCTGGGCCGTCACAACAAGGTCTACGAGGCGCCCCGCGAGCTGCTCAACATCATCCCCGGTGCCGAGTTCACCGAGATGCCGCGCAACCAGGAGAAGTCCTTCTGCTGCGGCGCCGGTGGCGCCCGCATGTGGATGGAGGAGACCATCGGTTCGCGCATCAACGTCAACCGCACCGAGGAGGCCATCGCCACCGGCGCCGACCAGATCGCGGTGGGCTGCCCGTTCTGCCGGGTCATGCTGTCGGACGGTCTGACGCTCAAGCAGTCCGAGGGCGCGGCCCGCGAGGAGGTCGAGGTCATCGACATCGCCCAGATGCTGCTCGCCGGCGTCAAGCGTGCTCCTGAGCCGACCGCGGTCGACGACGAGGCCGTCGTCGCCGAGGCGGAGGCCGCCACGGCCGCTGCGGCGTCCGGCGGTGACGGACCGTCGGACGAGGACGTCGCCAAGGCCACCGAGGCCGAGCCCGACGCCGAGGACAAGGCCAACCCCGACTCGATCTCGGACACCGAGGACGCCGGAGTGGCCGCGGAGGCCCACACCGAGGGCGATCCCGAGGACAAGAAGACGTCCGACACCGATGAGCTCGACGAGCCGTCGACGAAGAGCGACGCGACCGATCAGAAGCTGGCCGCCGACAACAACGTCAAGGTCGACCAGGACGGTGGCGGTCACGCCGACGAGTCGGCCGGCGCCACCGAGCCCCGCAACGCGGACGCCCGCGCCGTGGCACCGTCCGCGGACGAGGCCACGGCTGCGGACGAGGCAGGGGCGGAGCCGGCCGCGGAGGTCGACGACGACCCGGCCAGCGCGAAGGAAGAGGCCGCCTGGGCCAACGTCGGACCGGTCACCACGGACGACGCCCCGACGGAGCCCGCGCCGGAGCCCGACGAGTCACCCGCCGAGGAGGTCACCCACGTCCCCGACGAGACCGAACCCGTCGAGGAGGACGCCCGGGAGGCCGAGCTCGAGGAGACGGGGACCGACGCGACCGAGGCGAAGGCCGAGACCCCCGACGAGGCCGACGACCGCGAGGCGTCCGAGAAGGAGAAGGCCGCCTGGGCCAACGTCGGACCGGTCAACACCGATCTGACGCCTTCCGACGAGCCTGCCGCGACGAGCGACCCGGAGCCCGACGAGTCACCCGCCGAGGAGGTCACCCACGTCCCCGACGAGACCGAACCCGTCGAGGAGGACGCCCGGGAGGCCGAGCTCGGCGAGGTGGGCGCCGAGGAGCTCGACGACAGCGCGGCCGAGGCCAAGGCCGAAGCGCCCGACGAGATCACCTCGGTCGACGACATCGCGTCGACGGCCGACGAGGTCGCCGAGGACGTCGTCGCGCTGACCGACGCCAACCCGAGCGGCGAGGACCTGACGGAGGCCGCGACCCTGGCGGTGCCCGACGTCGACCATCACGACCAGGCGACCGACGAGGACTCCGTGGAGGAGTGGGTCGAGGAGGGCGGCAAGCAGAAGCCGTCCGACGACGAGACCAAGCCGTAGCCGGCAGCTGATCGAGGAGGGGCGCACCTGAGGGTGCGCCCCTTCGGCGTTCGCGGCACGGTCCGGACGGCGGGCTCCCCGGGAATGCGAAAAGTCCGACCGGGAGGGAGCCACGAGTCGGACTTTTCTCTGATCAAGAGACCAGGTCGCAACCCGGGCGGGAGGGAGTGTGCCCGGTGCGTCGCAACCGGGCGGGAGGGAGAGTGCCCGGTTCGAATAGATCAACGACGCGGATTCCAGAAGGTGACGGGGAGAATGAAGAAATGTCAGAAACTCGTTGTCCCTGCCTGAGCGGCCTCACCTACGACGCGTGCTGCGGACGGCTCCACGCCGGGACGGCGACCGCGCAGACCGCCGAGCAGCTCATGCGATCGCGGTTCAGCGCCTTCGCCGTCGGCGATCCGGACTACCTGCTCGCGAGCTGGCACCCGACGACCCGGCCGGCCACGCTCGAGCTCGACGACGATCGCCGTTGGTACCGGCTCGACATCCTGGCCACCCGTGACGGTGGACCCTTCGACACCCACGGCGTCGTCGAGTTCGAGGCGTTCTACCGTGCGCCGACCGGAGCCGGGAGCCAGCACGAGGTCAGCCGCTTCACCCGTGAGCACCGCCGCTGGTTCTATCTCGACGGCGTCCGTCAGTAGTCGATGCAGGTGCCGCGCCCCAGGGCCGCGAGCCCCGTCAGGTCACCGTCGCCCCACCACGTGAGCGAGTCGCTGCCCTCGGGCTGCATCAGCTGACCCGGAGCGTCGACGTGGTCCAGCCCCACGAGGTGTCCGAGCTCGTGCATCACGACCGACCGCGCGGAGCTCCAGCCCCGCCGGCGGTCCAGGATGTCCGCCAGCTGCGGACCGTCGAGGACGACCGATCCCGTGACGAACCACCGCCGGCCGTCGCGGACGATCGGCGCGCTCCCCGCGTAGCCGGCGACGTCGCCCTTCAGCTTCCCGGACCTCTTGGGGTCGCTCCACGACACCGTGACGGGCAGCCACTCACCGTCGGGCCCCGTGACCGTCCCGTCCTCGCGCGCCGCCTCGTCCGTCAGGCCGTCGACCACGAACGTCAGGCCCGTGGCGTCCCGCACCTCGTCGAGCGCCTCCTCGAGCAGCTTCATGCCCTTGTCGACGATCGTGTCCGGGTCGACCACGAGGTGGATCGGCACGCACGGGTCGTACGTCACCGGATCGGAGCTGCCGTCCTGGGTCGAGATGAAGGCGTACTCGTCGCTGTCCTTGCCGCCCGGCGCCTCGCCGATGGGTGCGCGCTGGGCGTCGGCGGGACGATCGGGGAATCCGCTCGCGCTGGACGATCCGTCGTCGCCCAGGAGCGAGGCGATGAAGAGTCCACCGATCATCAGCACCAGGAAGCCGACCGCGGTGGCCGCGCGACGGCGAGCGGCGTCCATGCGGCGACGACGGACGCGCGCGGCGTCGAGGCGATCCATCCGGCGGAGCAGCTTCGCCACGCGCCGGCGGCGGCGTGGCTCGACGAGGAGCAGCGCGTCCCGCCAGCGTCCGTCCATCCGGGAATTGTCCCCGCCGAGGGGTTCAGCCGACCGAGCGGGGCTCGCGGGTCAGGGCCGGGCGGAGCGGAGCCAGCGGCGCATCGTGGAGCGGTACGCCGCCTCGTCCATCCCCCAGTCGCGGGTCAGCTGCAGGTACGTCTCGGACGACATGATGACGTTGAGGGACGCGGCGAGGGCCGGGAGGTCTGCCTCGTCCACCGGCGTCTCGACGACGCCGATGCGGACCATCCAGCGGGCGGTCTCGACGAAGCCGTCGGAGCTCGACCGCACCTGGGCGTCCCACGACTCGGCGACCAGCGGTTCCACGGCAGCGGTCGAGCGCAGCTGGAGCATCAGGTCGGCCGATGCGGCGTGCGCCGTCACGAGGAGCTGCTCCATGGCGTCGAGCGCCGCGGCGGCGTCCTCGATCGTGAACATGGTCCGGGCGACGTCCTGCTCGAGGATCGAGTCCCACCGTCCTCGGCCCGCATATCGCGCCCGGAACGCCTCGACGAGCAGGGACGCCTTGGAGCCCGTCGCGTGCACCGACTCGACCGAGACCTCGGCCTCCTGGGCGATGGCCCCCATCGTGGTGCCGCCGAAGCCCTGGGAGGAGAACAGCACGGCCGCGGCCTCGACGATGCGTTCGCGGGTGCGGGCGGCCTGTTCCTCCCGCAGCGGGGAGCGGTACGCGCGCTTGGGCGCGGGTGTCTCGCTCATCCTGGCTCCTCTTCTCGAACGCCGTGACGGGCCATCGACACTAGCCCGCAGACAGATGTTCTTGATAGGTCCAGAGCGTCCCGCGGCCGTGGGGGACACCTCCCGCGAGGGGGCCTGCTCAGGCGTCGCGCCGGTCCAGCAGCCACCACGCCAGCGCGCACAGCACGCCGACCTCGGCCAGCAGGACACCGAATCCCGTCCAGGCACCCAGCGCGTCGGGGTTGAACGACACCGGTGCGACCAGCGAGCTCGCCGCGTTGCCGGGCATGAGCTTCGTGATCCACACGCCCAGGTCGCCGGGGATCAGCATGACCATGTTGCCGATGACGAAGACCGTCGCCAGGACGATCGAGATCGCCGCCGCGGTGTGCCGCACCAGGAAGCCGACCGCCATCGCGAACAGTCCGAGCGCCGCGAGGTACAGGCCGCTGCCGTACATCGAGCGGGCGACATCGCCCTCGAGCGCCATGCCGATGCCCTCGCGGTCGAGGAAGTAGTTGCCACCGACGTAGCCCAGCAGCGCCGTCACGGTACCGGTCACGAACAGGACGCCGCAGACGACGACCGTCTTGGCCAGGAACACCCGACCACGTCCGGGCACGGCCGCGAGGGTCGTGCGGATCATGCCGGTGCCGTACTCGGACGTCACCGCGAGCGTGCCGACGATGACGGCGCAGACCTGCGCGATCATCATTCCCCAGGTGATGAACGATCCGGGCGACTCCTCCTGGTCGTTCGCCAGCCAGTCGGCGTTGCCCCAGCAGATCACGGTCGTGAGACCCGCACCGAGGACGACCAGCGCCAGCACGGTCCACCACGTCGAGCGGACGGTCCAGAGCTTGACCCACTCGGCGCGCATCGCCAGGCCGAGACCGGCCGGTCGCGTCGCCGTCGCCGGGTTCTTCTCGACTGTCTGTGCACTCATCGTCGTCCCGCCTTGATCTCGTCGGCCGCCTTCGCGTGGTACTCCACGCTGTCGGCGGTCAGTGCCATGAATGCGTCCTCGAGCGAGGAGCGCACGAGGGTCAGCTCGTGGAGCAGCAGCCCGTGCGAGCCGACCAGCTCGCCGACCGCGGGCGCCGCAAGTCCCTGCACGCGCAGCTCGTCGTCCACCCGGTCGACCTCCAGCCCGCGACCGACGAGGAGCGCCTCGACGTCGGTCGACTGCGGCGCCCTGACCCGGACGTACGACGCGGCGTGGTCCGCCATGAACTGCTGCATCGAGCAGTCGGCGAGGATCGTGCCTCGGCCGATCACGATGAGGTGGTCGGCCATCAACGCCATCTCCGACATCAGGTGGCTCGAGACGAAGACCGTCCGCCCCTCGTCGGCCAGCTGCTGGGCGAGCCGGCGCACCCAGCGGATGCCCTCGGGGTCGAGACCGTTGACGGGCTCGTCGAGGATCACGACCGGCGGGTCCCCCAGCAGCGCCGACGCGATGCCGAGCCGCTGCCCCATGCCGAGCGAGAACCGTCCGGCACGCTGGCCGGCCACCGTGTCGAGGCCGACCTGCTCCAGCACCTCGCCGACACGCGTCGTCGGGATGCCGTTGCTGGCGGCCATCCAGCGCAGGTGGTCGCGGGCGGAGCGTCCCGGGTGGATCGCGTGCGCCTCGAGCAGGGCCCCGACCGCGCGCAGCGGTGCGGGCGATGCGGCGTACCGATGACCGTCGACCGTCACCGAGCCCTTCGTGGGGGCGTCCAGTCCGAGGATCATGCGCATCGTGGTCGACTTGCCGGCGCCGTTCGGGCCGAGGAATCCGGTGACCCGACCGGGTTCGACCGTGAAGTCGATGCCGTTGACCGCGGTCCGGTCGCCGTACGTCTTGGTGAGTCCCTGGGCGCGGATCATGCCGCTCGCCCGTGCTGTGCCCTGCTGTACCTGTGAATTCGCGTCATGGGTCCACTCTCGACGCGCAGGCCGCTGCCCGGCATCGGGGAAGCACCCCGAGCACCCCTGACCGCACCCTGATGCATGGGTACGGTGGACCCATGTCACCCACCGACGACTCCCCCGGAAGTCCGGCGTGGCGACACGCCGCCCGCGCCGACCTGCTGGCGTTCGCGCGCAGGTCCGAGCGTCCCGACGGGGGATTCGTGTGGCTCGACGACAACGGCGAGGCCGACCGCGACAAGCTCCTCGAGCTGTGGATCAACGCCCGGATGACGTACGTCTTCGCGCTCGCCCACCTCGCCGGGACGAGTGACACCCAGCGGCTCGCCGCGCACGGCGTCTCGGGCCTGGCGACCCTGTTCCACGACGACGACAACGGCGGCTGGTACGACGAGGTCGACTTCGACGGCAGCACCGTCGACACCGACAAGCGCTGCTACGGGCACGCCCACGTGCTGCTCGCGGCGGCGACCGCCGTGGCGGCCGGCGTCGACGGTGCGCAGGCGTTGCTCGACGAGGCCCTCGACGTCCACGCCGGCCACTTCTGGGAGCACGAGCAGGGGCGGTGCGTCGAGGAGATGAGCCGTGACTGGACACAGGTCGACCCCTACCGCGGCGCCAACAGCAACATGCACACCGTCGAGGCCTACCTCGTCGCCGGCGACGTCACGGGCGATCCGGTGTGGCACGAACGGGCGCTCTCGATCTGCGAGCGCATCATCGGCATCCACGCGCGCTCGCACGGGTGGCGCATCCCGGAGCACTACGACCACGACTGGACGCCCGTCCCGGAGTACAACGTGGAGTCGCCGGCCGACCCGTTCCGTCCGTACGGGGCGACCCCCGGGCACGCATTCGAGTGGTCGCGGCTGCTCGTGCAGCTGGCGGCGTCGCTCGACGAGCCCCGGCCGTGGATCCTGGAGGCCGCCGAGGCGCTGTTCTCCCAGGCCGTCGAGGACACCGCCGAGGACGACACCCCCGGGCTCGCCTACACGACCGACTGGCACGGCGAGCCGGTCGTGCGGGAGCGGTTCCACTGGGTCATCGCCGAGGCCGTGCTGGCCGCGGAGGCGCTGCACACGTACACCGGCACCGCGCTCTACGCCGGTCTCGCCCGCCGGTGGTGGTCGGAGATCGCCGAGCACTTCGTCGACGACGCCACGGGCTCCTGGCACCACGAGCTGACCCCGGCGATGGCGCTGTCGACCCGCACGTGGCGCGGCAAGCCCGATGCCTACCACGCCTTCAACGCCCTGACGCTGCCCGACCTCCCGCTCTCACCGAGCGCCGCTCTGACGATCGGCGGTGCACCCGCATGACGGTCCTGGTGATCGGCGAGGCACTCGTCGACGTCGTGCAGCGACCCGGCAGCGACCCGGAGCCGCACGCCGGCGGCTCGCCGTTCAACGTCGCGATCGGCCTGTCACGGCTCGACGTCCCGACGGTCCTCGCAGCACAGGTCGGCGGCGACCGGTACGGCGACGGGCTGCGCTGGGAGCTCGACGACTCCGACGTGACCCTTGCCGAGCTCGCCCCGGTCCCCGAGCAGACGTCGACCGCCAACGCGACCCTCGCCGACGACGGCAGCGCCAGCTACGAGTTCGACCTCACCTGGAACCCGAGCGAGCTGCCCGACCCGTCCGCGTTCGAGGCGGTGCACGTCGGCTCCCTCGGCACGGCCCTCGAGCCCGGGGCGGCCCTCGTCGCCGAGCTCGTCCTCAGTGCCGACGTGATCGGCGTCCCCGTGTCGTACGACCCGAACATCCGCCTCGCCGTCGAGCCCGATCCCGAGGTCTGGCGGCGGGTCTTCGCGGCGATCGCGCCGCACGCGTCGATCCTCAAGATGAGCGACGAGGACGCCGCGGCGCTCTTCCCGGGCGAGGAGCCGGCCGATCTCGTCCGACGGCTCGCCACCGACCATGGCATCGTCGCCATCACGCTCGGCGGCGAGGGAGCCGTCATCGCCGCGGGCGACGCCTTCGCGTCCGTCCCGCCCGCCGACGTGCGCGTCGTCGACACGATCGGCGCCGGCGACTCGTTCATGGCCGCGATGCTGGCCTGGTGCGCGACCTACGACTGGCCCACCGCCGGCGAGCTGGACGCGACCGAGCTCACCGACCTCGCCCTGTACGCCTCGAGCGCCGCCGCGATCACGTGCTCGCGGCCGGGGGCCGATCCGCCGCGCACCGCCGAGCTGACCCCGTGAGTCCACCGGTCGTCCAGCACTTCAGCGGACGGGACGGCGTCGAGCTCGCGTTCCGGGAGATGGGGATCGGACCGCCGGTCGTCCTGCTGCACGGATTCTTCACGACGGGGTCCGTCGCGTGGATCCAGAGCGGCCACGCCGCCCGTCTCGCGATCCGCGGCCACCGCGTCATCATGCCCGACATGCGCGGCCACGGTGACAGCTCCCGTCCGCACGACCCGGCCGCCTACCCGCCCGACGTGCTGACCGACGACGCGCTCGCCCTCGTCGAGCACCTCGGGCTGGTCGACTACGACCTCGGCGGCTACTCGCTCGGAGCCCGCACGATCATCCGGATGCTCACGCGTGGCGCCACGCCGCGCCGTGCGGCGATCGGCGGCGCCGGTTTCGAGCAGATCGTCCACGCCGCCGGTCGCGGCAAGCGGTTCCGGCACGTCATCGAGAACCTCGGCAAGCACGAGTGGGGCTCGCGCGACTGGCTCCTCGAGGGCTTCCTCCGCAAGGTCAAGGGCGATCCCACCGCGCTGCTGCTCGTGCTCGACACCCCCGTCGACACCTCGCCGGCGCAGATCGCAGCGATCGCGGTGCCGACCCTGGTGATGAGCGGCGTCGACGACGAGCCCGACTTCGGGCGCGAGCTCGCCGCACTGCTGCGGCACGCGGTGTTCATGGAGGTGCCGGGCGACCACATCGGCGCCTCGAGCACGCCCGAGCTCGGCGACGCGATCGCCGGATTCTTCGACTAGCGCGCGGCTCCTTCGTCGCCGCTCCAGCCGCTCGTCCCGCCCCCTGCGGCGCTCGCTCGGCCAGTGGTCACCTCAGACTGGACGTGCGCCTCGCTGCGAGACGCACGCTCCGGCGGCTCGCGCTCCCGCCTGCAAGGCCCCTGCCGCGTCCTGCTCGGTGACCCACTGACTGAGGAAGCCGGCACAGAAGGCGTCGCCGGCGCCCACCGTGTCGACGACGTCCGCCTCGACCGCCGCGACGGTGTGGCCGGCGAAGCTCGCGCCGTCCCGGCCCTGCGTGAGGACGACGCCGTCTCCGGCGAGCCGCAGGAAGCCCTGCTCGTCGTCGTTGGGGAAGACAAGGTCGGCGCCCGCGAGCCAGCCGAGGACGGTGTCCCGCCCGGCCGCCTCGAGGAAGCCCAGCGAGCTCGGATCGATGCTGACGCCCGCACCGCGACGCCGCGCCTGCGCGACCAGCTCCAGCGCGAGCGGCCGGACCGCGTCGTCGAAGAACGAGTAGCCCGTCAGGTGCAGCCAGGTGACGTCGTCCCAGACGTCAGCGGTGACGTGGCCGGCGGTCAGCGTCGCGTTGGCGCCGCGATCGACGTACATCGTGCGGTCCGCGGCCGCATCGAGCGTCAGGACGATCGTCGCGGTCGGCAGCTCGGGGTCACCGGTGATGCGGGCGTCCACGCCGTGCAGCGCCAGGGCGGCGGTGTGGCGCCCGACGGCGTCCGCTCCGCAGCGGCCCACGAAGCGGACCGCTGCGCCGAGGTGACCCAGCCACGACGCGACGTTCGCCGCCGAGCCGCCCGCCGTCATCCGGATCTCCGAGACGGTGTCGCTCGCCGGGTTCACGACGCCGAGCGGGCGGACGCCGATGTCGTCGACGAGATCGCCGACGACGAGGATCACCACGTCAGCGTCCGGACCACGACAGCGCGATCTCGCCGGCGACGCGGATGTTGTTCTCGGCGATCTTGAGGTTCACGGCGAGGCTCTCGCCACCCGTCAGGCCGACGATCGTCAGCAGGAGGAACGGCGTGACCTCCTTGCCGGTGAGTCCCTGCTCGTCGGCCATGCGGAGCGCGTCGGCGAGTGCCTGGTCATGCACCGCCGGGTCGAGCTGCTCGGCGACCGCCAGCGGATTGGCCACGAGGATCGCGGCAGGCTGGCCGAGCTCGTCGCGCGACGCCATGACGTCGGCGACCGCGGCGGCGTCCGGCACCGACCAGTCCAGCTCGAAGCCGGAGTCGGTCAGCCAGAAGCTCGGGAACCTGTCGGTGCCGTAGCCGAGCACGATCACGCCGAGCGACTCGAGCCGCTCCAGCGTCGCCGGGATGTCGAGGATCGACTTCACCCCCGCGGAGACGACCGTGATCGGCACCTCCGACAGCACCTTGAGGTCGGCTGACTCGTCGAACGTCTCGGACGCCCCGCGGTGGACGCCGCCGAGTCCGCCGGTCGCGAAGACGCGGATGCCCGCGAGGTTCGCGATGTACGAGGTCGCCGCGACCGTCGTGGCGCCGCTGCCGCCGCGGGCCAGCGCGATGGGGAGGTCGCGGACACTCAGCTTGGGGATGTCCTCGCCGGCCACCCGCACGAGCTCCTCGTCGGTGAGCCCGGCCTTCAGGCGTCCGTCGAGCACCGCGATCGTCGCGGGGACCACACCCATGTCGGTCAGGATCTGCTCGAACCGGCGCGCGGCGTGCAGGTTGTCGGGCCGCGGCAGGCCGTGCGAGATGATCGTCGACTCGAGCGCCACGACGGGCCACCCCTCGTCGAGCGCGGACTGCACGGCGGGCGAGATGTCGAGGGGAAGCGTCACGCGCAGATCCTACCGAGGAGGTGGATCGTCCACCGAACTCCTCGTAGGAGGTGGATCCTCAACCTCATGCGACCCCAGGAGGTGGAATCTCAACCTCACCCGAGCCCAGGAGGTGGAATCTCAACCTCATTCAGGCGGATGAGGTTGAGGATCCACCTCCCCCGGGAGTGAGGTTGCGGATCCACCTCCTCCGCGGCCACCGGGACGGCTGCGGGGTCAGATCTCGGTGCGGTGGAAGTTCGCGTGCGAGCGGGACGCCGTGGGGCCGCGCTGGCCCTGGTAGCGGGAGCCGTACTTCTCGGATCCGTAGGGGTTGTCGGCGGGCGACGACAGCCGGAAGTAGCAGACCTGGCCGATCTTCATGCCCGGGTAGAGCTTGATCGGCAGCGTTGCGACGTTGGCGAGCTCGAGGGTCACGTGACCGGAGAAGCCGGGGTCGATGAAGCCGGCCGTCGAGTGCGTCAGCAGGCCGAGGCGTCCGAGCGAGGACTTGCCCTCGAGGCGGGCCGCGATGTCGTCCGGCAGGGTCACGAGCTCGTACGTCGACCCGAGGACGAACTCGCCCGGGTGCAGGATGAACTCCTCGCCCGTCGCGACCTCGATCTCGCGCGTCAGGTCGGACTGGTCGGCCGCGGGGTCGATGTGCGGGTACTTGTGGTTGTCGAACACCCGGAAGAACTTGTCGAGCCGGACGTCGATGCTCGAAGGCTGGATCATGCCGGGGTCGAAGGGGTCGAGGCCGACGCGTCCGGCTTCGATCTCGGCGAGGATGTCGCGGTCTGAGAGGAGCACGTGTAGAAACTAACGCATCACCGGGGATACGGTCGGCGCATGGGCCGGAGCATCCGATGAGCGACCTCACGATCCGCGAGGACGACCTGACCGACCCCGACGTCATCGCACTGCTCGAGCAGCACCTCACCGAGATGCACAGCCACACTCCCGTCGAGAGCGTCCACGCCCTCGACGTCGAGCGGCTGCGGGCACCGGGCGTGACGTTCTGGAGCGCCTGGTCGGGTCGGCGTCTGGCCGGGTGCGGCGCGCTCAAGGAGATCGACCCGACCCACGCCGAGATCAAGTCGATGCGCACGGCCGACGACTTCCGCGGCCAAGGCGTCGGCACTGCCGTCCTCGCGCACCTGCTCGACGTCGCCCGGTCCCGCGGGTACGCCAGGGTGAGCCTCGAGACGGGCAGCAACCCCCCGTTCGCACCGGCCAGGCGCCTCTACGCGCAGCACGGCTTCGCGGACGGCGAGCCGTTCGCCGACTACGTCGACGACCCGTGGAGCGTCTTCATGACGATCGACCTGGGGACCGACGCTTCCTGAGCAGCGCGGCACCCACGGCGTACACGACGAGCAGCAACGTCATGACGACCCAGCTCAGCACGTACGGCTTGCCGAGGATCGTGTCGTTGCCGGCCTTGCCACCCTCGCCGCTGAGGGTCGGCAAGAAGGCGATCGTCAGGGTGCCCCAGACCAGGAACGCCGTGGCCGTCGAGCTGCGGAAGTGCGCCGGCAGGAGTCTGGACGCCGCATAGCCCACCACGACGACGACCGGCGCCAGGATCGCGTCGTGCAGGATCACGCCACCCGCCAGCCAGAAGGCCTCGGACGTCAGCTGCTCGCGGGTGAAGTCGCGCATCAGCCACAGACCCCAGAGGCCGAAGCCGACACCCGTGAGGATCAACAGGCCGCGGACGACGTTCTCGCCCCGGCTCGCGACGGGATGCGTCTCGGCGCTCATGTCGTCACCACCATCTTCTTGACCCACTTGGTCTGGAAGACACCCGGACGGTTGGGGGCGATCAGGCGAGCGGGATAGCCGTGGTCGACGTCGAGCGTCTCGCCGTTGAGCTCGAGCGCCAGCAGCGTGCGCTCGTCCTTCACGACGTTGCCGACGACGAGGGACGACCCGAAGGCGCCCTTCGTCTGCAGCGAGCTGACGGTCACGTCGGAGTCCGGGTCAGCACCGACCAGCGCGATGAGGTCGCGGACCGGCACGCCCGTCCAGACCGCGCTGCGGCTCCAGCCCTCGACGCACGCGATGGGGAGGCGGTGGGTGCTCTGCGGCATCGCGAGCAGCTGGTCACGCGTGAGCGACACGGTGCGGTCGCCGACGACGACCTCGAGCCGCCAGGCGGGATCGAGCGCCGTCTTGTCGGCACCTGCTCCGGCGGCGGTGCGGTTGACGGGCAGGTCCTGCGGCCCGTCGCCGGGACGGACGGAGAACGCCGAGATCCTGCGGAGGATCGGGACGGTCTGGCCCGCGGTCAGCAGGACGGCCAGCCCCGACGCGATGAACGCGCCGTTGAGGACCGAGCGCCGGGTCGGTGCCGCCGGGTCCTCCTGCGCCGCGTCGGGGTGCTCGACCTTCTCGCCCAGCCCCGTGCGGATGACCGGGAGCTTGATCGCGATGTGCACGAGCAGCGATCCGATGGCGACCCACGCCACGGCCTCGTGCGTCCGGCGGAAGCTGAACTCCCACGGGTACCAGCCGATGATGTTGAGCGTCCCGCTCGCGAGCATGAAGAAGGACGAGCCCATCAACGCCGCGATCGACCCGCGCTCCAGACCCTCGACCAGCAGGGCCTGCTTGCCCTTGGGAGGACGGATGAACAGCCGCGGGAAGACCGACCACAGCTTGACGAGCAGCAGCGGGATCGCGGCGGTGCCCGAGATGATGTGGATGCCCTGGGTCCAGCGGTAGAGCTGGGTCGGGTTCGGACTGAGGGTCAGCCAGCCCGGGGTGCTGTACTGGAAGTGGCTCCACATGCCTGTCGCGAAGCACACCATGAAGCAGACGCCCAGCGCCGATCCGACCCGCGCGGTCAGGGCCGTCCCGCGAGCCCGGCTCTCGAAGTCCTCCGGGCGCGGGATGCGTCGCTCGATGTCGGCGACGGTGGGGAGCCTCACGGCACGTCTCGGACCATCGTTGCAGTATGACGTCCGCCGACGCTGTTCGTGGCGACGACGCGCATCCCGGCGTCCGCGGCGACCTGTCCGATCGCGTCGAGCCCGACGACGGCCCAGTCGAAGTGGGCCGACAGGCGTCCGTCGACGCGGAACTGTCGACGCTCACGGACCAGGCCCGCGCCGTGGTCGGCGACCTCGGCGATGACCTGCCCTCCGGGCGCCAGCACGTCCGCGAGACGGGCGAGCAGCCGGACCGGGTCGCCGCCGATGCCGAGGTTGCCGTCGGCGAGCAGCGCGTACGCCCAGCTGCCCTCGCCGGGGATCGTCGAGAAGACGTCGCGGCGCAGGGCGAGCGCACCGCGCACTCGGGTCTGCCGGACGGCCTCCCTCGACACGTCGATGCCCATCGACGGCATGTGTCGCGCGGCGAGCGCCCCGACCAGCCGGCCCGGTCCGCAGCCGATGTCGATCGTGGCGTCGTCGCACGGGTCGATGAACAGCTCGCGGTCGACCCAGTCGGGCTCGGCCGACCAGGTCGTGACGTCGAACGGCTCGGTGTGACCGACGTGGTCGACGACGTGCGTCGTCCGGCCGGAGAACGCGAGGTCGTAGGCGCTCACGGCGTCCAGGGCGATGGTCATGCGATGTCCTTCGAGTGCTTGCTCACCGCGTCGGCGAGGTGGGAGATCGGGATGTCGCGGGCGATCGCGACGGCATCGTCCCAGCTGTCCATGTCGGTGATCGTGCGGAGCCGCACGACGTCCCCGCCCAGCGCCGACTCGGTCCGGGCGCCGGTGTCGTCCTGCGACATGCCGACGCCGACGAGCCGCTGCGCGAGCGACGGGTCGGGGAGGCCGAGGAGCCACCAGCCGCCGTCCGTCGCGGGGCCGAGCACGATGCTGCCGAGCTCGACCGTGCGGCCGGCGTCGAGGTAGTCGGCGACGAGCAGCTGGGGGGTGTCCATGCCGACCTGGACGATGCCGCCGGACTCCGCGACCTCGAGCGAGGCCGTGTCGACGTGGGCGTTGGCGAGGCGCTCGGCCAGCCCGTCACCCCGCTGGGGGATGACCCGCAGCGGCTCCAGTGCGGCACGGAGCTCGTCGGACCGTGCAGCCTTGTCGAGGTCGCCGGTCATCGCGACCACGACCGGCCAGCCGACCGCCGTGGCGGTGGCCAGGGTGTCGAGCAGAGCAGCGGCGGCCAGCTCGGCCGCGACGTCGTCGCCGACCGTCCTGGCGATGCGGGTCTTCGCGAGCCCCGGGACGGGCGCCTTCGCGACCACGAGGACGGTGGGGGCACTCATCGCAGCACCTTGGCGAAGTCGTGGGCGACCCGGACCGTGCCCTTGACGGACCCGGAGACCTTCGACCTCGTGCCGGCTGCGCGGCGTCCGTACGACACGTCGATCTCGCGGACGGTCCAGCCCGCGCGGGCGGCCTTCAGCATCAGCTCGAGGGGGTAGCCGAAGCGGCGGTCCTCGACGCCGAGCGCCAGCAGGTCGTCGCGGCGGCACACGCGCATCGGGGCGAGGTCGTGGATCGGGAAGCTGCTGCGGCGGCGGATCAACGTGGCCAGCAGCAGCGTGCCGAGACGTGCGTGCCATGGCCAGACGCCGCGGCCGACGGGCCGGCGGCGGCCGACGGCCATCGTGGCGGCGCCGTCCCGCACCAGGTCGAGCATCGGGACGAGCTCGTGCAGTCGCATCGACGCGTCACCGTCGATCACGGCGACGTACTCGGACGTCGCAGCGAGCATCCCGGTGTGGACGGCGGAGCCGTAGCCCGGCTGGCGCTCCGTGACGACCTGCGCACCGAGGGAGCGGGCGACGTCAGCGGTTCCGTCGCTCGATCCGTTGTCGACGACGATGATGTTCCAGCCGTTGGGGACGTTCGCCAGGACCGTCGGAAGAGCACGTGCCTCGTCCCTGCACGGGATGACGACGTCGCAGCTGCTCATGTGGGTGATTCGAACCTAGGGGCTGGAGCGCTTGGTCGCGATCGCTGCGAAGTCCACCCCTAGGCTGAGCCCCGTGAACCGCCTCCACGCCTCTCCGCGCACCGCCGTGCTCTCGGCGGCCGCGGGTCTGGCACTCGTCGCGGCGGCGATGCTCCTCACGTACACCGACATCGACCTGGAGCTGCCCCCGCTGCACGCCACGTGGGACCCCGGCTTCGGCCGCGACGGCGCCATCGCGACCGCGATCGGCCTGGCGCTGTGGCTCGTCGTCCCGCCGGTCGCGGCGCGACTCGCCTGGCGTCCGATGCTCCTGGTGTCGTACGCCGCGCTGTGGCTCTGGACCATGGCGCTCGCGTGCACGGTCGGCAGGTACGGGCTGGCGAGCGTCTTCGAGCGGCGCCAGGAGTACGTCTACGACGCCCAGACCATCGGGTCGATCCACACGATGCTGGAGACCTTCATCTCCCGGATCCCGGCCGACGCGACCGACAACTGGTACGTCCACGTGGCCGGCCACCCGCCGGGTGCGTTGCTGTACTTCGTCGGCATCGACCGGCTCGGCATCACCGACCCGTTCTGGATCGGTGTCGTGTGCGTGACGATCTCGAGCACCGCCGTCGTGGCGGCGCTGGTCACGCTGCGGACGCTCGGCAGCGAGAAGCTCGCCCGGTCGGCGATGCCGTGGATCGTCCTGGCGCCGAGCGCGGTCTGGATGGGCGTCAACGGCGACGCGGTCTTCACGGCGGTCGCCGCCTGGGGACTGGCGCTGCTCGCCATCGCCGCCGTCCACCGACGCGTCCTGCCGGCGATCGGGTCGGGTCTGCTGCTCGGCTGCTGCGTCTACCTCTCGTACGGGCTCGTGCTGCTCGGCATCCTGGCGCTGGCGGTGCTGATCATCGCCCGTGCCTGGCGTCCCCTGCCCTGGGCGCTGGGCGGGGCGGCGGTCGTCGCGGCGCTCTTCACCGCCGGCGGCTTCTCGTGGTGGAAGGCCTATCCCGTCCTGCGCGAGCGCTACTACGCGGGCATCGCGTCGGAGCGGCCGTTCTCGTACTGGGCGTGGGCCGACATCGCCGCGTGGACGTTCACCGTCGGCCTCGTCGTGTGGGCGGCGTTCCCGTACGCGGCGCGCGCGTTCCGGCAGCGCAACGTCCTCGCGCAGCTGGCCGCCGCCGCCCTGCTGACGATCGTGGTCGCGACGGCGTCCGGCATGAGCAAGGCCGAGGTCGAGCGCATCTTCCTGCCGTTCACGCTCTGGATCGTGGCGCTGCCTGCCCTGCTGCCCCAGAGGTGGCACCGCCCGCTGCTGTTCGTGCAGATGGCGACGGGCCTGGCGGCAGAGCTGCTGCTCCTGACCCGCTGGTAGCCCCCACCACTTTTTGGGCACTTCTGTACCGATCGCGCCCGAAAATCCATACGAAAGTGCCCAAAAACTGGGCTAGCGGGTTCGTAACGGGTCCGTCGCCAGTGCGGTGAGGCCTTCCTCCGGGCCGATCTCGGCCTCGAAGCCGAGTCCCTTCTTCGCCGCCTCCGGCGATGCCACGACGTGTCGCACGTCGAACGTGCGGTAGTCGCCCGTCAGCACGGGTTCCTGGCCACCCGCGGCCGCGGAGAGGGTCGAGGCCATCTGGCCGATCGTGAACGTCGTGCCGGACGCGACGTTGTAGGGCGTCAGCCCCGACGGATGCGCACCCACCTGCTCGATCGCCAGGACGTTGGCCCGGGCGATGTCGCGGACGTGCACGAAGTCGCGGACCTGCTGGCCGTCCTCGAACACGCGAGGTGCCTCGCCGCGCGCGATCGCGGACCGGAAGATCGCCGCGACCCCGGCGTACGGGGTGTCCGCGGGCATCCCCGGGCCGTAGACGTTGTGGTACCTCAGCGCGATCGTCCGTGCGTCCTCGAGGGTGCACCACGCGGACGCGTAGTGCTCCTGCGCGACCTTCGAGGCGGCGTAGCTCGTCCGGGGGATGAACGGGGTGTCCTCGCCGATCCGGCGCCAGGTGATGTCGCCGCCGCAGACCGGGCAGCGCGGGTCGTAGCGCCCGGCCTCGAGGTCATCGTCACGGCGGACCGCCGGCGGGACGTCGCCGTCGGTCGGGCACGTGTAACGCCCGTCGCCGTAGACGACCATCGACGACGCGAGCACGAGGTCCTTCACGCCGACGCGGGCCATCGCGGCGAGCAGCCGCGCCGTGCCGGCGTCGTTGTGCTCGGCGTAGTCGGGCAGGTCCTGCGCGTCCACGCCGTTGCCGACCATCGCCGCCTGGTGGCACACGACGTCGATGCCCTCGAGGACGTCGTCGAGCCGGTCCGACCGCAGGTCGATGCGGGCGAAGCCGATCGGATGCGGACCGGGTCCGTGCGCCTTGTCGAGGAACATGTCGAGCGACACCACCTCGTGCCCCCGCTCGCGGGCGACCTGCCCGATGTGCGTCCCGATGAAGCCGGCCGCACCGGTGAGCAGGATCTTCACCGGCCGTTCCCGTCAGGCAGGTCGATCGGCAGGTCCATGCCGTCGACGGCGTGCGGGCAGGCGCAGTCGCGCTCGGTGCCGAGGCCCGCGACCACGTCGGCGAGCACCGACTTGAGCGTGCCCGTGTGCGAGGCGAAGACCTCGAAGACGGACTCCATGCTGACGGCGGACGCCTCGTCCACCCCGGCGTCGTGGTCGGTGACCAGGGCGACCGTGGCGTAGCAGAGGGCGAGCTCGCGGGCGAGGACCGCCTCGGGGTGGCCCGTCATGTTGACGACGGCCCAGCCCTGGTCCGCGTACCACCTCGACTCCGCACGGGTGGAGAACCGCGGGCCCTCGATGACGACCATCGCGCCGCCGTCGACGGGCTCGTGGTCGGCCAGGCCCCCGAGCAGGTGGCCCCGCAGCCGGGAGCAGTACGGATCGGCGAACGACACGTGGCACGCGCCGGCGTCGAAGTACGTCTGGTGCCGGGCGGTCGTCCGGTCGACGAGCTGGTCGGGGACGACGAACGTCCCCGGCCCGTGCTCGAGCTGCAGGCCGCCGACGGCGCACGGCGCGAGCACCTGACGGACGCCGATGCTGCGCAACGCCCACATGTTCGCCCGGTACGGCACCTTGTGGGCGGGGAAGTCGTGATGGGCGCCGTGGCGCGGCAGGAACGCGACCGACCGGCCCTCGACCGTCCCGACCGCGATGGGCGCGGACGGCTTGCCGTACGGGGTGTCGACCTCGATCTCGCGGGGATCCTCGAGGAACGTGTAGAAGCCGGAGCCGCCGATCACGGCGACGTCGGGACGGGGCTCAGTCATGCTCCGAGCATGGCAGGTGACGGTGCTCGCTATGATCTGCAGGGACGCCTCACGGCGTCGCGCCGATGTAGCTCAGTGGTAGAGCGCTTGCTTCCCAAGCAAGACATGCGAGTTCGATTCTCGTCATCGGCTCCGAGCGCAGCGAGGGGACGAGGACGAGAATCGAGTGGGCCCCACACCGCGGCGGCCCACCGCGGCGAAGCCGCCACCGGCCGCCGCCAGCGATGGGATCTCGTCATCGGCTCCGAGCGCAGCGAGGGGACTCAGCCCCGGTTGAGTGCGACCGCCGCCTGCACCAGCTCGGTGAACGCCTCGCTGTCCGGAGCAGCGCCCTCGGGGATGTCGATCGCGCGGCGCGTGCCGGCGTCGAGGCTCGCGTTGTAGAGGCCGGCCGGGTCGGGCAGCGACGCGCCCTTGGCGAACGTCACCTTGACCTTGTCCTTGTAGGTCTCGAGCGTGCAGATCAGCCCTGACGCCGAGAACGTCGGGACGCCGTCGGGGTTGGACGCCTTCCGCCACTTGACCTCCTCGACGATCTCCGGGTCCGCTCCGAGGATGAGACCGCGCAGGGCCTCGACGGTCTCACCACGCCAGTCAGCTGCCATGAGCGTGATGTTACCCAGCCGGCCGTGCGCACGTCAGCCACGAGGTGGAGCGGATCCCGGTCACGTGTCGGCCGGTCGCTGCGCCTCCTGACCTCCGGCGAGACACATCTTTCAAATTCTTTTCCGCTGCAACGGCAGGCACTAACGGCTGCGACAAAGGCTTTGCACAGCATCCCCACCAATCCACACCCCCCGGTCGCGGCGAAGTACCCATGTAAGACCCCCCGACCTCACCAGCACGACAACCTCAAGGATGTGGACCACATGAGCTCCATTCGCTCGCACAAGAAGACGTTCGCCGGCATCGCGATCGCCGCCATCGCCGCCCTGCCCCTGGCCGCCTGCTCGTCCTCGGACTCCGACTCCGCCGGAGCCTCCTCGTCCTCGGAGACCAAGACCTCCGTCGCCAAGCCCGTCGCCCGCATCAACGCCCTCTCCGGCGACACCACCGCCGTCGCCCTCGACGCCGGCTTCACCGACGCCCTCGGCACCCTGGGCCTGACCCCCGGCGTCACCGGCGACGCCGAGCTCACCGACGGCTCCCTCGTCTTCCCCATCACCGGCGGAAACGTCACCTACTTCAAGCCCGGCACCGCCAAGCCCTACGTCATCGGCCAGGTCCAGCACGAAGGCTCCGGCTTCTCCCTCGAAGCCGGCGACACCAAGGTCGAGATCACCAACCTCAACGTCGACCCCGGCATCAGCCGCGTCTACGGCGACGTCTCGGTCAACGGCGAGACCGTCGCCAGCTCCGCCTTCATCTTCCAGCTCCGCGGCGCCACCCTCAAGCCCCTGCAGGTCGAAGGCGACACCGCCATCCTCGAAGGCACCAAGGTCTTCGTCTCCCCCGTCGCCGCCGGCCTCCTCAACGACACCTTCAAGACCGACGCCGTCACCGACCAGCTCCTCGTCGGCATCGCCAAGATCACCGTCAACACCACCCCCGCCAGCTGAT
>Ga0247730_1000764_pt1 | contig 20803 bp, 14 predicted proteins | sample UWRJL073202C2_FD_180959 | JGI IMG/M metagenome (GOLD analysis project Ga0247730, IMG submission 180959) | Plant litter microbial communities from Arlington Agricultural Research Station in Wisconsin, United States - UWRJ-L073-202C-2 | ecosystem: Environmental > Terrestrial > Plant litter >... | reverse complement strand
AAGTATAATTACAAGTATAATTAAAATAATCCATGATAACGATTATCAAGGGAATTAAATACCCAACATGGGTGTTAAAATACCCGGTAACCAAATAGAAACAAGATTTTTACAATAAAAAATCCACGTACAAAAACCAAGCCTGTAAATATGCGCTTTTATTAGAAACCTCTGGCCCCAAAATGGTTTTAAGCTTCGAAAAGACATTTAAAACCCACAAAATACTGTTGTTATTTTCCTTAATAATTTATAAATTGCTGATGCATAATTATTTAATTATACATATAGATTGATATTTTTTAATAATGAATAAAAAAGCCGGCACTTCATTAAAGAATATTAAACCGGCCCTCCCGGATCTCCACCACTCACACAATGACCTCTTTGCTTCCAAACTAAAATTAAAACTCAAACGGCATTACACTAAAATCGCCGACACCCACACCATCGTATTTATCACAGGAGCATTTGTGAGTCATAACAGCTGGAATGAATGGATCGCATATTTCAAAAGCAAAGGTTATACTACCTTAGCGCCTGCATGGCCGTTTAAGGATGAACCTGCCGAAGTGCTTAGAAAAAGGCATCAGCAGGACTCTGAACTTGCAGGGCTTACTTTGTCAGGGTTGATCGAGCACTATGGCGCAATCATCAAAGCCTTACCGGAAAAACCAATACTGATCGGCCATTCACTCGGAGGACTGATCACCCAGATTATGGTAAACCGTGATCTTGTTGCCGCAGGCATTGCTATACATTCCGTTCCGCCCCTCGGCGTTTTCCCTTACCAGCCCTCATCCCTAAAAGCCGCCTGGAAATCACTGGGCTTATTCAGCTCCCTCAACAAAACCTATTTAATGTCGTTTAAAGACTGGCAGTACGCCTTCGTCAACGGGATGGCCCGGGATGAACAGGAAAGCACTTACGAGAAGAATACTATTCCAGAATCCAAAAAAGTGGCAAGGGGAATTTTGTCGGGCGCAGCAAGGGTAGATTTTGAAAAAATGCACGTGCCCCTGCTGCTTACAGCAGGCGATAATGATCATATCACTCCGGCAAACCTTAATCTTCGCAATTACAAAAGATACAAGCGAAATGGCTCCGTAGTAGATTACAAGAAGTTTCCCGGCAGGAACCACTTTGTTTTAGGCTTGCCAAGCTGGAAAGAAGATGCTGATTTCATACTGAAATGGATCAGCAGCCTCCGCTGATTTACTATTGATATCAAATGATATTATCTCGTTTCAAACTGCCAGGTTCCCCAAAGTCCCGGACTAAGCTCTGCTTCTGAGGGCACATCAGAAATGATGGACGTCGCTTTATTGTTCCAGTACACCCGTGAGATGGTCCTGCTGCCATCCCCACGGATGATACCGATATCTCCCCTGATAAAAGTGCCGGGAACAGGCATCATATTCAGTGTGCTCAGCGGTAATGCAAGCTCAAAAGCTCCGTCTTTGCCGGCAGCAAACTCCAGCTGATCAGACACATCATCTACCCGGTCGAACGTAACCGTACGCCAGGGCGAAGAAAAGGGCACCTTGTCTGCTCCCTTTACGCCTGCAACTACAGCACGATACAGTAGCGCATGGGCCTTGCCCCTGCTCAGCGTTACCAGTAAACGCAAATCCCCGGCTACAGGTGCTGTCCGTTTCTGATCTGCTCCGTAGGCCGAGGTACCGATCATCAGGTCCAACGCCCCTCCTGTTTTAAAAGGAGCCAGCGGCATTTCAAATGAGTTCCTCAGCAAGGCAGCATCACCGGTACGCCAGGCCGCGTACAGTTTACCGTTTGACACAGCAATCGCAGCACTTACATGATAAGGTTTTGCGTTCGAATTGAAGTTTGCTTTCACTCCTCTTTTATCAATTTCTGCCCAGTCGGTGTTTTTCCAGTCTTCCAGGTTGCCATCTACTGCTATCGGCGTGTTTGAGACTGCAACTTTAAGTACAGGCCTGATCATACTTTTCTGACGGGCCATTTCTGCCCTGCCCTGGAAAGCAGCGCTTTTCTTCAGGTCATCTGTAGTGACGACAATACTTACCGGGGGTAGCCTGCGCAGGGTTTGCAGTCCCTCTACGCTAACGATACTGCTTCCTGCCCCGTCAACAAGATAAACCTCCCCTGCAGCCGTAACAGTCATGCCCGGCCAGAAATTCTCCTCGCCCAGGGTAAGTCCTTTTAAACTCATGCCCCTCTGCGCTACAGGCATATCCCAGCGCCTGCCTGTACGCATGGGTTCAAATAAAGTGGTGACAAATAAACCATCTGCAGTGAAAATATAGATCATTCCGTGATTGCTGTTGAGCGCCCATAGCGCCCCCTCAACACCCTTAATGTGCAAAAGCCCGCCCAGTAATCTCGTTGGGGCAATCAATTCACCGGCAAATAGCGGCAGCGGAGCTTCATGACCGGCATGCAGCCCCGGCCATAAATTCGGATAACTCCAGACAGGCTTCCCATCTTTGGCACCACTCAGCGAATACCTTTCAAAAGGCAAAATTCCCTGCGTTACCACAGTCCAGCCCCCGCCTGCGGCCAGCACCTGGTCGCCACCCGAAGATCCGGGAGGCTGCACGCCTTCTGCCAGCACCTTTCCCTGAGTAATGCTGTAAACCGGGACACCAGCTGCAGTAAAACTAACCGGCGAAAACTGTACTGCGGCTCCCTTCAGCCGGGTGATACAAAAGGAAAGATCATCCATCACAGTAACGCCGCTGGCTGCGCCTTTCTGAAAACTAAGTTCTTCCGGCTGCACTTCTGCATCTTCATTGAGATCGTTCCATATAAAAAATGCCTGTGAGTTCTGCCCTTTTGAATTCAGGTCTACCCCCGTAGGCCAGGAAGGAATAAACCTTGATTCTTTCAACAGGCCCCAGCTTTCAGCGCTCCCCATCGCTGCTGCAGGCTGTAATTTTCCATTCCGTTCTACAAACAGAAAGGCGGTGGCGGGCGCGCCCGTTGGATTGGAATTATAACAGTTCGTAAAATATCTTTTTCCTTTATAATATATCGCTGTTTCAGGGGCCGCTATACGGGCAGGGAGGCTCATTTTGCCAGGAGTTTTCCTGTACAAGATGCTGTGCAACTCAGATTTACCACTTTTCCAGTTGATCTTAAACTCCATCGAACCCAGGTCCTGCTCCGCGTAGTAAAACCTGGTTTTATCCTGCGGGTCTATTGTTCCGCCTCCGCCATATTTTGCAGGCCCGTAAAAAGCACGTATAAATTTACCGTCCAGCGTCCATACGCTCACGCGCTTGGGCAGGTAATCATTTTCAGTTACCCACAGCTGGCTGCGCGAATCGATAGCCATCCCTGCCGGATTATTCATATGTAAAGGATCATACATTCCGGCTGCGGGCGCACCTGGCTTACCAATTGCATAGAGAAATTTTCCCTCAGCAGTAAATACTTTAACCTGGTGACTTGTGCCTCCGTTGCTGATATATAATCTTCCTGCTGCATCCTGTGTAATACCTACCGGTGCCTCAAGCTGCGAAGAGATCAGCACAGATGCCGGCTCCGGATGAGCAGGATCAGCGGCCCGCTCATAACGCAGTAATTTATTTCCCGACAGTAACAAAAGGCTTCCCTTTTTATCGAACAGGGCCGCATGCGGGCTTTCTACTGTCAGCGTACCCAATGCTTTACCGTTTTTGAGGTCTGCAAATACCAGCTGGTTCTTTTTGGTCAGGCTTACCACACCTGTACCGTTATAAACCGCAAAACCCCCGATTTCAGACATAATCGCGCCCGCTTCATGAATAAGCGGGCCGGTTGGGTACAAAAAAACAGGCTTATCGGCATTTTTTGGCAAGGCACTGATGCGGACAGTTCCCTGGCCGGAATTGCCGGATGTTTCCCATACCGAGGCCACATACACAGAAATACCCGGCAGGGCATCCTTGCCCCCATCCCTGGCCATATAGGGCGCGGCCGTCCATACTCCGCCTACCCAGGTCTTGCCGCCCATTTTCTTGCCGTCAAGATCCACCCAGATCAGACCATCAGGTCCCTCGGTAATATAAGCGCCCAGAAAAACTGCCGGCTGTCTGCCGGGCGATAATTCTGCCGGCACAAAAGCCGCCGCCTGGGGAGGTGTATGATTTGCAAGCCAGGCACCGGTATGGTCTTTAGTATCCCATGGCGGATTTCCGTTTGCATACACAGACAGTTGATAAGTTGTTTTAACTTCCTGGTGCAGCAGCCCGCGGACAGTGTATTTACCCGGAGGTACCAGTGCCGGAGGAACTGCATAAACACCATGATGTGCCGCATCCAGGTCACGGCCAAGATCGTTAAGCCCATCCCACCATACGGTATTATTGCCCCCTTTAAAAAATGTGTCCGAAACTAAGTTCCTCACACGCTGCCCATTCCCGTCCTCAATTACAAGTGTTACATATCCCGCCTCTTTTAAATTAAAATTCACTGCAATAGGAGGCCTGGCGCTTTGCGCCCGCAGGCCAAATGCGGCAGCAGACAGTATACAGCTCAGAAATGCTTTCAATCTTGTCATCTTGATATAACGTAAACGGGATCAATGTATTAACAGTAAAACGGACAAATAAGTATCGTAATAGCCCAAATAAATAATTTTTTTTGATTATATTCCCAACAACAATGGTTAACATAAACAATGAATTTTTACATTATCCGGCTGCACCGGTAGCATTAAAGATGGCAGTCTCCGTAGGCATAGGCATGCTGGTGGGCATGGAACGCAAATGGTCTCATAAAGAAGCCGGAATCCGTACATTCTCTATCGTTGCCTTACTGGGAATGCTTTCGTCCCTTATCGGGCAGGATTTTGTAATCACTTCAATGATCGGGGTGTTTATTCTTGTGATAGCACTTAATACGCGCAGCCTGATGGCTGATGAATCCTTGGAAATCACTACCTCTGCAGCATTGATTGTGAATTACCTCCTGGGCGTACTGGTAGGACTGGGCCATATTTTCACCCCCGTAGCAGGATCTATCGTGATGACTATGCTGCTGGCCTGGAAAACAGAACTGAACCGTTTTGCCGGGGGGCTGCTGCCTTCAGAGATCCGGAGCGCCATCCTGCTCGGACTGATCGGCTTCGTGATCTACCCCATTCTTCCGAATGTATATATCGATCCCTGGTCGCTTTTTAACCCCAGTGATGCCTGGGTGAGTATCATTGCCATTGCAGGTATAGGCTTTGTAAACTATGTATTTCTGCGTATTTTCAGCACCAGCGGACTTTATCTCGGAGCGATATTCGGGGGACTGGTAAACAGCAGTGCCACGGTGGCCGAAATGAGTACACGCGTACAGGCTACAGGGCTCACTTCTAAAATGACAACGCTCTGTTTGCTCACAACCATATCCATGTTTGCAAGGAACCTGCTTATCGCTACACTTTTTGTCCCTTTATCGATCACGGCAACACTGATGCCACTGCTGGCGATGTCTCTTGTGGCCGCGCTGTTTATCCTGCGTGACAAAGTATTGCAAAGCAAGATCTCGGTGCCCTCTGCGCCGCTGGAGCTGGACTCTCCGATTTCATTAAAAAAAGTGCTCTGGTTTGGTGTGCTTTTCATCCTGATACAGGTAAGCGGTACTATTCTTACCAAATTCTTTGGCAGCAGCGGTATTCTTGCTACAGGAATTATCGGGGGACTGGTAAGCAGTGCCAGTACCACGGCCGCGGCAGCCACAATGGCCATGCATGGCAAGATCAGCGCATCACTAGCCGGCAGCGTAGCAATTATCTCTTCACTGGCAAGTGCTGTAGTAAGCCTGCCGATCGTCTGGAAAACAATTAAAGATAAAGCCGTACTCAAAAAACTCACCATAGAACTCCTGCTCGTAGTTACCGTGGGGATTGCCGTAGTGGTGCTAGACAGGGTGTTCCTGATCTCAGAACTGCTGCTAAAAAGATAATCAGGACTTTTTAAAATCTTTGATGTCGATAATCCTGTTGTCGTCTTTATTTTTTTTCAGGAAGGATATTCCCCTGCTGTCTGTCTGCCAGCTGAAATTATTCTGCACCCAGGGGAATACCTGTGCCGCAGCTTTGGGCATCCCGGCAGGCAGGGGCTGTGTATAAACCTCCCCCGTAGGATAGTTCACCTGGTAAAGGGATGAAGAAAGCAGAAACACGAGCGTCTTCTTATCAGTTGAATTTATAAAGTACAGGCCCTGTATCCTTTCATCTGGATTTTGTCTTTTGATCGCATATACTTTTGCATCAACCGTGGTGATAAAGAAATCATTGTTGATCAGGTATCCGGAACGGCCAACCCTACTGAGCCCCCTGGTAAAGCGCTGATCGTCCCCACCACTTGAGGGGCGATAAATACTGACTACCTCCAGCTTGCCATCTTTCACAGAAATCAAATAAAAAGGAGCCGTTAAACCTGAATGATCAGCTATCTGCACCAGCAATGATGTTTTCTGCGTATTCAGAAATTCGGCCAGTGCAAAATGATCAGCCACGGCATCTTTATCCTGCGGATCAAGCTGGATACGCACGGTGGTATCCCTAAACTTTACGCCAAATCTATCGTGTTCGCCCCCCTGAGCTTTGCCTTCCTGCTCAGCATACTTATAAATGGTAAGTGGCTGTTCAGTTCCTTTTTGAAACTGGTTAAAATTTTCTTTTTCCGTTAAGCTTCTGGGAGAATATATTTTCCCCTGTTCTTTCTGTGTACAGCTATATAAAGCGACAGCAAATAAAAGCGTCAATAAACGTAATTTCATAGTCGTGTAGGATATGGTTTAAAACTAAGAAATTAATCAGGAGCATAAAATACTTTTTCCCAATCATTACAGTATCCTAACATACGCTATCACTTATAACTGTAAATAAATAACTATCACAAAATAAATTATAAAACGTTTATTAAAAAGTAGATATTTATGATAATCTATACTATCATCTGATAATAGCAACAATTCATTATCAGTAAATCCGGGCAGAGCCTGCTTCCTACGTAGAACAGCCGCCTGGCTGTAACATTAGAAGAGGAGATTTTAAGGTGAAAGCAAAAATACTTATTGTAGAAGACCAGTTCAATGAAGCTGATCAGTTGAGGACAATTCTAAAGCAGTCGGGTTATACCTTGTGCCCCATCGCAGGCACCGGTTCAGGGGCCCTGGAGATTATCGCGGATAAACAGCCCGACCTCGTATTGCTGGATATTCAACTGAAAGGCAGGTTAGATGCAATAGACCTGGCCATGATATTGAACGACAGGAATATCGCTTTTGTGTTCCTGTCTGATCATTCTGATAAACAAATCCTGAATGCCGCCAAATCCACCAGGCCCTATGGCTTCCTCGTAAAACCCTTCCGCGAAAAAGATGTAATGGTAATGCTGGATGTTGCCTGGTACCTGCACCTGCAGAAACAGGAGTCTGATTATATGAAGATCGTACAGTCAAGATCCCCGGCTGTACTAACGGGACAGGAGTTTAAAGGCATTGTGGGAAACAGCAAACCTATCCGCAACTTACTGGAAAACGTAAAGATCATTGCCCCCTCAGATACCTCAGCCCTTATTTTGGGCGAAACCGGTACAGGAAAAGAGCTGGTTGCACAGTGTATCCACCAGATGTCTCCCCGTAAAACAAAGCCCCTTATCGTGGTTAACTGCGCTGCACTGCCGGCAAGCCTCATCGAATCAGAACTGTTTGGACATGAAAAAGGCGCATTTACAGGCGCTACAGAAAAAAGAACAGGAAAGTTTGAACAGGCAGACCAGGGTACGATCTTTCTCGATGAAGTGGGCGAGCTCCCGCCAGACCTCCAGCTAAAGTTTCTGAGGGTGCTGCAGGAAAAGGAGATAGAGCCTATCGGCGGCAGAAAGAAAAAAATAGACGTCCGCATTATCGCGGCCACCAACCGCAATCTCGAAGAAGAAATCGCGTCCGGCAGATTCAGGATGGACCTTTATTACAGGCTCAACGTGTTCCCCGTTACACTCCCGCCATTACGTGAGCGAAAAGAAGATATCCCTATGCTCGCCAACCATTTTGTACAGGTTTATGCAAATAAGGAGGGCAAGGTAATCAGAGGGCTGACAGACCGGGTGATACAGGACATGATGAATTACCACTGGCCCGGAAATGTCAGGGAGCTGGAAAACCTGATGGCAAGAAGCGTATTGCTGGCCCGCGGAACGCAGATCAGCTCCCTGAATTTATCTGCATCTATACAAAAAACACCCGTTCTTCAGGATAACGGAAATATGAAGACCATCACGGAAAATGAACGTGACCATATTTTGGCGGTGCTGGAGCGCTGTGACTGGAAAATATACGGACAGGGCGGTGCGGCAGAAATATTGGAGATCAACTCTTCCACCCTCAGCTCCAGGATGAAGAAGCTGGGTATTGAAAGAAAATCAATCCTGCAGCGGGACAGGCACAGCAGCTGAAACAGGGCAGAGTTCCCCTGCTGCATTACATTCTCCCGGCTTCTTCATCAAGAGAATTGTTCTGGTGTTTGTTCTTCCTGGAGAAAATCTCTTTCCCAAACCGGTACGTAAACGCAAAACCGAATCGCTGGGTATCGGAACTGCTGGTCTGTGCATAATCAGCATCCTGCAAGCCGATGGAATGGTTATGGTATACCCAGGTGTGAAAAATATCATCAGCCCCAAACCTCAGGCTACCCTGTCCTTTCAGGATTTTCTTTTGAACACCTGTATTCAGGCGGTACATCCCCCCGGTAAACGTTTGCCCGTTAAGGTCCCTGCTTGCATAATAACCGCCTAGTTCGGCGCTCCAACCGGCCCCAAACTTAAACTGGTTTAAAACATTGATCCTCGCTACATAGGTTGCAGGATCAAACAAAACGCCATTGGACTCTCCATGAAGCCCCATTCTCGAAAGCAATACATCCGTATTCAGTGCCCAGAATTTTGCGGGCGACAAAGACAGCCCGGTATTGAGCAGCAGCATATATCCGGTACCAATGTTTTCCGGGCGTGTGATGAAAACGTCATTCTGCACCCTGGTAGTCACAAAGATCAGGTTGCTAAAGCGGTTGTAACTTAAAGCCATACGTAACAGCTGTTTATGCTGAAATTTAATCTCATACCTGTTCTGGTACTGGGGATTAAGCATTGCATTCCCCGTGCCGTAGGAGTACTGGTCCCGCTGGATCAGAAACTCATTCAGCAGCTGGTAGTTTGGCCTGCTGATCCTTCTGGTGATCCCCAGGCTGAAGGAATTATTGCCCAGTGTATCGAGCTTGTAATTAAAGAAAACCGCCGGGAAAAACTTTGTATAGTTCTTATCAAAGCTGCTGCCTGCAACCACATCATTACCCATCTGCTCGCCTTTGGCACTGGTATTTTCTACCCGCAGGCCCAGCTGAACACCCCAGTACTTCCAGCTCTTTTGGGTGTTAAGATAGACAGCGTTGATATTCTCCCGGTATTTGAAATGATTGGATTGCCCGTTATCAATCAGCTGCTCATCATTGATCACATTGTAATAATCAGATACATTATTGTTGTTTACCCAGCTGGATTTAAAGCCGGCCTCAACTTTAGCTTTGCCCTGAATCGGATGTACATAATCAGCCTTTGCCGTGTAGATGTTTGAACCGGATGGCAAATGATAAAAAAACTGCCTTGCGCCGCTCTGCACACCATCCGGCCGATAAGTAAAATTTTGAAGGGATTGGTTGTTGTCACCTTCATAATTCAGATAATTTATATCGGCCGACAACTCCCTGCCTTTTTTATCAAACTTATGTACCATACTCATGCCCGTACTCAAATTTGTTTTATCGTAGCTGCTCCGGTTATCGCCCCTGCCAGAACTATCCAGAACATCAGCGCTGTAGTTTCCGCTGCGATAATCCAGATGTTCATGTCTGCGCGTATGGTTTATGTTGAGCTGAACGCTGTAGGTAGTGCTGGCACTGGCAGTATAGTCTGCCCCAAAGCTGGTGTTCAGGCCATTGCTCCTGCTGCGCTGACTGTTCAGCAGGGATATTGATGAAACAGGGTTACTGTTGCCCGGAGAAAAAAACAGGCGGTCATACTCATCATCCGTGTATCCTTTATCATAGGTATATCCGGCATTTGCAAACACATTGATCTTTTTATAATTATAGTTAAGGTTGAGACTGTTATTGCTTCTCAGGTATTTCCCTTGCGTAAAGCCCGTGGAAGCACTTCCGCTGAAGCCGCCTGCGCGGTTTTTCTTTAAGCGGATGTTGATGATCGCATTGCCCGCTGCATCATAGCGTGCAGAAGGGTTATCAATTAATTCGATCTGATCCAGCAGAGATCCCGGAATAGATTTCAGATAAGAAGCCAGGTCCGGTGCCGACATGTATTTGGACCGCCCGTCAATCAGTACCAGTACCCCGCCCCTGCCGTTTAAGCCGATTTCGCCATTGGCGCCTACCGTTACCCCGGGAGTTTTTTCGAGCACCTCCAGCGTGTTGCTGCCCGCACTGCTGATCATTGCTTCCACGTTCACCACCGTTTTGTCCATTTCCATCTGTATCAGTGGCTTTTTCCCCGCAATCACTACTTCGGCGAGGTTGTTCTTCCGGTCGGGCACAAGAACAACCGCCGGCAGCACAGTTGCGGCCGTTTTGCCATCCAGCAGCACCGGGACCTGATAGGGCTGATGGCCAAGGGCAGAAATGGCAAGTATATAATCCCCCTTGGCGATTCCGCTGAAAATAAACCTGCCGCTGCCGTCAGTGGTTGCAGTGCTTACAAGGGATAAATCTTTCGCTGCAAGCAGCCGTACATTTGCATCCGGCACCGGTTCATTGCCCCTGGTTTTAACAAAGGACGAAATGCTGTGCTGGCCAACCTGGGCGACAGCTTTGACAGAAAGGAACAGGACGAGGCAGAAAATCAATAATCTTTTCATTTTTTTAGATTGCTGGTAAATGATGATACAAATATTGATGATCAGGAATAGCCCGGGGAAAAAATATGTCGTAACTTGGCTAACAGAGGACAGACTACCATTTGATGGTGATCAAAAGCATGGAAACCCTTAAATATGGTTCTGTCACTGATTTTGGACTGTTCGTCAATAACATAGATTAATTTCAACAAAGCCTGCCCAGATTTGTACCGGTAATTCAATTAACCGTAACAGCAAATACAATGACCGACAAAACAAAATACCCACTGGGTTTCTTCGGAAACAACCTGTATCTCTTCCTGGCATTCCTGGTATCGATCCCCGTATATCTGACAATCCATTCCTATGTAGAGTCGATCGGGGTGCAGGAAGACGAATCAGTATCCTTTGCCTCTACCGTATGTTTTATGATGGGCGTTTTTGCAGGAAGGTACATTTCACAGTTCTGGTCGGCAGGCCTGCGGTCGCTCCCCAAAATAGAGGTTACCGTACTGGCCACGATCATCGTGCTCTGCGTTGCCTGGCTGTTCTTTCATGCCGATTTCCCCCTGCAGGGCCGCACAGGCATCAACCTGATGCTATTCTGGATCCCCTTCGCGGTTGTAAGCATTCTCACCGGAATCCTGATCAAGGTTATTCATGCGGTAACAGAAAACCAGCTCCGGGAAGCACAGACTATCGCCACGCACAGCAAAAGCGAGCTGCACCTGCTGCAGTCTCAGCTCAGCCCGCACTTCCTCTTCAACACCCTCAACAATATGTACGGGATTTCAATCACTGATCACCAGAAAATCCCGGACCTGCTGTTAAAATTGTCGGAGTTATTGCGATATTCGGTATATGATGCTACAGAAACATATGTGCCCCTCAGGGATGAGCTCAGCTACATCCATAATTACATTGAATTTGAAAAGATCCGCATTGGCGAAAGGCTGGTGCTCAGTACCGATATAGAAGACATCACGGATGCCCGTATCAGGATTGCCCCGATGCTGCTGATTGTTTTTATCGAAAATGCCTTTAAACATTCCAAAAACACCACCGACGAGCATATCTATATTGACATTAAGCTGCGTACCTGGGGAAATTCAATCCTTTTCTCGGTAAAAAACAGCTATGGAAAAGAGGAACAGGAAAAAACACAATTTAACAGGAACAGTGGTTTAGGGTTAAATAACGTAAACAAACGCCTGCAGTTACTGTATCCTGGGGCCCACCTGATCAATATACAAACGGAAACCCTGCAGTATGAGGTAGAACTGCAGCTAAAAACAAAATAAATGGATAAATACAGTTGCCTGATCGTTGATGATGAACCCATTGCCCGGGACATTATCCAAACCTATTGCGGTCACCTGGAGCAACTGCAGGTAGCAGCATCATGTGGAAACGCACTTGAGGCTAAACAGGTGTTGCAGCAGCAGAAAATAGACATTCTTTTTCTGGATATCAATATGCCCGTCATGGATGGGATCTCCTTTGTAAAAACGCTGAAAAACCCTCCGCAGGTGATCTTTACCACTGCCTATAAGGAACATGCCCATCATGCGTTTGATCTGGCAGCCTGCGATTATTTACTGAAACCTTTCTCGTTCGACAGGTTTATTATTGCGGTAGACAAAGCCATAGAAAAGATCAGCCCGCTGCCGGAAAAAACTGCAGCTAATCCTGACCGGATCACTGAAGATTTTGTTTTCATCAGAACTGAAGGCAAAATTTTTAAAATTAAATATGCGGATCTGCTATATGCCGAAGCCCAGGGCAATTACACGAAAATCATTACAGGCAGCCAAACCTTATCGCCCAAAATGCCATTTACCGCTTTTGAGGAAATGCTGCCAAAAAATATGTTCCTGAGGGCACACCGTTCTTTCATCATTAACAAATCCCGAATCAGCCATATCGAAGGAAACCGCGTGTTTATCAACGGCACAGAAATCCCAATTGGCAGCAATTACAGGGATAGCCTGATGACTGATCTGGGTTTCAGTAAGTAACAGTATACCTCAACTTTTCTTATTCCCCCGTTTTTGGGGATAGCTATTGAATAAAAATCAGCCGACTTTGTATCATTGATATATCTTATTGAGATGATGACAAACAGTAAATTAGAATCAAAAAAAATTTTATTTGCAACTTACTCTTCTGAAGGACACATAAACCCGCTTACCGGACTTGCCAAATATTTACAGGAACAGGGTTGTGACGTAAGGTTTTATTTATCTGATCATTTCGATGCCAGAATGAAGAGCTTAGGTATTGATTACTATCCGATCAGCAAATCCAATGATACTAACAGTGAGACTGTAAGAAAGCAGTATCCCGAATTAGCTACAGTGAACGATCCGGTTGAAAAACATAATATATATCAAAAAATATTGGTAAAAACAGCCAAAGATTCATTTGATGATATACAAGATATCTATCGGTCATTCCCTTTCGACCTGGTGATCACCACCTGTGCTTATCTTTCCATTCCCCTGATCAGATATAAGTTTCAAGTACCAGTGGTGTCTGTAGGCGTGATCCCTCTCGCAGAAGACGAAGGAGGAACCGCTAAAACATCTCAGACAGATACCGGCAACCCTATCAACTTTAAAGATGGCAGTAACCCTTATGCTGAATTACTTACAGCGCAGGGGGTTCCCTTTAATAAAGCAGAAATCGTGAACATTTTATCCTTTCTGACCCGGCAGGCAAATCTATACCTGCAAATCGGAAGCCCTAAATTTGAATACCAGCATGATCATCTTGGACATAATATCCGGTATGTCGGGGCACTCCCACCTTATGTAAAAGCCGTTACTGAAAGGAAATGGTATGACCAACGGCTGAACGAGTATGACAGGATCGTCTTCGTCACCCAGGGCACTGTAGAATCTGATACTGCAAAATTAATCGAGCCTACCCTGCAGGCTTTCATCAACACAGATACCCTGGTAATCGCAACAACGGGAGGTAAAGGTACTGCACAGCTCAAAGAAAAATATGCTGCAAACAATCTGATTATAGAAGATTACATCCCATATGCTGATGTAATGCCTTATGCCAGTGCCTATATTACCAACGGCGGTTACGGCGGCACAATACTGAGTATTCAGAACAGGCTGCCATTAGTTGCTGCAGGCGTACACGAAGGGAAAAACGAGGTCTGTGCAAGAATTGGTTATTTTAAAATAGGAATCGATTTGAAAACCGAGAAGCCGGGCGCAAAAGCTATTTATGACGCAGTTCAGGAGATTCTTCAAAATAGGATCTACAAGAACAACATTGTGAATTTAGCCGAAGATCTGAAAAGCTATGATTCACTCGCACTGAGCCTGAAATACATCAGAGAATTACTGGATCAGGAAGACTGATCAAATTGAATATGAAAAGCTGATCAGATCTCTTTCAGATCAGCGGCTTTCATCCATCCCTCACTGCCATTGGCCAGCCTTACCCGCAGCCATTGTTGCTTGTCTTCAAGAACAGTAACCTTTACCCCTTCGTGTATCAGCAACAGGTCACGCGCTGTTTCTGCAGGTGCGCTCTTCACATATACGGGACTATTGAATACAATCGCATGTTTCTGGTCAAAATAGCTGATCTGCTGGCTGAGCATAAAAATGGCACAAAAACCCAGCGCAAAGAAAGTTACCGCAATAAAAAATGAAGGCTTTTTAATGGTTATGCGATGAGCAAAAAAGTAAACTATCAGAAAAGCAGAGGCTGCCAGCAACAGGATTACACTGCATACAGCAAAAACATTGGCTGAAAAGCTAAGATACACAGATGTCCACCATCTGCTCAGGAAAAACTCAGGGAGCTCCTCTATTTTATCACGGGTTTTGGAATTGGCCAGCCTGATATTCGCATTGATATCTTCATCATTGGGCGAAAGCCGGTGCGCCCTTTCATAATACAGCAATGCGGAGGGAAGATCACCCAGTTTATAACTGGCATTGCCCATATTGAAATATACTGCCGCAGAATGTTCTCCAGCTGCAATAATCTTTTGATAACTGTTCAGCGCCTGCTGGTACTGTGCTTTTGCATATAAGGCATTGGCCCGCGTAAACAGATCCTCTGACTGCTCACTAGCTGACGAGCACAGGGGCAGTAAAATCACTGTCCATAAACACAAAACCGGTAGGATATTTTTAAATCTCATCTTCAATACGGTTAATAATTGTTTTGGCTTTCTCCAGTACCTCCTGCTCAGACATCGAGGTTACCGGGGAATAACGCGCCATCTCGCAGATATCCAGTGTTTCCAGCAGCTGAGCGACCAGATTCTGATCAATCATTCTGTTGTTTAAAGCGGAGGATATCGTTTCCCTGTTCAGGTCGGCCACAGATATATTCAGCTTGGCGCTCAGATATCCATATAAGCCCTTAAATATCGCCTCGTAAAATTCATTGCGGTTGCCCAGCAGTTTTTCTGCAATGGCCAGATGCCGCGCTGCAACTTTTCCGGCCTTACGGCTTTTCACCTTTACTACATCACTGTTGTTTCTGCGCTCCCGGTTTCTATAGATAAAGGCGGCAACACAGGCCAGGGGTCCCGCAGCAAGCAGCAGGAAATACCAGGGAGAGCTATAAAAACCTTCCCCTTTGCGGCTCAGTCCGGGCTCTCCGGTTTTGATATACCTGATGTCTTTATCCAGCACTTTTACATCTTCCTTATTGACGGCAGAAAATGCAGTGACATTACTTTCGGCAGTGCCCCTGTTCACTTTGATACTGAATGTTTTGCCCGGCAGTACCACATATCTGCCTGTTGAGGGATTGAAATACGAAAACTGTAAAGGATCTATTTTAAAATCTCCCTGATGCCGGGGAATAACAAGAAAAGTATATAACCTGCTGCCAGAAACGCCCTTTGTACTTTCTGTAACCGTATCCGTGATTTTTGGATCGTACTTTTCAAAATCGGGCGGAAAATTCACATTCAGGTCCTTCAGCAGTTTGATATTGCCAGAGCCAGAAACCTTAACCTTGTAGGTAAGCGATTCGTTGGCTTTCAGCTCGGTTTTATCCACATCAGTGCTCATCGTGAAATTACCTACAGCGCCGGTAAAGCCTGCCGGCTTACCATTTTCCGGCAGTGGTTTTACATGGATCACCAGCGGCGGGCTTTTCACAGCATACTTCACATCCTTATAAGAGCCAAAAAACTGGTCCATAATATCCCTGGCAGGTGCAGTTACCCGGGCAATAAAAGTCATTTCAAATGGGTCGATCGTGATATTTCCCGAATGTTCTGCGAACAAAATGCTTTGCCTTACATCGGCAACATTATACTTCTGTCCCTTATAGGTTTCCACACGCCATTGCGCCTGCTGCTGATTGTCTTTTACTTCCTGGCTCCAGAACCCCGTCAGATCAGGTAGTTTATCAAGCCTGCTGTCCACAATCCCCACCCTGGTATATAGCCTGTAAGTGAGGACGATTTGCTGGCCCTGATATACAGTGGTTTGATCGGCAACAGCGCGGATAAAAAGCGATTTGGAAAGATCCGCGGGAGCTTCTTCAGCAATGCTGTTATCCGGCGCATTCTGTGCCTGATTATTTTGCTGCACCGGCTGCCCTTTTACCACCGTCATGCGGATAGGACTGGTCAGCAGGCGGCGGCCGTTGACCACCATACTTGCCGTACCAATCGTTATTGTACCCTCCTTCACAGCAGCAAGGATATAGCTGTAAGCATTGCTCACTGTAGTATTCCCGTTGATGGAAGTAATACTGTTGGATACATTGGGGCCTGAAAGTACCTGGAATCCATTAAAGTCTGGCGGCGTGAAACGGTCTCCATTGCCATTTACAGAAAACGTTACTTCAAACTGCTCTCCTGTACCTACCTGTGTTGAACTCACGGATGCTGTAAACCGCGCGTCCTGCGCAAACAAAAAGTTTGTGCAAAGGAACAGCAGCAGTGTGATATAATATCGGGTCTTCATTCTTTTATACATTACAGCGGTTACCAGTCTTTAGCGACGCGTACTTTTTCCCCTTTAAACTTCTTGTTCTTCAGTTTATCCTGGGTCTGCTTCTCATTATTGTTCATCGCATCCAGCATTCGCTGTGCATCCTCTTTTGATAACTGTCCCGGCTGTGGTTTAGGTTCCTGGCCCTGATCCTTTTTGCCAGGGTCTTTATTGTCCTTGGGCTGGTCCTTTTTATCCTTGTCTTTATCCTTGTCTTTATCCTTATTCTCTTTGTTGTCCTTATTGTCTTTGTTATCCTTATTGTCTTTGTTGTCTTTGTTTTTCTGATCTTTATTGTCCTTCTTATCTTTATTCTGTTGCTTTTTCAACATCTCCTGTGCGTAAGCAAGATTGTAGCGCGTTTCTTCATCCTTCGGATTATTCAGCAAAGCCTTTTTATAGGCCGCAATTCCTTCTTCCAGCTTTTTGTCATTCAGATATGAATTGCCAAGATTATGATAAGCCTGCGCTTTTACTGCTTTGCTTTGATTTGCACCTTCAGCAATCTGTGTAAACTGCCCGCGTGCATCTGCAAATTTCTTTTGTTTATATAGGGCATCACCCAGGTTAAAATTACCTTCCAGTGGCTGGCCTTTCTGAGGGTCCTGATTTTTCTGCGCCACCGATTTGCGGTAATTAGCTTCGGCCTCGGCATAGTTCTGCTGTTTATACAGATCATTACCTTTTTTAATATAACGCTTCCCCTGCTGAGCAAAAAGCAACGGCCCCTGTAATAAAAATAATAATATGATCACTAAATACTTCATGTTCCTTTTTAACGTAATAATGTGTTTTTCAAAGTATTCATCCTCGTTTAAAGACTATCTGCTTTTACCCGTATTGATCCTGTTCTGCGTGGGCCCTGTCCCTGCCGCCGGTGTAGGTGATTTTACTTCAAATAACCTCACGTTGCTTAACCTCAAACTTTTACGGTTAGAGATAAAGAACTCCACGATCAGCAAAAGAAATGCAAGGCCGAGAAAGAACTGAAAGCGGTCTTCATAATCTTTATAGTTCCTGGAATCTACCGTTTTACGCTGCACCCTGGCAATCTGGTCCATCACAATGCTCATTCCGCTGTTTGCATTCGTAGCCCTTACGTATGCTCCTTTTCCGGCAATGGCAACTTCTTTGCCCATCTCTTCATTCAGCTTGCTTACCACCGGTTTTCCAAGGCTATCTGTATGGAAGCCTGTTTCTTTACCGTTTTCATAAACAGGTACCGGTGCACCCTCCAGCGAACCGATACCGATCACATTGATCATCACGTCCTTATCCGCAGCACTTTTTGCAGCGGCCACAGCATCATCTTCGTGGTTTTCACCATCTGTGATTACGATCATCGCTTTACCGGTACCATTCTTGAAATCAAAAGAACGCATGCCCAGATCGATTGCGGCACCTATTGCTGTACCCTGCGTGGGCACCATATCGGTAGTGATGGTGTTCAAAAATAATTTTGCCGCGGAATAGTCGGTAGTAACAGGCAGCTGAACATAGGCTTCGCCCGCAAAAACGATGATACCGATACGGTCGTTGTGCAAATTATCGATCAGTTGTGCGATAGACCGCTTTGCATTTTCGAGCCTGCTTGGTGCAATGTCCTTCGCCAGCATGCTGTTAGAAACATCCAGCAAAATCATCAGGTCTGCGCTTTTTTGTTTTACTTCTTCCAGTTTGGAGCCCATCCGCGGATCTGCAATGCCTACTACCAGCATGGCATAAGCAACAGCAAACAGGATAAACTTGATCCATGGCCTGGAAAAAGATACCTCAGGGATAATCAAATCCACCACTTTCCTGTCGCCCAACCGCGCTACAGCTTTCTTCTTCCAGCTGCTTACCGCATAAAACAGTGCAGCCAGTAAGGGGACAGCTGCCAGTCCCCACAAAAATTCTATATGTGCAAAACGTAGCATCTTGTTATGTTAAAGCCCCTTTGAGCAAAGTATTTTTAAGTATAAACTCGATTAATAATAACCACAGAGCAATGATCGCAAAGGGCAGAAAGCTTTCTGTTTTTTTGTGGTACTGCGTGACGTCTATCTTAGCTTTTTCCAGCTGGTCGATCTGCTCATAAATGCTCTTCAGTTTTTCATTGTCTGTTGCCCTGAAATATTTTCCTCCGGTAATCCGGGCAATCTTCGTCAGTGTCCCTTCATCCACATCAACCGGCATATTCTGATACCGCACGCCCATTGAGGTTTGCACTGGGTAAGGAGCATAGCCCCTTGTACCGATTCCCACGGTATACACCCGCACATTAAACTGTTTAGCAATCTCTGCGGCGGTTACGGGCGGAATAGAACCTGCATTATTGGAACCATCTGTCAGCAGGATCACCACCTTGCTTTTGGCTTCACTGTCCTTTAACCGGTTTACGGCCGTTGCCAGTCCCATGCCGATTGCAGTACCATCATCCACCATACCATTTTTGATGGCGCCAAACAAGTTAACCAGCACATCATGATCAATCGTCAGCGGGCATTGCGTAAAGGCTTCACCGCTAAAGATCACCAGCCCGATCCGGTCATCAGGACGGTCTTTGATAAAATCAATTGCGATATTTTTTCCCGCTTCCAGCCTGTTGGGCTTAAAATCCTCGGCCAGCATGCTGCCTGAAATATCAGAAGCGATCACAATATCAATACCCTGGGTAGTAGAATTCTGCCAGCTCAATGCCGATTGCGGTCGCGCCAATGCAATAATCAGCGCCAGCAAGGCCAGGGACCTCAGGATAATCCCCAGGTGCCGGAGGCGTGGGACAATACTTTTCACCGGCAGGGCAAAACCTTTTACAGCAGATACGCTCAGGCTTCCCTGTAATTTCTGTTCCCGCCAGATGTACCAGGCCACCGTTGCCGGAATCAGCAGCAGCAGCCAGAAAAATCCCGGGTTTGCAAATTCTATCTCACTAAACACCTGTACCTCCGGTTTTATGTTCTTTTGGTTGATTTGACTGATCATTACCAGGTTGATCTGTCACTTTATGGCTTGAATACTGCTCATTCAGCGGAACGCCCGGGGCCTCTGTCACCATTTTTCTTGTACTGGATACAAATAATATGGCATCCTCAATACTGCGTTCATTCTCTATTGCAACTGGTTTTTCCTTTGCAAATTTCACGAGATCGGCCAAAGTTAAAAGCTGCTGAAGCATGCTCCTGTTTTCAGTGGTGATATCAGCATGCCTTAAACCGGCAAGAATTTCATCAGTTGTTTTTTCCAGCGCTTTAATCGCATATCGTTTTTCAAGATATTCACGCATCACATCACTCAGCTCGCTGTAATATTCTTTTACACGTTCCTGCTGCCAGAGTTTTTTATCTTTCAGCGCTGTGAGCTGATTCAGCGCTATCGTATGTGCCGGCAAAACAGGTACGATCGGCTCCCTCAGAGGCTGAGCTTTTTTATGTCTGATCCAATAATATATACCTGCTGCAATCAGCACTACAGCCAGCAAAGGGAACAGTACCAGTTGCCAGTTTTCCCTCATCCAGTCGCCAAAAGTATAAGACACTGCCAGCGGTTGCTTAATATCGAAAATACTTTTAGTAGTATCTACCTTTACAGATTGTACTACCAGGTTCAGCGCGCTGCTTTTCAGCGAACCTGTTTTCCCGCGGAATTCAAATGCAGGAATAGTGTATGTACCGGCATCAAAACCTGTGATGATGAAGCTTTTAGTTACCGTAATCTTTTCGGGATCATTCTGGTCGCGAATGGTATCCTGCTTACCGCTGCTGATCACCTGCAGCTTTCCTCCGCTCAGCGTATCCGCAAGAGCCGGAAAAACAAACTGGTCCTTTGCCAGCTGGTAAACCGTCAGATGCAGTTTGGTCTGATCCCCTATGCGGATCGCAGACTGGTCAAGCTTTGAGATCGCCTGCGCTAGCGCTCCTGTGGTAAAACAGGACAGGCAGAGCAGTAAACCCAGGATGTAATGAATAAAA
>Ga0247730_1000763_pt1 | contig 20813 bp, 31 predicted proteins | sample UWRJL073202C2_FD_180959 | JGI IMG/M metagenome (GOLD analysis project Ga0247730, IMG submission 180959) | Plant litter microbial communities from Arlington Agricultural Research Station in Wisconsin, United States - UWRJ-L073-202C-2 | ecosystem: Environmental > Terrestrial > Plant litter >... | reverse complement strand
CGGTACGTGGTGTTCGCTCCGTTTAGGGAATCCTCTGCTAACATGCTGTCGCGTGATTTCAGCATGAGGAGATGAAGAAGGCCGTGTCCATTTTCAGTACCGTCCTTAAGAAATTCATGAAAGGGGTCTAAGCCTCTTATCAGCTACATACTATATTTAACCATATAAACGAGGATGGGATACATCGAGACTGGCCAGCTCATTGAATATATAATTTCTTGCAGAATTTGTTCAATGCGGCAGGGATGTCACTATCGCGGCGGACATGGAGGTGTACTCGAGGCGCAATTTAATGCTCCGCTCAACGCTGCTGCCACGCCCTTTGCCCTTTTCTGCACAATATAACATGGCAGTCGTTCGGAGTGGAGATGTCCAACCCCCCAGTCTGATCCCTTACCATGTCGCCTGCCAGAAAGGTGAGCATGACCACAGCTCGTTCTTGACGTCGATTTGAGCAAGATGCAATTTTGGAGAAGATCAAGCATTCAGCTACGAAATCGACCTCAATATCTGCGAAGCCGAATAGGAATCAGTGCTTGCTGATTGCAGAGTTAGCAGGAGAAGCTGAGCGATATGACGGTGCGTTCGAGCCCCTATGTTATTGGTACTTCGACGTTGACCTCCGTTTCCAGACGTGATCACCCAGATCAAACTGATTATAACACATTTTGACCAACACTTGACAGTGGAAGAACGGAATTTGATATCTATCGCGTATAAGAATCTCACCAACAACTTGCGCAATAGCTGGAGAATAGTGGACACATTGCAGCAGATGCAAGAGAGTAGGGCGACGAAGAGTAAACGGCAACTTGAACTCATTCGTCGCCAGAGATTCAAGATTGAGATGGAATTGGCAGATGTCTGCAGAGATATTGTCCAGCTGTTGGACGACCAGCTTCTTCCCGCATCATCTCAGGGCGAAGAGCGAGTATTTTATTCGAAGATGTACGTGTCTGTGAGACCCGCTGCTCAGTCTTAACTAACAGAATGTGCAGGAGGGGAGACTATTACAGATATCTTGCAGAGTTCGCGAGACCTGAAGAGCAGGAGCGGTATGCAGAGGAGTCGTTGTTGGCATACAAGGCTGCATATAGTCATGCGATCAACACATTGGATCCCATACATCCAACGCGGCTGGGGCTTGCTCTCAACTTTTCTGTGTATTTCCATGGTGAGTATGCTGAACATATTATCCAAGATCTAGTATCTGATGCCCAATAACAGACGTCCGAAAGAGTCCTGAGAGGGCTTGTCATCTCGCTAAGAATGCACTCGATGATGCAGTTGAAGTGCTGGCTAATGGTGTGAAGAAAGAAGGTTTGGAGCAGAATGTTCGCGATTCCATGATGATTCTCCAACTACTCAGGGATGATTTAGTGTTATGGTCCGCTGAGATGACAGAGGATAAATGAATCAATTTGAATTTCAACGCCTGTCTTTAGCAAATGTCGCAGCCACGAGCATCGGAAACACGAGCGTTGCGTCCGCAAAAACCTATCCGACGTCAAGTCAGGCCATTTGTAAGTAAAGTCAAATAAGCACACCTTTACTGATTCAGAGCCAGCTCGTATTTTACCCCATGAAATTGCTTCGTCGGGGCGGGCACCAGAATCTGATCCATCAAATTCTTGTCCAGTATTCTGCAGCACAAGTCAGAAAGTTTATTAAACTGAACTTTGGGCCGCTTACAATGTACACAGAGTAGTCAGCGCCGTTACGCTGGTCATCCGTCAGTCATGGCCTGCATGGTATTCCAAAAAAACATACAATCAGCATTGCGTTAGCTATCTGATGCTTGCACACGCCGCCTCCAAGGATAATCATGCCTGCTTTCTTTGATTTCCGAGACATCTCATTCAAGTTTCTAATGTCGCCAACGATATCGAGAATCAGGCCAGGGTTATGGAACGAATGGAAGTAGATCATATCTCCAATGGAACCATCAGTAAGCGCAGGACAGAATACAGGAATATCATTCTGGGCAGACCACACATTCAGTACCTGTTCTGGACAAGAAAGAATTGTTGGATTCACTTTATAAGCCCAATAGTATACCGACTCTTCATTGTTTATCTCTTTCCCTAATCGCCGAATGAAACTGCTGGGAGTCCAGACCTGACCTGTCTCCTTCTGCTCTATCAGCATAGCATCCAGGATGGGAGTAAGCCAGTCTTCAAATTTGCAGTAATTGTCGTTTGGCACGATGAGATTCCCTATACGGTTCATGCCCCGTTTCCGTAGGTCTGCGCCGTCGAGATTGAAGTCGGCAAGGTATGTTTTGCCCAAGCACTTGATGAAATCTTCCTCGATACCTCCGGCAGTGGTGACGATAGCTGTAACATGCTTGTGTTTTACAAGATGAAGAAACACTTCGCGTAGACCAGACGAGATCATGTTCGATGTGTAGCCCAAGAAGATATTACACCGCGTCTGTGCACGAACTTCCGGAGATCGATACTCATCTGACTCGTCTTCAGTCAAAGGTTCGTCTTCGAGTCGCCATTTTCGCTGAGAAAGAGTATAAGATTTCTAGGGTGCACTTAATCAAATCATAGCCACGCACCATTTTGTCTACAATGTGGACAGCTCTACCGAAGCTAGTAGCCTGGAAGCCTATGCGCTCATAACTTTGCAGAAACTCTTGCAGTGTCAAATCATTATCGAGGTTCGGGCCCTCTACAGATACAGAACCCTCTGGAATTGGATCAGAGCGAAGCAATACAGCAGCAGATGCGCCAGAGGGTACTGAGGCTGAGGCCATGGTCGTGTTTGATGAAAAGTACGTTAAAGTCGTGACCACGACGTTGTCACATGCTGTGATCTACATCTTGCTCTCGACCCCTCCATACTCAGAGGTAGACGTGTCTATTGCCTGTCCACACTCGCTATGGCAGATATTGAGCCTTCAACGGTTCCATTACCGACGTCACCACCTACCACGACATCCGAGGTGCCATCATTGTCGCAGACTCTAACAGACACCACAGAGGATCCCAAAGGCGGTACAGGCGAACGAGCGGAAGAGGAGGAGGCTGCTTTGTCGGGTCATGCGGGAATTCAGGTTGAATCTACCCCAGAAACGCCCGAGATTGGGCAGAATAGTTTGGACGGGGAGAGCGCAGGCGCAGAAGATTCGGCGGACTCAATAATAATAGCAGAGGCCGCAGCAACGACAACACAGGATACAGAGGAGTCAGAGACAGAACCTGATACGCCTCAGTCTCAACCACCAGATTTACCTGAAAAGCCAATAAACTTGTCCCAGACGAATGGGTCTTCCAAGCCTGCTCTCACAAATGCTATGCGTATTCAGGTAGACGCGCCTACGCGTCGCGACACTATCCCGGTGAACGGCTCCAATCCGGCGTCCCCTCCACCCTCCGCCCATAGACGTATGATGACCGTCAGTCGAGGCAGCAACGTGTCTGTTGTTCTGATCTCCTCTGCCCTGGAAACTATCGCAGCTTCCAAAGAAGCCCGACGTTCCCAACAGCTCAAGGACAGCACCCAGCACGCGCTGGACTTGATCAATGCCAACCAAGGGGGAGACCGTCCTCGAGAGGTGCTTGAGCCTCTGAGGCTTGCTTGTGAGACGCGTAACGAGAAGCTGATGATAGCTAGTTTGGACTGCATTTCCAAACTGATATCTTATTCGTTCTTCAACGAAGTCGCAGGCGTGTCTGCCCCAGCCCCATCTCCCCCTCCCTCTCCCAACGGCTCGGCTGCTGATGGCTCTCGTCCACCCTCGTCTCTGGTGGACCTCGTGGTACATACAGTGACATCTTGTCATTCGGAGACAACTTCAGAAGCGGTCTCACTACAGATAGTCAAAGCTTTACTGGCCCTTGTTCTATCATCCACTGTCCTCGTCCACCATTCCTCGTTGCTGAAGGCTGTTCGCACAGTCTACAACGTTTTCTTGCTCAGTACAGACCCAGTCAACCAGATGGTTGCGCAGGGTGGACTGACCCAAATGGTACATCACGTATTTACTCGATGCAATGTGGAGAAGGGAGCAAATGCAAAGAGTCCTGTAGACACACCCGGCAGTCCTAGGAGGTACAGCAAAAGCACTCTTCTCGCGACACCTTCAACATCGACTCTCAATTCCTCTGTTACGAATGGAAGTAACACAACGCCAGATCCAGAGGATGTTTCTGTAATAGATTCGATCCCTACCACTTCGCCTCTTCCAGATGACGCCGAGAATACTACACCTACAGCCGAGAAGGCTCCCCCTCTCACATTGAACACCTTTGAAGCTCAAGTACCGAGGTATTACTTTCTTCTCACCTGATGGATTCTTCTGACTTGCATCTAAGAGCGAGCATCGACACCAATATGGACCTTCACGCTGAAGGCTACTTTGAGTCGCGACCATTGTCTGACCAAGAACTATTCGTCAAAGATGCATTCTTGGTCTTTAGGGCGATGTGCAAACTCACAATGAAGCCCCTGAACAATGACAGGTACGTGGGAAAGTGTATCTATCGCGCCCTCCTAATAACATGCGTTCTAGTGAGCGAGATCTGAAGTCCCATGCCATGCGCTCAAAGCTTCTGTCCCTTCATATTGTCTTGACTATTCTGAATTCGCATATGGCCCTGGTTGTTGACCCATCTGTCACAATCGTTTCAAGCTCGTCTCATGAGTCGACTTCATTCGTCCAGGCTATCAATCAGTACCTTTGTCTTTGCCTCAGTCGAAACGCCGTTAGTCCCGTTCCTCAGGTGTTTGATCTGAGCGTCGAAATCTTCTGGCGCGTCTTGTCTGGTATGCGAACCAAGTTGAAGGTAATTCGCTCTATTTCTTCCTCTACCGTTTCTGACCGTGCGCTAGAAAGAAATCGAAGTTCTACTTCATGAGATCTTCATTCCGATCCTGGAAATGAGGACCAGCACCCTCAAGCAAAAGGGTGTCATTCTTGGCATGCTTGTTAGGCTATGCGAGGATCCTCAGGCTCTGGTGGAAATTTATCTCAACTATGATTGCGATAGCAATGCGCAAGATAACATATATGAACAGTATGCACTCCTCTGATCCTGTCAGATATTGTTTTCTTAAACTCATTGAACAGCCTTATGAACATTATCACCAAGATAGGGTCAGCACCGATGGCAGCCAATAGCCACAATGAGCCAGCCAGCCCTGCTGTTCAGCCTACGACAAAGCATCACAGCTCTGTGCCGCCGGCTCTAACAACATCGGCTCTGTCTGTATCCGGTTCAATGGATACTTCGACTATGGGTTTGACTGAAGCACAGCTCCGGCGACAAGGCCTTGAATGTGTCGTTGCTGTTCTACGTTCACTTGTGGCTTGGGGGACGGCGAATGGGAAAGTAGTGGAGGATACATACGCGGCTGCAGCCGCAGCTCGGACTCAGAGTGGCAATGATACTAGGCCTCAATCAGTCGCTGGCGAAGTCTCTATGGATCGCTTGTCTGTGGCCAATCCGAGCGCTGAGAACCTGCGGCAATTGACGCCGGATCCAGTTGAGGATGATCCCAGTCGGTTTGAAAATGCGAAGCAGAAAAAGACTACGTTATTGGAAGGCATAAAGAAGTTCAATTTTAAGCCAAAACGGGTATGTTCTCGTTCGGTGGCTCGGAATGCTTCAATTGACATGATTTTGTAGGGTATCAAGTTTCTCCTAGAAACTGGGTTCATACGCAGCGCTGCTCCTGGCGACATCGCGGAATTCTTGTTGACGACCGAAGGTCTTAATAAGGCCATGATAGGCGAGTATCTGGGTGAAGGGCAAGTACTCAATTGCAAGGATTCCAACTCCACACTTACCTAGTTATGATATTTCCAGTGACGCTGAGAACATTGCCATCATGCATGCTTTCGTGGATTACTTGGATTTCCGGAACCTTCCCTTTGTTGATGCTCTCCGCACATTCCTACAATCTTTCCGTCTCCCCGGAGAATCTCAGAAGATTGATCGTTACATGCTCAAGTTTGCAGAACGTTATATAGCTGGAAATCCGCAGGCTTCGTTTGCCAATGCCGGTTTGTGTGGCTTTATGGTTTGGTATATTCGGCATCTACTCAAATCCTTAACAGATGCCGCTTACATCTTATCCTATTCGACAATCTTGCTCAATACTGACGCTCACAACCCTCAAATCAAGAAGCGAATGTCAAAGCTCGAGTTCATAAAGAATAACCGAGGCATTAACGATAACGCAGACCTTCCAGAAGATTTCCTCAACGCTATTTATGACGAGATTGTCAGCAACGAAATCAAAATGAAGGATGAAGTGGAAGTTCTTACGCCTGCACCCACAGCACCTGGTATAGCCAATGCCATAGCGAACGTGGGCCGCGACCTTCAGAAGGAAGCTTATGTCATGCAAACTAGTGGTATGGCGAACAAGACAGAAGTGAGTACCATGTATAACGTTCTCGGTCTGGGTAGCTTACAATTCATGAAACAGGCATTGTTCCGTACCATGATGAGGAGCCAGCGGCGCGGTTCTCAAATAGCCAGCCAATTCTTCAGTGCTTCGCAATTTGTGCATGTCCGTCCTATGTTTGAAGTGGCTTGGATCCCGTTCCTTGCAGGTCTTTCGGGCCCGTTGCAAGACAGCGACGACATGGAGATTATCGAGCTCTGTCTTGATGGCTTTAAAAATGCTATTCACATCGTCTGCTTCTTTGACCTTGAGCTCCAGCGAAATGCGTTTGTTACGACGCTGGGCAAGTTCACATTCTTGAACAACCTTGGCGAGATGAAGAGCAAGAACATGGAGGCCATCAAGACTCTATTGGATGTAGCTGTGACGGAGGGAAACAACCTGAAAAGCTCGTGGCATGAAGTATTGACTTGTGTCAGTCAATTAGAGCATATGCAACTTATCAGCGGAGGGGTGGATATTGACTCCGGAAAGAAAGGGTAAGCACTTTGAATTGTCTCATTGTTCTCAGTACTCACTGTACTGGTAGAAAGCCAAAGAAAGCACCGACGGAGGAACTCGCTAATGAGAGTCGCTCTACACATATCACTGTCGCGGCCGATATGGTTTTCTCACTCAGCCATTTCCTGTCAGGCGTAAGTACTTCTACGATATTTTCCCTCGAATCCAGGACTGACTCTTAGTAGACTGCTATAGTCGACTTTGTGCAAGCACTATGTAGCGTATCGTGGGAAGAGATACAATCCTCTGGTTTATCCCAGCACCCTCGTATGTTCAGTCTGCAGAAACTTGTGGAGATTTCGTACTACAACATGAACCGCATTCGTCTCGAATGGTCCAACTTATGGGATATTCTAGGCGAACATTTCAATCAAGTATACTTTGTCTCTAGCTTCTTGTGCATCTCTATCGTAACTAATGCGTTTCTTCTAGGTGTGTTGCCATAATAATCCTCACGTCGGATTCTTCGCATTGGATTCACTTAGGCAGCTTGCGATGCGGTTCCTCGAGAAAGAGGAGTTACCGCATTTCAAGTTCCAGAAGGATTTCCTCAAACCCTTTGAACATACCATGACCCATAATGCTAATCCAGAAATCCGCGATATGGTGAGTGTCTACCGATATGTTAGAAAGAATATTACTAATTCATCGACACTCAGGTTCTGCAATGCCTTCAGCAAATGATTCAAGCTCGTGCACAAAATTTACGGTCTGGATGGAGAACTATGTTTGGCGTATTCCAAGCAGCATCTCGAGTTCTAACAGGTAGGATAATTCGACTCACTACTTATTCAGCATGGCTAACAAAACCACTAGAACGTATTGCAAGTTCGGCCTTCGAAGTCGTAACCAGACTTAACAAGGAGCACTTCTCGTCTGTTGTCCGCCACGGCGCATTTGCGGACCTTACGGTTTGTATCACTGAGTTTTGCAAGGTCAGCAAATATCAGAAGATCAGCCTATTGGCGATAGGCATGTTGCGTGGCGTCATCCCCGTCATGTTAGCTTGCCCCGAATGCGGCTGGAAGGCGGACGACTCGTCAGATACACGTATGGACGACAACATGATCAAGTACTGGTATCCAGTGCTGTTTGGATTCTATGATATCATCATGAATGGTGATGACCTGGAAGTGCGGCGGTTGTACGTTGATCCACCCATATCTTACACACCAATTGCTCACTTCTGGCAGAGCTCTCGACTCCCTTTTCTCGACTCTTAAGACCTATGGACGCACTTATCCCTTGGAATTCTGGGATACCGTGTGTCAGGAGCTGTTGTTCCCTATCTTTTCGGTTCTGAAATCAAGCCAAGATCTTTCGCGTTTTAGTACTCAAGAAGATATGAGTGTGTGGTTGTCAACAACCATGATCCAAGCGTTACGAGATCTGATTGACCTTTACACTTTCTACTTCGACATTTTGGAGAGGTCTCTTGACGGATTGTTGGATCTCCTCTGTGTCTGTATTTGCCAAGGTGTGTACGCTCTTTTGCCACAGATATATAAGTTTCTGACATGCAAGTAGAGAACGACACGCTTGCGAGGATAGGAACATCGTGTCTTCAGCAATTGCTGGAGAACAATGTCTCTAAACTGAGTGCTGCTCGTTGGGAGCGCGTGGTTACGGCGTTTGTTAAGCTGTTCAGGACGACTACACCCCATCAGCTATTCGATGAGAGCTTACGTGGAGATATGGAGGGCAGCACGCCTGAACCCGAAGCAAATGGTATGATCCTCCGCACAATTCCAGTCATTGGAGATGCTAGATTTTCTTATCACGTTTTAGATGCTAATGGCCAGGCAATTCTTCCTGCACCCCTATCGCCCAGCTCTGAAGACCCTCCGGAGCGAATGTCAGCGGTTGACCGAAAACGGATCTTCAAGCAGATCATCGTTAAATGCGTACTACAACTATTGCTGATTGAGATGACGAACGATTTGCTTCAAAATGAAGAGGTGTACACCATGATCCCTCCCGACCAACTCCTCCGCCTTATGGGAGTTCTTGATCATAGCTACCAATTCGCACGCATGTTCAATGACGACAAAGAGCTCAGAACCAGCCTCTGGAAGGTTGGGTTCATGAAGCACCTTCCCAATCTCCTCAAGCAAGAGTCAGGCAGTGCGGCAACATTGGTGCACGTTCTTCTCAAGATGTATTACGATCCACGACCAGATCATCAAGGCGCAAGAGGCCAGATTGCTGATCGCCTCCTACCGTGAGTTTATTACAACTACCGGAGGGTTTCTGCTAATTCTTGTGATCCGACAGTCTCAGTCTTGGTGTTATCAAAGATTACAACAAATTGCGCTTGGATAGCCAAGGCAAAAGCATCATTGCATGGACACCAGTTGTTGCCGAAATTCTGGATGGTTTCTGTCGCTTTGAGGATAAGACAGTGAGTACTTGAAATGGTTATTGCCACCGATGTTTTACTGAATATTCCTGGTAGTTCCTTCGCTATATGTCTGCTGTGTATCCCCTGATCATAGACTTGCTATCGCGAGATCTGCCACCAGAGATCAGACTGTGTATCCGAACCTATTTCGTCCGTGTGGGCTTAACACAAGGTATCTTAGAGCCTTCTTCATAGTAATTAGTTGCTGTATCCTTATTTTCCTTGCTTTTAACATGCGGAATGTTGAATATTTCTATTATCCATGTGCATTAGAGTCGGAGGCGATCTTGAACTTGAAGTACTGGCTAGAATGGCGTAAATAGCTCCATCCCCGTTGAGAGGAGAATAGAATACGAAAAATTACTGATACTGTAGATGCCTCGAGAGGCCGTGCTCAGTATTGAGGCGTCTAATGTTTAAATCGTAGTTATCTAATATTGACATGGGTTCTAAACAGCGGTATAAGTTGTGACGAAAGCTGATCTACGAGATCAACACATGCATAGTTAGTTGTATCCTTGATATCCTCCCCAGCCCGTTGGTTGGGCTACAGCTACACAAATACGCATATCAGTATGGGATTGACAAGAAGATGAACAATGCTTACGATTCGGTCTCAAAGCATCATACTTATCTGTTCAAAGGAATATTACGTTAGCCCTTAATCTATGGTCAGGCCAAGGATGGTCAGCGTACCAGAGGACTGAGGGGCGTTATCATTTCCAAATGTCCCAGACTTCATCTGGGCAAAAATGTTCGCAGGATTCGTATTGTTCGCACTAGCGTTATTGTTCGGCATAGGTGGAGGTGGAGGCGACACCATCCCGCTTCCACTACCAAAGGGACTGGCACCAAAGCCTGGATTGAATCCAGTAGGGTCTGACGCAATATGTTAGAATCGAATGGTGAAGAGTGGGAATCGCGCTACTTACTGGTTGACACCGAGCCATATGAATTCGTAGATCCAAATGAGTTGGTGGCATGAATAGGGCTGATTCCGCCCATTCCGTTCATGCCACCAAATGGAAGCCCTGTCGGCTGCGCCATGAGCTGTGGTTGCTGCTGCATCTGAGGAAAGCCCGTTTGTTGGGGTTGCATTTGGGGGAAGCCCGTCTGTTGTGGTTGTTGCATTTGGGGGAAGCCTGTCGGCTGGGATTGCAGGAACGACGGCTGGGGGTTGGCAAAAGGTGATGCTTGCTGCCCGAACGGAGAAGCGTTACTGGGTCGTGTTGGAATGAAGCTATTGAAACCAGTTTGGGTCGGCACTAAAGGTTGTAATAAGCCCTGGTTTGCAGGAACAGGAGCAAATGGTCCACGAGGACCATTGTATGATTGCTGTTGCTGTGGTGGTGGTGGTGGGGCTGGAGGAGCTGGAGATGGACCTGCACCAGTAGGATATCCGGTCGGGGTAGCCTGCAACGGCGGAGTACTCTGGATCGTACTTTGAGGGGTGCTATTGCGAAGGGCAGACAGCCTAGAAAGCTGGTCGAAGATATCAGCGTCTGTAGTGGCAGCCAAATTATTGGTAGGAGAAGTGGTAGACGGTGGTGCTGGTGCAGCTGACGGCGCAGGCTGAGGGGGTGCAGCTGGGACAGGGGCAGCTGTCGAAGGTAGAGGAGCAGATGGCGCGCGGGTTTCTGGTGCTGGGGTAGCGGGTTTGTGTCTTGGAGCCCATGCATCGTCGTCGAATCCGCTGGATGCTGCAGGAGCAGCAGAGCTTGATCGAGGCGGAGGATTTACGGGCGCTGGCGAGGAAGAGACAAGTCGTGGCGAATCAGTCCTCGGAACGATCCCCTCTGGAATGGAACCTATGGCGTTCAGGTCCACAGTTGCTGGAGGAGTGCTACGACTTGGGGTCGGTCTACCGCGTCTATTGGCCTTCAATGTGCCCCCAACTCCAGTGAACAGCGAAGGCGGTGTTTTCCTTGCATTCTCTTCTGCTTGTAACTTCTTTGCCATTTCCTCATCTTTGCGAAGTTGCTCTGCAGCGCCTCCACCAGGCTTGGCTGTCTTCGGCTGCCTGTTCGCTATGGCCTTTGTAACACGTATAATGTCGCCCTCGCGAAGACCCAAAGATCTCATGGTAGCGTCAGTAATATCCGGTAGAATTGCTTCGTCAATTTTATCCCGCTCAAACGACGCAGCATATCGCGTACAGTCGTCGATATCACAGCCTGCACTCAAAAAGAAGTCGAACCAATCGATAGTAGGGGCTTTCTTCACTGCTTGAGACATGCGCCGAGTGACAGCCAAGGGAACATCATCATCGTCAACAGCTTTCCGTGATGAAGACTTCTTCTTCGACTCCATCTTCTCCACATATTTCAGGTCTTCAGCCGACATTTTCTCAACGGGAACCTCGACAATCACACCATTTGTTTTGTGTAGTCGCAATTTTCCATTGCTCATGCCCAGCAGGGCTGCATCCACACGGAATTGCCCAGTGCGATCATGCCATATCCGTACCAGGTCGCGTGGAGGCTCTGTGAAAGACGTTTGTCACTGTCAACTCAAGGAAAAAAAATTTGGACAACTTACGCCCATGATTTTCGATCGATGGCCGAGAAGAACTTGACTTTCGCTCAGGAGCCTCCGAGCTAACAAAAATTTTAGCATCCAGGAAGAGATGTTGTAGAATAGATCGGAATTCACCTGGATCGTGAACGAGCGGCCTGTTGGGACTTCCGCTTCTGGCGCTCCTCTTCGGCTTGCTTTGACGCGTCCTGAGCTCGTTTTTGAGCTTCAGCTTTCTGGCGCTCCTTATCCTTCTCCTTCTTTTCTCTCTCCTCTTCCTCTCGTTTCTTTCGAAGAGCTTCTTCGGCCTTAGCCTGAGCACGATCCTCTGCCTCTCGAGCAACGGCAGCTCTTGATTCCTCGTCGTCATCAGTGTCTTCTTGGACATGACTAGCCTTGCTAGGCTACAAAGCTCTTCAGTAATATGTTGTCACCGTCGCATAACAGACGTACCTGAAGATATGCAGACGGTACAACTCCTTCCTTTCCACGAGAATTGCGGCATTTCCACCACCCTTCATCAGGGCCTTTCTGAACAACAGTGAGCACTTCATTTTCGGCCACAGTGAGTTCATCGTCTCCATCTGCTTGAAATTCGTACAAAGCAATTGCCTTCTCTGCCTTCTCCCCGTGGCTTTCTCCATCGTCAGTGCCGACGTCGTCTTCGTCCGCGGAATCGTCGCGTGGGGGTATCACAACAGGTGACGCTGGTGAAAAATGTACCGACACCGCTTTCTTATTAGGAAGTGATGCAAGGGGGGCTGGAGTAGAACGCGAGGGCGGCGGCGGGAACGATTGCGCAGGACGAGCGTCTTCCTCCTCTCTGTCAGTATCAGCTTCCTGCTCCTCCGTATCCTGCTCTTCTGCAGGCTCTGGTCTGGAGAGCTCTCGGGAAGATTCCAGTTTCGCTACGATTGCTTCAGGCGCATTGTCTTTAGTCCCAACATTAAAATGGAGAGTGGCAGGTGTGGGACCAGCAACCTCGAAGTGAACGTGTTTAGATTTTTCGATTGAGATATTGGTGATATCACTGGTCTGCCACTTCTGTACAGCTGCCTGTTTATTCGTAAGCACGAGCTTTCCGGTAGACATGGTCGGGAAGTAATAAGCCCACGCACCTTGCTGCTCTCACTAGCAAAGAAAACGGCACCGTTGCCTATTCCGAGAGTGCCCTTCATCTTCTTCCCTTTGCTGTCAATCTGGGATACAGACCATGTTTGAATGTCATCCGAGCTCTTCTTGGTGGATGCTACAAGATCTGCCGGGTCAACGTATGTGCTAATCGGACGAGCAGGAGGTGGGGGCTGTTTTGGATTGACATGAGCTCTCGCCTTCAACTGAGATAAGCAGCACGGAACTTACGGAATCTGGAACAACAATGTGAGGGGCAGCAGCTGGCGCCGAAGGCTCCCCTTCGTCGTCATTGGGTTCCACGTAGGTGACTGGTACATAACCCGCTCGTCCACCGCCTTCGGCTGTTTGTACCAGCAACCAATCATCGTCTGTATCGTAAGCGAGCAATATGTCGTTTTCCGATATAGTGAGCTCGTCGTTGGATGTAGCCTCGTAGTCATAGAGAGCTTTGACCACAGACGTGTGGTCCGCCTGAGGACAACATGAGTAGGGGGATCTGCGGTGAAGGCTGTCGGCAGACCTGTTCGACGTAGGCAGAAGGCACTAGTCCTGCTGGGGAGTTATTGTCCATTCCTGGCCCTTTAATCTGAACTTTCCACCAGCTAAAGTACAATGTTATTCCAGCTGAAGACAGTAGTTCGAGGTTGCACGCACTCTTCGTCTACACGCTCCTTCAGGAGAAGAATCTGGTCCTCTTTAATAGCGATTTCATCCTCCGACTGTGGCACATAGTCGTAGGAAGCTTTGAGGACGGCAAGAGTGATGTCCGCATCTTTAGCAGCCATGGTGGTTCGTGGTCCAGTGGAAACTCTAGGCTGGGTGCAGTGGGTGTTCTGATGGATCCGTGATCGGCACCGCTTGCAAGCTTACTGTAGAATTTTGACTGAAGGAGCTTTCCACACCTTGACTTCATACCATCAACCACCGATACACTAGGAACGATGAACAGGCTCAACGCGGGCGCATACGAATTCGTTCCCGGCAGGGCATTTATCCCACCGCAGCCTCCACAGCAACCTCTTCCCCCGCCAATTGAGCGTCCAGAGGCTACCGAAGCGCCTCGTCCTGCACCTACTATTTCTCTCAACATCGGTGGATCCAAGCCTCCGCCTCCACCTGCTGCTGCCACCCCTCCACCTGCAGCCGCCGTAAAGCCCGCAGATGCAGTACCAGCACCCGCTGCACCCGCCCCTACCACCCCTGCTGCAGTGAAGGTTAAGGCAGACTCTGCTCCTTCTAAAACTTTCAGCATGGAGAAGGCGAAGATGGATACAGCTGCGATTGCTCAAGAAGTGCAGACTGCAGCAGACAGAGCCGTTCTCGAGGATCTCTACGGACAATGTAAAGTTCTCGCGGCCTTTCTGACATTCTTAGCTAATAAAAGCACTACTCTCCAGCCAAAGAGCATCTGAATATCGTGTTCATAGGCCACGTTGACGCTGGAAAAAGTACGATGGGTGGGAATTTACTCTACATCACGGGAATGGTCGATAAGCGAACGATGGAGAAATACGAGAAAGATGCGAAGGAGGCTGGCAGAGAGTCCTGGTATCTCAGCTGGGCTCTCGATTCTACGCCTCAAGAACGGCTGAAGGGAAAGACCGTCGAAGTTGGACGCGCTTATTTCGAAACAGATCTTCGTCGATACACCATCCTCGATGCACCAGGACATAAAACTTTCGTGCCATCCATGATCTCCGGTGCTGCTCAGGCTGACGTTGCAGTCCTCGTCATTTCTGCGCGAAAGGGTGAGTTTGAAACTGGATTCGAGCGAGGAGGTCAGACTCGCGAGCACATTATGCTTGTGAAGACAGCAGGAGTGTCCAAAGTGGTCATTGCCATCAACAAGATGGACGATGCTACTGTACAGTGGGACCTAGGCCGATATAACGAGATCAAGGATAAGATAACGCCCTTCGTAAAAGCTGCTGGATTCAACCCGAAGACAGATGTGACTTTTATTCCTGTATCGGCGTATACTGGTGTTAACCTCAAAGAACCAGTGTCGAAATCAGTTGCACCCTGGTACAAGTACGTATCCAACACTTATTCTGTCGATTGTGCGAATTGTGATATTGACACTGTCTGTGTAGTGGCCCCGCCTTCCTGCATCAGCTTGATCACATGCCTATGGTCGATCGAAAAATCAACTCCCCACTCATGATGCCTATTTCCGAGAAGTATAAGGACATGGGAACGATTGTGGTTGGAAAAGTGGAGTCAGGGCACATGCGGAAGGGTGATCAACTCGTCCTAATGCCCAACAAGCACGCCGTGGAAGTTGCTGCCATCTTTAACGAAACAGAAGAGGAAGTATCGTCGGCGTTTTGTGGGGATAATGTTCGTATCCGTCTGAAAGGTGTGGAGGACGAGGATGTCAGCCCTGGGTTTGTGTTGAGCAGTCCTGCGAAACCCATTCACGCTGTAAGGCAATTTGAGGCGCAGCTTGCTATATTGGAACACAAGAGCATCATTTGCGCGGGGTACTCTGCTGTAATGCATGTGCATACTCTTTCAGAAGAAGTCACTTTACCTGTGGGTTCTCTTCGCGCCCGTTGTTATATTTTGGCTCTGACCTTTAGGTAGGCTCTACTTCACTACTTTGACAAAGCGACCGGACGAAAGTCAAAGAAACCCCCACAATTTGCGAAGAAAGGTTGGCCGCTCCCAATCTAATGTTCCTGTCAACGTACTAATGTGTATGTTTAGGCCAGAAAATTGTCGCGCTAATTGAGACCGTTGCCCCTATTTGTGTGGAGAAATTCACCGACTACCCTCAACTTGGCCGTTTCACACTACGAGACGAAGGCAAGCACAATCTCCTTAACATCCTTTTTGAATAGTTGTTGACCGACGCTTCATTACTTTCAGGACGAACAATCGCAATTGGAAAGGTATAGTCTTTCGTTTTTATGCGATGAAACGGAGCGCTGACAGAGACATATAGATTACCAAACTGATTGAAGGTCCTCAAGATGACATTGCCGATGGCGTTGCTGCTCTGGCTGTAAACTAGAGAGATTCGGACAGAAGTTGTGTATCGCTAGCCCCCTGTTGTATGTGTAGTGTACAACGATCTCCAGACCCTGTTGTAGTGGAAAGCATGAACAAGACATGTTATTGCCGAGTACTGTTCGTTTCAGTAGCTGACTCAGCTGTATCATTCTCTTCTAAACCAGCATGTCGCAGGACGACCTAAACGCTGTTCTGAAGGCTGGCACATACCTCGTCGCACACTCGAAGGATCGTGCGCATAACGAACTCAAGTCGGTTCTGCTATCACGGCTACGCGAGTACCATAATTGTATTGGAACTTCCATTCCCAGCGAAGCTGACACATTCGCGCTTGAACGCGTCCAGCGATTGACTGCTCAGGCTTCCCTCGAAGTCCTGGAGAAGTGTCAGGCAATCCTTGCAGTAGAGGACGAGGAGAGGGAGGAGCCCAAGATTGGATCCCGAGACCTCAGTGAATTACGAACCCTTCTCTCGGTAGTCTTCAACTGGGGGACAGTACCACTGCTCAGCCGTCTGATTTCCTCCTGGCCCGACTCGGCAGATCGCTCTTCACGGGAAGTCATTGACTTGACTGACATGCCAGAGAATTTCCAAATGCTGTCCGATCTTACATCGCGATTGCTAGGTTTGCTCTATCCGGCTAGCTCTCCTACCAAACTTCCCAACACACATATTACGACCTCAATACTTCAGTATCACCTTTCTGAGCTACTAAGGCCTATAATTGCGCTCGGATGGCTACCTAGCGCGTTGGCTACAGGAGATCTACATCCTATGTTAACACTGAGGCCTATTGTTGGACGTCTGCTTGCAGTGTGTGCATTAGTTCGCTATCTATGCGCACCCTTCACTAACACCAAGTATTAGATTACCGCCTTCTCAATCTATCGCAGCTCTAGGAAGCGTTATGGCTTTTAGGCCAACCGCCAAACACGTCCTGAAGGTCTGCTCGATTCTGTTAACTCAACAGTTATTACGACCCGAGGGTGTCAAAGGCCTATGTACCGCCGTATTTCAGGAAGAAGATGGGTCAGGCGAAGCAGCGAGCTTTGAGAAGTTGGAAAGGGTTTCCCGCATTCTAAGCTCTATTCCAGCCAACATGAAACCCGAGGTGAGAATCTTGGTGGCGACTGTCGAAATTTCAAGCTGAATGTACGTGAAGGAGTACTTCAAGGCCATCATACCTCGAATCATCGCTCTTTTAGGCGCAGATACCCCTGAGTCTTTTAAACGGGCTGGGGCATTTACACTTGCCCGATTGCTTGAGTCTTCAACTGCGACTACATCTCAATCCCACGCCACCCCTTTCATCCTTGATCTACTGCACAAGCCATTTCTAGAAGATCCCAGCCAAAACGAGAATAGCTCGGTACTTGCTGTCGATGAGGCCCTAGACAGGATCATAGTACTCTTAGCGAACACAGATCCTTCTCCAACTCTGATCCCAGTGCTACTCGCTCCATTGGTCCCTCCACTCTACTCTTTACTCGATCATCTGGACCACGTCCGTACATCAGACCCAAGTCTCAAGGACGCTGTGAAAGGACTGATAGGAACATGGTCCAAGATTGCATCTCCGACTAAAGCTGTCGAAAAGCTCTGGAGTCTCTTGAGCACCTCGAGAATGTACTGGCAAGTTACTTTAGAGGGAAGTATTCGGAAACTGGCGCAGTAAATACTTCTCTTATGCCGATATAAACCTTTGCTAACCATTTTGAGCAGAGCTGAACAAGGACCACGCCTCTCTCTGTACACACCAGAAGATTTAACCAAGGCGGAGGATGCAGGGGAGCTCGACCTGGCCTCCAATATGCTTGATCTGTACCCGGATCCAGCTCATTTCGCTTCCATAATCAAAGGGATTGGCCAGCAGGATATTACATCTCAATTCTTCGTGCGGCTGCTCGAGGCATATCGGGACGTTAGAAACGACGAGGACCCCCAAAAGTATTATCTAAAACGCTGCATTTTGTCTTTCTTTCTTTATCTGACTTGTTTTTCTTCTAGATCTATAATGTATCTTCAACTCATTTTCCAGCTACAATCTCAATCCTCCGAGGGCTCAGATTCCGTTAATGTTTTGAAGAGGCCAGAACATATTCTTACCTTTATCAAGCACGCACTGGAGACTGCAGGCTCAGCTAAACCTAACAGTGCCTCCTCCGACCTCCCTTCCCATATTGCCGACATGCACTTACACGATGTTCAGGATGATGGTGAAGTGTCCGACGGAGATAGCGATGACGATATGTTAGACTCAGAACGCTTCACTGCAGACGATGAGATGACAGAGACATCTATCAACCTTCTGCTTTCAATCCTGGAAGGTTGGTCCACTGATTCCTTCAATATAACACTGAGGTGCTCACGCAATTGACTCCTCAGCAAATGAAGACATGTCTGCGCGGAATTCGCCGGTATTGAACGACATATTTCTGCTATTGGAGCCCATGGCAAGCGAAGGACCAGATGCCATCCAAACGCTAGCACGGGAAGCTAGACTGGTCATGACAGCTCGTCTCGCATCAAACTCAACAACTGCGTCTTCACGCGCACGAAGCATAGATGAGGAGGATGTGCAGCAGACATATCAGAAAGCACTCAAACTTCTGCAGGATCCAATTCTCCCTGTCCGTGCCCATGGTCTGCTGCTCCTTCGCCAGCTAGTTGCCCCCCAATCCAAGTCTGCCAAAATGATCGAACCAGCCTTTGTGCCCTCTATTCTCGCTATATTTCGACAGACAATCCAAGACGAAGATTCTTACATATTCCTCAATGCCGTTCAAGGATTGGCTGCCATGGCCGATAGCCTTGGAAGAGAGGTTCTGCGTGGTCTCATTCAAGACTACACGAAAGGATTCGATGGTCCCGGGTTGACGAAAAAGGACATCGATGTGCGTCTTCGGGTTGGAGAGGCTCTAGCAATTGTCATCAAGAGATGTGGCAGCGCACTCTCATCCTACTGTATGTGGACATTTGTTATTTTGGTGGAATAGAGTGTAAATGCTGATAATCCTATCAGCGGATATATTTATACCACCACTGCTATTGACAGCGCGCTCTTCCCACGTCCCTACAGTGCTTAGGACATCTGCTATCTCACTACTGAGTGAATGTGCCAGTACACAGCCGATCTCTCTTATACGATATTTGGAAAATTTATCCGAAGGCATGGTAGACCTTCTGCAAGTGGAGTCCCCCAAGTCGCACACGACAGAGGAGGAAGACATGAACGAAGATCCTATATCGAAAAGTTCCAAGCTTCCACCTTTGCGTAGAGCAGCGTTACATTTCCTGCAAGTGTTGATCAAAGAGTCAACATTGCTACTTTACGAGTCGCCTGAACAAGACGCTTTGCTGTCGGAAGCATTCTTAAGACGGGCAAGGATCACACTGGGGTATCTAGCAAGCACAGATCCTGACCAAGTGGTACGAGTCATGGCGAGAGAGGCGGAAGAGGCAACTCGTCAATTGCAATCTGGAGTATAAATTTGTCTTTATATGTAGGAACAAATACAGTTTTTCTGTTTGCCTCGTATCTGTCTCAAATGTGGTCATCTCTGAACATCTGGGTCAATAGGAAGGCATCTTGAATCACTCTGGGTCACGCAGAAACTAGTCGAGCTAGAAACTACGCCTTCTGGTGTCACGTCCAAGGTAGAGGTACGGTTCCAAAGGTAGTGACCGAACTATGAGATTGGGTTGCTCACGGCAGTAACGACTTCTTCAACCCTCCTCTGAAATCCTTTCCACTTGGTCTTGCCGACAAGGGTGTAGAGTGCAGGGTCACTGTTGTCGGCTGTCATGTCTAACTTGAGAAATGGATTAGACATGGAAGCAGCGTATGCATTGTGGAGCGCTTTAAAGATCTACCCATTGCTATGGTCAACCACAGCATTATACGCAGATAGGAGGGAACGCACCATAATGACCTCCACATCACGCACGACGAAATCAGAGAGTGCAAGCCCTAGCACAATCTTAACGCGCAGGGGAGTGATATAACCATAGACCGCAACATTGTCCATTGCATACAGCAGCCCAAGATAGCAATCCGCGTTTTTACCAGCGGCAGCGACTGTTCGTGTTTGAGCCAGACAACACACGACTAAAGCGGCAGGCGACGGTGCTGACCACGCTCTTCAATAACGTCAAGACTAGTGTGAGCCATGTAATGGTATTTCAATGCATCGCCATCGTTTTTGACGAAGGTTTGTATGAGAATGGGATGGTTTTGAGGAGAAATGAAGGCCGCAGCATTGATGCGAAGATTGGGCGCCATGGAAGTTTAGTGTTAAGGCAGCTCCCGACCCTAAAGTGATCCAAAAGAAATGGTTATGGTAATGTTTGAACTTTTCTTGCTTTCGGCGTACAAAATGTTTCTAGCTCTACAGAGTCCACAGAAGAGTGCAAGGAATAAATAAGCATAATTTAGAAGGTCCGTTTCAGGCATAGGTGACAGTGAGGGGGGAGAGCTACGACTCGGAGGAGCTCGATCCTTGGAGGGGTATGATGTGTGTGGAAGCAGGAGAGCCGCTGGACTCAATTCCTGGCTGCTGAGTTAATGGCAAAGAGGGACTTGAGTCCTCCAAATCGCCTTTTCTCTGTCGAAGAGATACTGGACTGCACCGGTACAGTCTTGCCATTGTATTTGCTGGTGGAGGTGGTTGGCGAGGAAACGAGACCAAAGAAGTCATCGTAAACTGCATGCATCTCCCGTGGCGATGTGCCAGACGCGTTAGGGAAGAAGGCGAATGCATTGGGAGAGGTGGATGGGTATGCAGTGTAGTAGGACATTGTCACGGTTGTCTGGTTGGTATGGTGG
>Ga0247730_1000762_pt1 | contig 20848 bp, 17 predicted proteins | sample UWRJL073202C2_FD_180959 | JGI IMG/M metagenome (GOLD analysis project Ga0247730, IMG submission 180959) | Plant litter microbial communities from Arlington Agricultural Research Station in Wisconsin, United States - UWRJ-L073-202C-2 | ecosystem: Environmental > Terrestrial > Plant litter >... | reverse complement strand
TGCGCGACACCCCCGGCAGCAGCTTCGAGATCGAGTGGACGATCAGCGCCGGCTACCGCGCCCTGCCGCTCGACCAGCTCTACCCGGGCGACGAGGCGGTCGACGTCGTCGGGGTCGCGCAGCTCGACTCGGCCCCGTCCTCGTTCGGCACCGCCCAGCCGCTGCGCTGGGACCGTCAGCGCGCCGTCGCCGGAGGGATCGACCAGGTCGTCCGGTTCGCCCGCACCCACGGCAAGCCCCTCGCGATCTCGGAGTGGGCGGTCCTGCCGACGAGCCGCGCCGACGGAGCCGGTGACGACTTCGTGTTCGCCGACCGCATCGCGCAGATCGTCCGCGACGTGCCCACGCGCTACCACGCCTACGTCAACAACGCCTCCAGCAACGTGCTGCGGCTGCAGGACGCGGCCGCCACGCGGGCCTCGTGGAAGCGGCACTTCGGCGCGACCGGCGACTCCCGGTGACGGTGGCCGCCGAGCAGCCGCGGCGGCGCGGGGCACGGATCGCCTCGCTCCTGCTGCTCGTCGGCCTGGGGGCGGCCGTCGTCGTCGCGGTCCGGGCGGGACAGGGCGACCCGCCCGCCGTGCCACCCCCCTCCGGCTCGGCCACGGCCCGCGAGTCGTCGTGCGTCTACCCGTCCAACAGCATCGCCCGCCTCGACGCGTTCTCCGACCTGGTGGGCGCCCCCATCAGCTGCGTCCTGGTGTTCAACGACGTCGCGACGAGCTGGGACGCCCTCGTGCAGCCGTGGTTCACGGTCGGCGAGATCGCCGACCACCGCTGGGACCGGTGGGTGCAGGGCGACGACGACCGACGGCTCGTGATCGGGCAGTCGCTGATCCCGGCGGGAGCCCCTCCGGACTGGCGGCAGCGCGGCGCCGCGGGCGAGTACGACGCGCAGTTCGCGATCCTCGGCCGGCGGCTCGTGGCCGCCGGGCTCGGCCGGTCGGTCATCCGCCTGGCCCATGAGGGCAACGGCGACTGGTTCGCGCACGACATCGGCGACAGCGACGCCCAGAACCGCGACTGGGCCCGGTACTGGGCGCGGGTCGCGGACGTCCTGCACGACACCCCCGGCTCCGACTTCACGCTCGACCTGACGGTCAGCGCCGGCACCCGTGCGATCCCTCTCGACCAGTGGTGGCCCGGCGACGACGCGGTCGACGTCATCGGCGTCGACCAGCACGACATCGCCCCGACCGCGATCGGCACCGACCAGCCCGCCCGCTGGACCTGGCAGATGACGCAGCCCGGCGGCTTCGAGACGATCGCCGCCTTCGCCGCCGAGCACGGCAAGCCGCTGAGCATCCCGGAGTGGGGTGTCAAGGACGCCTCGGAGTTCGGCGCCGGCGACGACACCTACTACGTCGCGAGGATGCTGCAGCTGTTCACCGACAACGACATCGTCTACCAGGGCTTCTGGGACAAGAAGGACACCAGCAGCGAGCTGGCCCGCAACCCCGGCAGCCTCGAGCTCTACCGTCGCTGGATCTCCGGCGGGTAGACGTCACGGCCGCCAGGTCACGCCCGTGGCCATGACGCGCGCCGGCGTCCCGACGAGCAGCTGCCCGTCGGTCCCGTCGGCCGTGACGACGCTGCCGGCGCCGACGACCGTGTCGTCGCCGAGCGTCACCCCCTTGAGCACCATCGCCCCGGCGCCGAGCCAGCAGCGATCGCCCAGCACGACGGGCCGGTGGCGGGCGCCACCGACGCCGTCGCGCACGAGCTCGTGGACGTCGGTGTCCAGGATCCGCACGCCCCACGAGATCGCGCAGTCGCGGCCGATCGTGACGTGGTCGTGGCACACGATGCTGGCGCCGTCGTTGAGGAACGTCCCGGCGCCGACCGCCAGCGTCGCGTCGTAGCCGACCGTGATGCTCGACGAGCGCATGACCTGCACCCGGCCGGAGACCTCGAGCACCGATCGCGGCTGCATCCGCAGCACGGCGCCGGGGGCGCTGTCGTGCGTCAGGCCCAGCACCAGCATCCCGCCCCGGGCGATCCGGACGCTCGCGCGGCGGTGCACCCGCACGCGCGCTCCGCGGCCGACCAGGACGATGCCGCGAAAGCGCAGCGAGAACCACGCGCTGCGCAGCAGCGACGTCCGCCGGGCGACCTCGACGTAGAACGATCGCGGCACGGCGTACGCCGCCGTCATGGTCATCGGGCGCCCGCGCGGTGCCGCGCCGCCCGCGGAGCCGTGGCGAACCGTCGCTCGACCAGGCGGTGGAACAACGCCGCCGCCGCGATGCTCGCAGCCAGCCCCATGCCCACCTCGAGGACCAGCGACCACGGCTCGGCCGGCTGCCACGGGCGGACCGCGACCCGCCAGACCGACTCGATGACGGCCGAGTGGATCAGGTAGAGGCTGTACGAGATCATGCCGAGCCACACGAGGGCCTTGGTCTCCAGCAGCCGCCGCAGGGGCCGGCGCTCCGTCGAGGAGCCGCCGGCCGCGAGCCGGCCGATGACCAGGGCGCCGAGCGGCCCGAACCACAGGTCGTGGACCGGCGACACGGGATCGACGCCGCCCAGCGTGACGACGGCCGCGACGACCAGGCCGAACGCCGCCGCGACGGCGAGCAGCCGCTCGTGCCGGCGGCGGGCCGTGGCGTCGGTCTGCTCGGCGGTGTGCCGCGCCGTGACCAGGCCGAGGACGAACAGCGCGTACAGGCTGGGGTGCAGGCCGGCGACCCACGACCACGTGCCGGAGTCGGTGAACAGCTCACCGGCCCCGCTGACCAGGCCCAGCGCGAGGACGATCGGGAGCCACTGCCCCGGCCAGCGGCGCAGGTACACCAGCAGGAACGGGAACAGCAGGTAGATGTGCCACTCGACCGCGAGCGACCAGAACGCGGTGCTGCCCGCGGGGCCGGCCCACGCGACGTCCTGCACCAGCAGCAGGTGCGCCACGACGCCCGACGGACGGATGGGGACCGCCCCGTCCCACAGGGTGCCGACCGGCCGGGCCAGCACCGTGAGCCCTGCCACGACACCGATCGCCACGGCCGCCCAGTACGCCGGCACGATGCGGCGGAAGCGTCCCCGGAAGAAGGCGCGCATCCCCCCGGGCCACCTCAGCCCGCCCCGCCAGGCCACGAGCCCCAGCGAGAAGCCGGAGATCACGATGAACACCGACACCGCGTAGTGGCCCAGCCCCATCCACGAGGTCAGCAGCTCGGTCCTGGACCGGCCGTCGCGCGCGTCGAGGTAGACCGTGCTCCAGCAGTGCGAGATCACCACGAACGAGGCGGCGATGCCCCGCAGGCCGTCGAGGAACGGCAGGCGGCGGCTGCCGGACACCCGCGGGGCGGCGTCCACGACCGCCGCCGGCACCGGGGGCACCGGGGGCACCGACTGCCGTGACGCCTCGGCGCGGCGGATCACGACGAGCACGCCGGCCGCGACGGCGACCGACGAGCTCTGTGCCGCGAGCCAGGCGATCCCCACCGCCGTGAGCCCGTGCGGGGCCGCGACGGCGACGGCGACCAGGACCAGCAGGGCGTTGCTGGCGTTGAGCAGGACGAAGCTGCCGGCCCGCCCGAGGCTGTTGACCCAGACGTCGATGACATAGCTCGCGCTGGCCACGAGGGAGCCGACCGCCATCCAGCGCAGGCACGACGTCGCGCCGTCGGCGTACGACGGCCCGAACGCCCCCAGCAGGAGCGGCGCGGCCACGACGATCGCGGCGACCGCCGGCAGCATCAGCAGGGCGATGGCCCGGGCGGCGCGCCGCACGAGCATCCCGGCACTCGCCGGATCGGCCGAGAGCTCGGCGAACAGGCTCTGCGAGAGCATCGCCGGCACGACGTTGAGCAGACCGAGCAGCATCATCGCGATGCCGAAGAACGCCGCCTCGGTCGCACCGCGCGCCGACAGCACGACGAGCGGGGTGACGGTCAGCGGCAGGATGCCGAAGATCATCCCCGCGTGGTTGCCGATCGAGAACGTCCACACGCCGTCGAGGGCGTCACGCCCCACCCGCAGCCGCCCGGTGAGCCGCGACCGGAGCAGGGCGACCGTGAGCGCGACCGACACCAGCAGGCCGGCCAGGTTGGCCAGCGCGAGCCCCGTGATGCCACCGACCGGCAGGGCGACGAGCGCGGCCACCTTGACGACGCCGCCGACGGAGTTCTTCAGCAGGAGCAGGTGCGACGAGCGCTGCGCGACGAACACCGCGTCGCACAGCATCCCCGCGACGCTGGTCACGACGGTCGCCAGGCCCAGGCCGACGAGCACCGCGCCCACCTCGCCCCGCACCATCGGCAGGCCCCACGGCGTCATCGACGACACCACGAACACGACGACCGCGACGACCGATGCGAGCAGCGTCGCGGACACCGCGATCTCGCCGGTGCGGCCGGGGTTGCGCGGCAGGTGGCGCACCAGGGCGTTGGGGAACCCCAGGCAGCTCGCGGTGCTGACCAGGACGACGGCCGACAGGGTCGTGGTGAGCAGCCCCACGTCGGTCTCGGCGAACCGTCGGGCCGCGACCAGCCAGAACAGCGAGCCCAGCGCGGTCTGGACGATCGTGTTGGTCATCAGCAGGAACGAGTTGCGGTAGAGGCTGTCCGTCGCGGCGCTGCGGACCGCGGTCGTCGCCCGCTGCCGCGCCCGCATCAGCGGGGGTGCGACGGCGGTCATCGCCGTGTCCCCCGGGCCGTGATGTCGCGGACGGGCCGCGCCGGTGTGCCGGCCGCGACGACCCACGGCGGCAGCTCGCCGCGCACGACCGAGCCGGCTGCGACGACCGTGCCCTCGCCGATCTGCGCACCCGGCAGCACCAGCACCGACCGGGCGAGCCACACCCCGTCGCCGACGACGATCGGGGCGCGACGCACGCCGGCCCCGGGCTCGACCTCGTGGAAGTCGGTGTCGCAGACGGCCACCCCGTCGCCCACGAGCACGTGCGAGCCGATCGTCACCGAGACGTCGGCGTGGATCACCGCGCCCTGGTTGATGAACACTCGGTCGCCCACGAGGAGCGTGCCGCCCGGGCCGGTCGCGAGCGCCGCCCGGGTCTGCTGCGCGCGGATCGCGAACCGGTCACCGACCCGCATCGTGCCGCGGTTGCTGAGGTGCGGTCCTCGACCGTCGAAGGACGGCAGCGACCCGTGCTGGACGCCGTGCGCGCGGAACGCCGCCACCGCGCGGACCAGCCCGTGCGCGGACCGCACGACCGATGTCATCGCGGCACCCGCTGGTCGAGCACGCGGCGGTAGACCTGGGCGGTCCGGCGGGCCGCGACGGGCCAGCCGGGGGCCTCGGCCGTCCACGTCCGGCCGGCCTCGCCGGCGGTCGCGAGCTCGTCGGCGGGCGTCACGCACGCCGCGGTCAGCGCATCGCGGAGCCCGTGCTCGGATCGACGGTCGTACCGCAGGCAGGCCGCGTCCGGCAGGGAGGCGAGGGGCGGCAGGTCGGGCACCACGACGGCCCGCGCCCGCGCCATCGCCATGAGTGCCGACCCGCTGGTCGTGACGCTCCGGAACGGCATCACGACGACGTCCGACGCCACCAGGTGGTCACGCAGGTCGTCGTCGGGCAGGTGACGCAGGTCCAGGTGCAGCCGGCCGGCCAACCGGTCGGCCGCGTCCCGCAGCCACGCCTCGAGCCCGGGGTCCGTGCACCGTCCGGCGACGACCAGCAGCGCGTCGGCGTGCTCGCCGGCCAGGTCGGACCAGGCCTCGACCAGGTCCGTGACGCCCTTCTCGCGGGTGACCCGGCCGAAGAACAGCAGGAGACGGCGGTCGTGCGGGAGCGCGAGCCGCTCGCGGGCGGCCGAGGTCGGCGTCGCGGGGGCCTGCGCGTCGACGTCGATGAACGAGCCGTGCGGGACGACCGTGACGGGCGGCAGGACCGAGGGACCACCGACCAGGTCGGCGAGCGCCTCCGAGACCGCCGCGTCGTGCACGATCACGTGGCTGCTGGACCGCAGCAGCCGCGCCCGAGCGGCCCGGTCGTCGTGGAACACGCGGTCGTGCGGCAGGACGTTGTGCGCCGTCCACACGACCCGCACCCCGATCAGCCGGCACCAGAAGAGGATCACGGCGAACCAGGCCTGCGACAGCCGACGCAGCACGGCCGACGACTCGCTGCCGGCGAACGTCAGCCCGAACACCCAGTGCACGTGCAGGATGCGGACGCCGCCGAGGCGGGCCCGCAGCAGCGTCACGGGGACCAGCAGCAGGTTGAGGCTGCGCGACCCGGTGGGCATGGCCAGGAACTCCGGCTCGACGCCCTCGCCGCCCAGTGCGTCGTGCAGCAGGCCTTGGTACGGGTTGTGGTCGCGCGGGGTCGTGAGGGTCCTCATGTCGCGACGCCCACGAGCTGGCCCAGCGCCCCGGCCCCGTAGACCAGGTGGTCGCTGACGGTCCGCCACGGGTGCACGTCGCGGCTGCGCCACAGCGGGATCAGCAGCAGCAGCGGGTACACGGGCAGGACGAACGTCAGCGGCAGCCCCAGCAGGAACAGCGGGTAGACGAGCAGGATCGGGTCGCGGCGGGCCAGCGACCGCAGCCGGCGCGGGTGCTTGCGGTACAGGCGGGCGCGACCGGCGCCGTAGTACCAGGAGCGCCGGTGCTGGCGCCGCGCTCCACCCCAGTCGACGAGCACCTGCGCCTCGGCGACCATCCGGATGCGCATCCCGGCGTCCGCGAGCCGCCACGAGAAGTCCATGTCCGAGCAGTACGCGAAGCTCTCGTCGAAGCCGCCGACGGCGTCGAACGCCGCCCGGGTGAACGCGAGGTTCAGCGTCGGCGCCTCCTCGACGTAGCCGTCGGTGTACGTGATGGCGTCGTAGGGGCTGGGGTTGATGCTGCGGCAGCTGCCGGCCGTCACGGCCTCCGTGCCGTCGACGATCGGCGCGATCAGGGCGTCGAGCCAGCCCGGGGTGAGCCGGCAGCCGGAGTCGACGAACACCACGACGTCGCCGGTCGCCGACAGCACCCCGAGATTGCGCTGCTCGGGGATCGTGACGGTCTTGGTCGAGCCCTCGGGCGGCACGAACGCGACCCACTGCACCTCGGGGTGCTCGCGCGTCAGGTCCTCGAGCCGGCCCGCCGAGGCGTCCACGACCAGGACGTCGACGTCCGCCGACGAGACGTGGTCGCGGAGGTCGTCGAGCGTCCCGCCGAGGGATCGCTCGTCCTTGCTGATGATGACGACGCTGACGTTCACCACTAGTAGATCCTCGCTGTCCCCGTGTCGAAGACCACGGCCTTGTAGGTGTCCAGGAACGCCGTCGGGAACCGGTAGGTCGACGACATCTGGTTGTCGGGCGTGGTCCCCCGCGCCCGACCGTTCAGGATGTTGCTGCTCGACGCGAAGACGAAGCCACGGGTGTCGAGCGTGCCCGGGGCCAGATCGGGGAAGATGCCGCTGTGGTCGCGGCCCTCGCTGAACTGCAGCGTGAGGGCGCCGTACCGGTCGGCGAAGATGATCGAGTCGTCGCGGCGCCGCTCGGTGAGCCACTGCGCGGCCGCCAGGTCCTCGTCGGTCGCGTGGAACCGCTCGGCGTACTCGCCCGACGCCGTCAGGTTGCCGCGCGCCGGGCCTCCCGCGAGCCGCGCGCCCAGGCCGGACGCGTCGAGGAACACCAGGCCCATGACGCCGACCGCGAGCGCCGCGGCGACACCGGCGCCGACGCGCGGGCGTCGTCCGTCCCGGTGCCCCCGCAGGATCCGGTGCAGGCGCTGCACGACGATCCCGAGCGGGACGACGAGCAGCGCCGACGTCTGCATCGCGAGCCGCTCGGGGTTGTACGCGAACGAGGCCGAGCCGCTGAACCGCACCGCGACCGTGACCGTCAGCAGGGCCACGACGAGCGAGGCCACCTCGGAGTCGAGCCGGCGGCGCCGCAGCATGATCAGCACCCCGACGACGCCGATGACGATCGCCCCGTTCGAGAGCTGGCGCAGCAGCGTCGTGGCCAGCCCCATCGGGGCCAGCAGCCCCGGCACGACGGCCCGGTCGGCCGGAGGCGCGGACGCGACGGCCGGGAACTGCGCCTGCACGCCCTCGGAGAACGTGTAGTCGGCCAGCCACGGGTACTTGACGCCGTACATCGGCGCGACGGTGTCGAAGTAGTCACGCGGGGTCGCGGTCACCGCGACGTTGCCCGACAGCCACTTGCCGATGAACGAGTCGCCGCCGCCGGGCAGCACCTTGGCGCCGTTGGTGCTGACGTCCTCGGCGAAGGACGTGACGTTGCTGGCCGAGTTCGTCACGGGGCCCGTCCAGACGACGCACCACGCGGCGAGCAGCAGCGTCAGCGGCAGGCTGATGACGGGGCGGCGGGTCGAGCGGCGCATGAGCCGCATGCCGAGGGCGACGATCCGGGCCGCGACGAGCGTCCCGATCGCGACGTACGTCGTGGAGTAGTGCGACACGACCATCGCGACGCCGAGCAGCAGCACGAGCTGCTGGGCGCCACGCCGGCCGAGGGACCGGTCGAAGGCGGCGAGGAGCATCCCGGCGAACAGGACGAGGCCGATCTCCTGGCGCGCGAGGGCCGGCATCTGGCTCGCCATCGTGCCGGTCAGGAACACGAGCGAGGTGCCGAGCAGGGCGACGGTGGGGCGCAGCCACTGGCGGGCGAGCAGGTAGACGGCCGCGGGGTAGAGGGCGAACACCGCCGGGAACAGGGCCTTGTAGATCAGCAGCGGATCCAGGCCCGTGGCCTGCCACAGGGCGGTCGGCAGGGCCGTGATGCTCAGCATGGCGCTGTAGGGATCGCCGTCCAGCGGCGTCCAGCGCAGCGCCTCCCCCGTCGTGCGGAAGGCCGCGAACTCCTGCTGGACGTCGAAGCCGTACAGCGCCCGCGACCGCAGCGAGAACGACCACATCAGCGCGAGCGCGACGCAGTACAGCGCGAGGACGACGTGCCCGTCGCAGCCGGCGCGAGCCTCCCGCAGGGCCCACAGCAGGACGCCGCCGGCGGCGACGAGGCCGACGCCGACCAGCATCCCGGTGCCGCGGTTCTCGACCAGCTGGGTCCCCGCCGCGACGACGAGCGGGACGACGAGCACGACCCCGGCGGGCGACACCCGACGCGGCACCTCCATCGGCCGGGTGGTGCGACGGACCACGGCCACGACCGCCAGCAGCAGCGTCACGGCGTCGAGCGACAGCACGACGGGTCCGGTCGCGAGCGGCTCGGCGATCCCGCGGGACGGACCCAGCTGGTTGACGCCCAGCAGCGCAGCGAGCAGGAGGGCGAGGCTCGCGGTGACGGTGTAGACGAGCGTCGGCGCGACCCCGCGTGGACGCAGCCCGAGCGCGCGCAGGGCCACGGTGCCGGGCACGAGCAGCACGTAGGCGAGGGCCACGACCGTGGCGCTGGGCTGCGGCGCGTCGAGCTGCACCACGACCGCGACGTGGAACGCCACCACGGCCAGGGCCAGCTGCACCAGGCCGCCGCTGACGCTCCAGTCACGCCGGCGCGGGCCGCGGCGACGTCCCGCGGGGGCGGGGGCCACGTCCTCGGGCCGCGGGCCGGCCACCTGGATCGCCGTCATCCGGCCACCGGCTCGCGGAACGCCCCGCGGCTGCGCCGCAGCTCCTGCAGGAGGCCGACGTCGCCCCACGTCTCCTGCGCGAGCTGCACGTACGGGTAGGCCAGGCGCTCGGGCTCGCGCAGGCGCACCGCGTCTCCCACCCAGCGGGAGAACAGGACGCTCGGCAGCGCGCCGGCGAGCAGGGCCGCCGGCGCGCTGCGGCGTCCGACGGCGAGGGCCAGCAGGGCGGCGACGGCGGCCGGCAGCGGGTAGATCGTCGGCCGCAGCCCCGGGTGCTTGAGGAACATCCGGGCGTTGCCGCGTCCGTAGGCCCGGCTGCGGCGCAACGTGTCGCCGAGCCCGGGCTCGAAGTCGTGCTCGACGACCGCGCCCGGCAGGAACACCAGCTCCTCGCCCGCCAGCACGATCCGCCGGCAGAGGTCCTCCTCCTCGCCGCCGAACCGGAAGCGGGCGTCGAAGCCGTCGTGACGATCGAGCGCGTCGACGCGGAACAGCATGCTGGCCCCCACGATCGAGCTGACCGGCCGCTCCCCCGTCGGGACGGAGGGTGATGCGGAACGTCGCAGGTACAGGGCCAGCCGGTGCACGAGACCGTCGTCCTGCAGCAGCGTCGCCTCCAGCGGCGCGAGCGGGTTGGACCGCTGGAGGTAGCGCAGCATGAACGTCTCGTCGCCGGACCCGCGCACCGCACCGCCCACCGCGGACGCCGTGGGGTGGCGGTCGATCCCGTCGAGCATCAGCTCGACCCAGTCCGGTGACGGCCGGCAGTCGTCGTCGGTGAAGGCGACGAGGGGCGTCCCGGCGGCCCTCCAGCCCGTGTTGCGGGCCGCGGCGAGCCCACGGTTGTCGCCGTGCTGCACGACGCGGGCCCCGTGGCGGGACGCGACGAGGGCCGTGTCGTCGGTGGAGCCGTCGTCGACGACGAGGACGTCCATGACGTCGGCGACGGTCTGCGCGGCGAGCGCCTCGAGCGTGCGGCCGAGCGTCGCCTCGCCGTTGAGGCTGCACACGACGACGGTGACCCGCGAACCGCCGCGGGAGCTCATGCGGGGCTCCCGACGGGGTCGGGCAGCCCGAGCCGGCGGGCGACCAGGTCGGCGAGGACCGCCGGGCTCCCGGCCTCGACGAGCTCCGCGTAGTGCCGGGCCACGACGCCCGCGTCGATGCCGTCCACCAGGAAGGCCGTCAGGGCGTCGGCGATCGACTCGGGGTCGAGGGCCGCGAACGTCGGCAGCCACCCCGCGAACAGATCGCCCAGCCCGCCCGTGCGCGACGCGAGCACCGGTGTGCCGGCCGCGATCGCGAGATTGGCGACGCCGCTCTGCTCCGAGTTCGTGTACGGCAGCACGGCGACGTCGGCGGTCGCGAACCAGGCCGCCATCTCGTCGTCGGGCACGTGGCCCGTGAACACGACCGTGTCGGCCAGGTCGTCGCGGGCCGCCCGCTCGCGCACGGCGTCGAGGTAGTCGTGGTCGGCCTGCGCGAACCGCGCGAACGAGGCCGGGCGGGGGCGCACGTCGCCGGCGACGACGAGCCGCAGCCGGGCGGCGAGCGCGGGATCGCGGGCGACGAGGACGCCGAGCCCGTCGACCAGCTCCCGCAGGCCCTTCTCGACGTGGACGAAGCCGAACAGCAGCAGGACCGTCGTGCCCTGGAGCTCGTGCCGGGCGCGCAGGGCGTCACCCGTGACGGCCGCCGGCGGCAGGTCGTAGACGGGGTGGGGTCGCACCAGCACCCGGTCGGGCGCCACGTCCAGGGTCTCGACGAGCGCTCGGCGCGCCGCGTCGGTGTGCACGTGCACGACGGCCGCCAGAGCGCTGACGAGCCGGTAGTACAGGCGTCCCGGCAGGCCGAGCCGCTCGACGTCGCGGGTGACCTCGTGGTGCGTGATCACGACACGGGCGCCGGCCAGCCGCGTGGCCAGGACCAGCACCCACAGGGGCAGCAGCCGCGGTCCGTACGTCGCGATGCCGTGCTGGACCTGCACGACGTCGGGTCGGTACCGGCGGACCGAGCGCACGACGCCGAGCAGGCGCACCGGCGACCACGTCACGGAGCCCAGCACCGTGGCACCGACCGCGTCCGGCTGGGGCACGCCGGTGATCGCGGCGACGTCGTGCCCGGCGTCGCGGTAGGCCGCGGCGAGGCGGGCGCTGTAGTCGGCGATGCCGTCGCGCAGGGGTGGCAGCGGGCTGACCAGGACGATCCTCATGCGAGCACGACCTTCGAGAGCGTCGCCGCGAGCGCGTCCCAGGAGAAGTCGCGGCTCGTCGCGAGCGCACCCTCCCGCAGCTCGTCGGTCCGGTCGATCGCCGTCGCGAGCGCCTCCGCCAGCGCCGTGGCCTCCGGCGCGCAGACGTAGCCGTTGACGCCGGGTGCGACCAGGTGGCGGGCGTGGTTGTCGGGGTGGTCGCTCGTGACGACCGGGGTGCCGCACGCGAGCGCCTCCAGGGCGACCATCCCGAAGCCCTCGCGGACCGTCGGGAACGCCAGGACCGACGCGCCCTTCATGGCGGCCAGGATGTCGGCGCGCTGCTCGAACGGGGCGAGGATCTCCACGTGGTCGACCAGTCCGAGCGCATCGCGCTGGGCCGTGAGCCGCTCCAGCTCGGGCCCGGTGCCGACGACGGTCGCCGTGACCGGCCGGCCCTGGGCGTGCAGCGCCGCGACGGCGTCGAGCAGGACGTGGACGTTCTTGTGCGAGAGCAGCCGGCCGACGCACACGATGTCGCCGACGGACGTCGACACCGGTGCCGCCGCGATCTCGTCGGCGTCGATGCCGTTGGGCACGACCGTCATCCGGTCGGCGGCCACGCCCAGCTCCTGCAGCCGCTCGGCGGTGCCGGTCGACGCCGCGACGACGTGGTCCGGCAGCGAGGCGGCGAGCCGCTCCAGCGCCGCCGCGACGACTCCGAGAGGTCCCAGGTACGACGTCCAGTAGTCACGGCCCCACACCTCGTGCCACGTGACGACGAAGCGCTTGCGGCGCACCAGCGCGACGAGCTTGAGCGGGAACAGCTGCAGGAACGGGATCGCGTCGGCCTCGAGCACGTCGAAGCGACGGGTCACCATACGCACCGAGCAGACCGCGAACATCACCGCCTGCCGGACGGATCGTCGTGATCCCGCGTACAGGTCCCAGCGGGGGCTCAGCGCGTGCAGCGTCAGACCGTCGACCGCCGGCGGTGCGTCCGCCCACCACTTCATGGTGTGGACGTCGACGCGCACGCCGTGCTGGCCCAGACGCGGCAGCAGCGCGGCGTACCGGGCCTCCTTGCCGCCGGTGTGGAAGGGCTCGACGGCGTCGCTGACGACCGCGAGCACCAGGTCACGCGCCACAGCTCGGCCCTCCCGAGACCTTCCAGGCCGACGAGTCGTGCGGGAGCACCCAGTAGTGCACCTCGGTGGGTCGCTGTCCCGCGCTGGTCATCCGCACCGCGATGCGGTTGCGGACCCCGCAGTCGGGGATGACGAACTCCACGGGCACCTGCTGCGTCGTGCCGCCGTCGAGCGTGAACGAGCCGCCGTCGACCCGCTCGGGGGCACCTGCCGGGCCGACCGTGGCCGACCACGCGTACCGCCGCGACTGCGACGAGACGTTGGTCGCGGCCACCTCGAGCTGCACGTGACCGGCCGGGCTGACAGTCTCGAACAGCTCCTCGTCGTCGACGAGCGAGAGCTCGCTGAACGTCGCGTCACCGGGCAGCAGGCCCCACCCGACCAGACGGTCGCCGACCGCGTCGGCGCTGGCGAGCGAGGGCACCAGGACCACGGACGCGACGAGCGCCACGACCCCCAGTCGCAGCCTCGACGCCACGTCGGTCATTCAGCGACCTCGATCAGCGCCTCGTCGGCGACCGCGGCGAGGCGGGCCCGCCGGATCGGCGTCGTCTGCGGCATGACGCTGCCACGGGCGAGGCTCTGCCGGACGCGGCGGGTGCGCGGGGCCATCACGACCTCCTCCCGGCCCGCGAGCGCATCGGCAGGACGGGGGTCGGGCGCCATGCGCACCCGACCCAGCACCTGCATGCACCGCACCGCGTCGCGCCAGTTGATCTTCTTGCCCTCGGAGTGGGACCGCGCGTGATACGACACGGGCACCTCGAACGGCCGCGCGCCGAACCGGAGCACGTTGGCCGTGATCTCGGTGTCGAGGCCGAAGCCGAGCTCGACGAGACGCATCTCGCGCAGCATCGGCAGCGGCACGAGCTTGAGGCAGCTGTGCAGGTCGCTCAGCGCGCTGTCGAACAACAGGTTCGCGGCGAAGGTCATGGCCTGGTTGCCGACCTTGTACCGGAACGAGCGGTAGACCGTGTTGACCCCGAACAGGCGCGTCCCGTAGACGACGTCGGTCCGCCCCTCGATGACCGGCTCGAGCAGTCGCGCGATGTCGAAGGCCGAGTACTCCATGTCGGCGTCGAACGGCAGCAGGTGCGTGCCGCGGGCGACGCTCATCCCGGTCAGGATCGCGGCGCCCTTGCCCATGTTGTGCGTGTGCCGGGTGACGACGAGCCGCTCGTCCTCGATGTCGTCCAGCAGGGCCGCGGTGCCGTCGACGCTGCCGTCGTCGACCACGATCAGCTCGACCTCGCAGGGATAGCTCGCGCCCAGCACGTGCTGGACGGCTCGCCGGATCGTGCGTGCCTCGTTGAAGGCAGGCATCACGATCGAGAGCAGCACGTAGGGCGTGCTGTCCGCCGCCGTGCCGTCGGTCGACCGGAGGCCCGGATCGTTGGTGGCTGGTGCGGACGTGTCTGGCTGGATCGTCATCTGGGCTCCCCCCCTTGATGCGCACCCGTGCGCGCATCTGACCTGGCCAGTATCAACACGTCGGGGCGGCTCGCGGAAGGGGACCTACGGCCTAGCCGGCGAGAGTTAATGCAGCCTTCACATAGCCGATATGAACTAGCCCGCTCGGGCTACAGATCGACAGACGTGTTTCATGTTTCCGCAGGTCAACGGCTGTTTACACGCCCGTTTACAGGACCGGGATCACACCCCGTCGCCATTGACCCGACGCCGGCCAGAGGCTTACGTCCCGCCCGCTCGAACACGCTCGGAGGACCCCGTACGATCGCCGCAGGAACGATCGAGGAGGCGCATGCGACGAGGGTGGCCGGTCGTCCTGGTGCTGCTGGTCCTCGCCGACGACGCGCTCCTTCGCGCGACCCGTCCCGGGTACGCGGTGCTCGGCCTGCTCGACGAGCCTGCGCACCTCGCGACGGGTCTGCTCGTCACGGCTGCGGTCGCCGGCGTGGTCGGCGGCCTGTCCCGATCCGTGTGGGTCGCGGCCGCGCTCTCGACCGTCCTGATCGACGCCGACCACCTGCCGGCCGCCCTCGGCAGCCAGCTCCTGACCGAGGGCACGCCACGTCCCTACACGCACTCCGTGACCACGGTGGTGGTGCTCGCCGTCGCGGCCCTGGCGGTCCGGGGCCGCCCCGTCCGCGCGGTGCTGGCCGGCTGCGCCGTCGGCGTGACGGCGCACCTCGTCCGGGACGTGGGCACCGCCCCCGTGGCCCTGTGGTGGCCGCTGAGCGACGCCGGCGTCTCGATGCCCTACGTGGCCTACGCCGCGGTCCTCGTCGCCGCAGCCGCCGTCACCCTCACCGCCGACGCGCGGGTTCCGCCCCCCTGACGCGCGGGTTCCGCCCCTCCGACGCGCGGGTTCCGCCCCCCTGACGCGCGGGTTCCGCCCCTCCGACGCGCGGGTTCCGCCCCCTAGGACAGCTCGCGCTTGAGGATCTTGCCGGTGGACGTCATCGGCAGCTCGTCGAGGAACTGGACCACCCGCGGGTACTTGTACGCCGCGAACTGCTCCTTGCCCCACGCCACCAGATCGGCCTCGGAGACGTCGTCGTGGTCCTTGTTCTTGACCACGACTGCCTTGATCTCCTCGCCGTGCTCGTCGTTCGGGACACCGATGACCGCGACCAGCGAGACCGCCGGATGGCTCATCAGCACCTCTTCCAGCTCGCGCGGGTAGACGTTGTAGCCGCCGCGGATGATCATGTCCTTCGAGCGGTCGACGATGTAGTAGAAGCCGTCCTCGTCCTTGCGGGCCAGGTCGCCGGAGCGGAACCACCCGTCATGGATGGCCTCGTCGGTCGCCTCCGGGCGGTCGTAGTAGCCCTTCATGACGTTGTGACCCTTGATCGCGATCTCGCCCACGGCGTCCGGCCCCGGCTCGACGTCGGACCAGTCGTCGTTGATGAGCTTCATCTCCACCCCCGCGATCGGCACGCCGATCGATCCGACGCGGGGCTCCTCGCCGAACACCGAGAACGACGCCACTGGCGAGGTCTCCGAGAGCCCGTACCCCTCCAGGATCGTCACCCCGAACCGGTCCTTGAACTGCTGGTGGATCTCGGCCGGCAGCGCCGCGCCTCCGGCCGCGGCGACCCGCAGGCTGGCCGCGAGCGTCGTGACGTCGACGGTCTCGTCGAGCGCACCCAGCAGGCCCCAGTACATCGTCGGGACGCCCGCGAAGAACGTCACCTCGTTGCTGATCATGAGCTTCAGCGCCGAGGCCGCCTCGAAGCGCGGCAGCATCACGACGGTGCCGCCGAACGCGAAGGCCCCGTTCTGGATGACGGTCTGGCCGAACGAGTGGAACAGCGGCAGGACGCACAGGTACGTGTCGGGCCGCGACGCGTCGGCGTCGAACGTCTCGACGCCCGCCAGCGCGTTGTCACGCATGTTGCGGTGCCGCAGCTCGGCGCCCTTGGGCTGGCCCGTCGTGCCGGACGTGTAGAGGATCACCGCGGTGTCGTCGTCGTCGCGCTCGACGGTCTCGAAGGTCGTCGGCTGCTGGGCGACGAGCGGTGCGAAGTACTCCGGCGGCGAGATCGGCTCGGGCCACTTCGCGTCCATGCGGATCAGGAAGAACTCGGTGCACGAGTCGGTGGCCTGGAAGCCCTCCCACGCGTTGTCGCCGATCGGCAGGTCGGGCGTGCCCTCGAACGCGAAGTACGCCTTGGCGTCGGAGTCGGCCAGGTGGTAGGCGACCTCGCGCGGCCGCAGCAGCACGTTGAGCGGCACGACGGTCGCCCCGGCCTTGAGGATCCCGTAGTAGATGATCGTGAAGTACGGCAGGTTGGGCGACGACAGGGCCACCTTGTCGCCGGGCCGGATGCCTCGCTGGACCAGCAGGTTGGCCACCTGGTTGGCGGCACCATCGACCTCCGCGTAGCTCAGCCGCGTGTCGCCGAAGACGATCGCGGTGCGGTCGGCGTACTGCTCGGCGGAGTTCTCCAGCAGGGCGGAAAGATTGGCCACGACAGCTCCTCGGGGTGTGACGACGGTCTCGTTTCAGACTACTGGGAGGTAACCACCGCTGCCGAGGGGCGGATCAGAAGGTCTCGCCGGTCAGCTGCTCGTAGGCCTGGACGTAGCGGTCGCGCGTGCGGTCGACAATCTCGCTCGGCAGCGCGGGAGGCTGCGTGTCGCTCGACCGGTCCCAGCCGCTCTCGTCGGAGATCAGCCAGTTGCGCACGAACTGCTTGTCGTACGACGGCTGGGCGCGCCCGGGCTGCCAGGAGTCCGCGGGCCAGAAGCGGGACGAGTCGGGCGTCAGCACCTCGTCGGCCAGCACGATCGTGCCGTCGGCGCGGGCCCCGAACTCGAGCTTGGTGTCGGCCAGGACGATGCCGCGCTCGCGCGCGATCTCCTCGGCGCGGGCGTAGATCCGCAGGGTCAGGTCGCGCAGCGCCGTCGCGGACTCGAGGCCCACGGTGTCGGTGATCTGCTCGAACGACACGTTCTCGTCGTGCTCGCCCAGGTCGGCCTTGGTCGCCGGCGTGAAGATGGGCTCCGGAAGCCGGGAGCCGTCGACCAGACCGGGCGGCAGCGGCACGCCGCACACCTCGCCCGTCGCCTCGTAGTCGATCAGGCCGGAGCCCGTGAGGTAGCCGCGGGCGACGCACTCGACCGGGAACATGTCGAGCCGCTCGACCACCAGCGCCCGACCGCGCACCCGCTCGGGGACCGTCGTCGACACGACGTGGTTGGGGACCAGGTCGGCGAGCTGGTCGAACCACCACAGCGACATCCGGGTCAGGATCTCGCCCTTGTCGGGGATGCCGGGCGTCAGGATGAAGTCGAAGGCCGAGATGCGGTCGGACGCGACCATCAGCAGGTTGTCGTCGGCGACCTCGTAGAGGTCGCGGACCTTGCCCGAGTGCAGGTGGGTGGCTCCGGGGATGTCGAGTGGCACGCGCTCAGCCTAGTCAGGGCAGGGCCGACCAGTCAGAGCAGGGCGATGCCGGTGACCACGCCGATCGCCAGCACGAGGGCCCCCGTCGCGATGAGCAGCGTGACGACGCGCGCCGCCTCCTGCTCGGTCAGGTCGAGCCTCGCCCGCGTCGAGTCGGACGGGTCGAGCAGCACCGCGACCTCGTCGCCCACGGCGAACGGCGTGGCCATCGGCCCCGGAACCCGAAGACGCCTGCCGTCGGGGGTGCGGTACTCGATCCGCGGCGGGACCGTGGCCCCGTCACCGGCGTCGATGACCGTGCCGGTGACCCGTCGCCAGTCCTCCGGCACCCGGCCGAGCGCGCGGCGGCGCCGGAGGCCCCACCCCGCGAGCCAGCCGCCGACCAGCACCAGGATGACGGGGATGAACGACAGGCCCATGGGACCGACGACCTAGAGGATCGAGCCGGGCGAGTACGCCGCCGCGGTCGGGTTCGCGGCGAGGACCTGCTCGATGCGGGCGACGACCGCGTGCACCTGGCTGACGGCTGCCCCCGTGAAATCGATCGGGGACGCCACGAGACTCGCGAGATCGTCCTCGGACAGCCCGAGTCGCTCGTCGGCGGCCAGCCGGGCGAAGAGGTCGTTCTCGGCGGCGCCCTTCTCGCGCATCTCGAGCGCGACCGCGACCGCGTGCTGCTTGACCGCGTCGTACGCCGTCTCGCGGCCCCGGCCCTGGCGCACCGCGGCCATCAGCACCTTGGTGGTCGACAGGAACGGCAGGTACCGGTCGAGCTCGCGCTGGATGACGGCCGGGAACGTGCCGAACTCGTCGAGCACCGTCAAGAAGGTCTCGAACAGTCCGTCGGCGGCGTAGAACGCGTCGGGCAGCGCGACGCGTCGCACGACCGAGCACGACACGTCGCCCTCGTTCCACTGGTCGCCCGCGAGCTCGCCGATCATCGAGACGTAGCCGCGCAGGATCACCGCGAGGCCGTTGACACGCTCGCACGAGCGGGTGTTCATCTTGTGCGGCATCGCGCTGGACCCGACCTGGCCGGGCTTGAAGCCCTCCGTCACGATCTCGTTGCCGGCCATCAGCCGAATCGTGGTGGCGAGGTTGGACGGGGCCGCAGCCAGCTGCACCAGCGCCGTGACGACGTCGTAGTCGAGCGACCGCGGATACACCTGGCCGACGCTGGTCAGCACCTTGTCGAAGCCCAGGTGTCGGGCGACGCGCTGCTCGAGGTCGGCGAGCTTGGCCTCGTCGCCACCGAGCAGGTCGAGCTGGTCCTGCGCCGTGCCGACCGGACCCTTGATGCCGCGCAGCGGGTAGCGCGCGATGAGGTCGTCGAGGCGGTCGAGCGCGACGAGCAGCTCGTCGGCGACGGTCGCGAACCGCTTGCCGAGCGTCGTGGCCTGGGCGGCGACGTTGTGGCTGCGCCCCGCCATGACCAGCTCGGCGTGCTCGGCGGCGAGCCGCCCGAGGCGGGCCAGCGTCGCGATGCCGCGGTCGCGCACGACCTCGAGCGACGCCTTGATCTGCAGCTGCTCGACGTTCTCGGTCAGGTCGCGCGACGTCATGCCCTTGTGGATGTGCTCGGTGCCGGCGAGCGCCGCGAACTCCTCGATGCGGGCCTTGACGTCGTGGCGGGTGATCTTCTCGCGCTCGGCGATCGAGGCCAGGTCGACGTGGTCGATGACCGACTCGTACGCCTCGATGACGCCGTCGGGCGTCTCGACACCGAGGTCCTTCTGGGCGCGCAGGACCGCGATCCAGAGCCGGCGCTCCAGGACGATCTTGTGCTCGGGCGACCAGATCCGCGCCACCTCGGGCGAGGCGTAGCGGCTGGCCAGGACGTTGGGTGTGGTCACGGTTCTATTCTCCCCTGCTGGTCTGGCCGTGGGTCGCCTGGCCGTGCGCCGCCGCGAGGGCGATGTCGGTGCGGTGATGGGCTCCGCGGATCGAGATGAGGTCGACGCCGGCATAGGCCCGCTCCCGCGCCTCGGCCAGGTCGGCGCCGGTCGCGGTCACGGACAGGACCCGTCCGCCGGCCGTCACGAGTCGGCCGTCGACGACCGCCGTGCCGGCGTGGATGACGTCGACGCCGTCGAGCGCGTTGGCCGCGTCGACCCCCTCGATGACGTCGCCCTTGACGGGCGACTCCGGGTAGCCGTCGGCGGCGACGACGACCGTGACGGACGAGGCCTGCTCCCACTGCGGCAGGCCGACCTCGGCGAGGTCGCCGGTCGCGGCACCGTGCAGCAGCGCCGACAGCGGCGTCCTGAGCATCGACAGGATCGACTGCGTCTCGGGATCGCCGAACCGGGCGTTGAACTCGATGACCCGGACGCCGCGGCTCGTCAGGGCGAGGCCCGCGTAGAGCAGTCCCTGGAAGGGGGTCCCGCGGCGCGTCATCTCCTGGACGGTCGGCACCAGCACCCGGCGGCACACCTCGGCGACCAGGTCGTCCGGCGCCCAGGGCAGCGGCGTGTAGGCGCCCATGCCGCCCGTGTTGGGACCGTCGTCGCCGTCCAAGGCGCGCTTGAAGTCCTGCGCGGGCTGCAGCGGCAGCACCGTCTCGCCGTCGGTGATCGCGAACAGCGACACCTCAGGGCCGTCGAGGAACTCCTCGATGACGACGCGGTCGCAACCGGCCGCGTGGTCGATCGCGACCTGTCGGTCGTCCGTCACGACGACGCCCTTGCCGGCCGCGAGCGCATCGTCCTTGACGACGTACGGCGGGCCGAAGGCGTCGAGGGCGTCGGCGACCTGCTCAGGGGTCTCGCAGACGTGCGCCAGGCCGGTGGGCACCTCGGCAGCGGCCATGACCTGCTTGGCGAACGCCTTCGACCCCTCGATCTGCGCGGCTTCCCTGGACGGCCCGAAGCAGGCGATGCCGGCCTCGCGCACAGCGTCGGCCACGCCCGCGACCAGCGGGGCCTCCGGCCCGACGACGACCAGGTCGACGCCCAGCGACGTCGCCAGGGCGGCGACGGCCGCCCCGTCGAGCGGGTCGACGGCGTGCAGCGTCGCGATGTCGGCGATGCCCGGGTTGCCCGGAGCGGCGTGCACCTCGGTGACCTGTGGGTCGCGGGACAGCGCGAGGGCCAGGGCGTGCTCGCGGCCGCCGGTGCCGATG
>Ga0247730_1000761_pt1 | contig 20858 bp, 14 predicted proteins | sample UWRJL073202C2_FD_180959 | JGI IMG/M metagenome (GOLD analysis project Ga0247730, IMG submission 180959) | Plant litter microbial communities from Arlington Agricultural Research Station in Wisconsin, United States - UWRJ-L073-202C-2 | ecosystem: Environmental > Terrestrial > Plant litter >... | reverse complement strand
AGGGATCATTCTTGCCGTACAGCCACTCCGTTGCGACCCACAGTTTGCTCAAGGAAAACGAAGTCCCGAGGATCATCCGCTGCGACGTCTTGAACGCGTCGGCGGATTTATCGAAAGCGCTGTAGTTGGCGTACAGCTTTACGCCGCTGACCTGGTCGAACAGGTACTTCCCGCTCACGTCATAACTCAGGTCGGCGACGTACAGATTGCCGCGGCTGGCCACGTTGTAAGTACCGTCGTAACCGCCTAGGGTGACCACTTCATCGGTGCCGGCATTGCGCGGTGACATCTGCTGTCGTGCTGCTTGCAATTGCACCCCCCACAGACCGTTCGTGCCTAGGTAATGCACAGCGACAGCGTTGCGCCGGCCGTTGTTGTCGGTGTCCTTGTTTTCCAGCGTCGAGGTCAGGCCGGAGATACCTATTTCGGACTTCCACGGTCCCAGTTCCAGGGCCTTGGCCACCCGCAGCACGATGGTATTGCGCTCCTGGTTGTCGCTGCCGTCGTCAACGTAGCTATCCGCGCCGGACACTACGCTGGAATAGGTCATGCCCTTGCTGGTGCCTTTGCCTTGCCACGCCGGGCGAAGGTAATAGCCGGCCTGAATGTTCCAGTCGCCGTTTTGCTGGACGTACTTGGCGCCCACCTGTTGCACGTCTTCCAGACCGATGACGTTGCCCAGGGTTTCGTAAAAGGTGCTGCCGAAGTACGGCTGCAATCCGAACGGCACCGTGTTCAGACCTACCTGGATCTGCTGGTCGGGATTGAACTTGTAGCCCGCCCAGGCAAACTTGGCGAACTGGATATCCCCGTAGTTTTTGGTGTACTGATAAGGGTAGGAACGTCCGTAAAAACGATACTGGACGTCACCAATCCAGGTATCGGAGTTGTACTTGGCGCTGAGGAACACCGTGTCCAGACCAAATTTCTGGATATCGCGGTCCGGGTCGTAGTCCCAACGTGCCCGGACCGCACCGCCGAGGTCGAGGTTGTCGGTAACCTGGATCGCCATGGCCGGGGCGGCGAAGGCGCCGAGCAGCGGAATGAGAACGATGGAACGAGCCGCAAATGGAGGGGGGGTGCGCACTGTGATACTCCCGTTTTTTCTTTTTTTAGTTGGCAACAGCAACCCGTGCCGCAGTGAATGCTGCGGCGTGGGGAAAGGGTGATGAATCAGTTGGCCTGGGGTCGAATCAGCCTCAGTGGTGGTTCGGCGACAGGCACCGCCGGCATCGCCGAAGCGCCGGGTGCTGCCGCCAGTAACGTCTGGGTGTAGGTGTTTTGCGGACGCAGGAGTACCTGTTCTGCCGTGCCGTATTCCACGACTTCGCCCTGACGCATCACCGCGATGTAGTCGCTGATCTGCGCCGCGACACGCAGGTCGTGGGTAATGAACAAAATGCTGAGGTTGAGGCGCTGCTGCAACTCGGCGAGTAACTCCAAAACCTGTTTCTGCACCGAGACGTCCAGTGCCGAGACGCTTTCATCCGCGATCAAAACTTCAGGGCGCATCGCTAGGGCGCGGGCGATGCCGATACGCTGGCGCTGGCCACCGGAGAATTGCCGGGGCTTGCGCTTGAGAGCGTCGCGCTTGAGCCCGACCTGTTCCAGCAGATCGCCGGCTTCGGTCCACGCGTCCTTGGCCGACAACCCACGCAGTTGCGCAGCGCGGGCGATGATATCGCCCACCCGATGCCGTGGATTCAGCGAGCCATAAGGGTCTTGGAAAATCATCTGAATCCTCCGCCGATTGGCCGCCAGGGCCGAACCGCGTAACGCGAGGAAGTCCGTATCGCCGACCCAGACGTGGCCGCTGTCACTTGCCACCAGCCGAATCGCAGCTTTCACCAGCGTACTTTTGCCGGAACCGGACTCGCCCACAATCGCCAGGGTCTTGCCCTTCGGCAATTGCAGCGAGACGTCCTTGAGTGCCGGCACCAGACGGCCGCCAACGTTGTAAGTTTTGGTCAGGTGCTCGATGCGCAGCGCCAGTTCGCCATCGGCGCAGGGTGCGTGCAACTCGGGATGAAGCGCCGGTACAGCAGCGATCAGCTTGCGGGTATACGGGTGCCTCGGCGCATTCAGCACTTGATCGCGCTCGCCGATCTCCACCAACACACCGCCTTCCATCACCGCGATGCGATCGGCGATCTCCGCCACCACACCGAAGTCGTGGGTGATGAACAGAATGCCGTGCTGACCACGGTCGCGCAGCTCGCGCACCAGTTTCAGCACCTGATCCTGAGTGGTGACGTCCAACGCCGTGGTGGGCTCATCGGCAATCAGCAAATCCGGACTCATCGCCAGCGCCATGGCAATCACTACCCGCTGGCACTGGCCGCCGGAGAGCTGATGGGGAAAGCTGTTGGCGATCCGTGGCGGGTCGGGTAAGTGGGTGGAGTCGAGCAGGGCGAGCATGCGTTCGCGGCGCTCGGTGACAGGCATCTGCGGCGCATGAATATCGAAGATTTCCTCGACCTGCTGACCAATCCGGATCGCCGGATTCAGTGCTGCCATCGGCTCTTGAAAAATCATCGAGATGCGGTTGCCACGCAACTGGCGCAAGATTTTTTCATCCATGCGGCAGATGTCGTCGCCGAGAAAATCGATCACGCCTTCGCTGTGGCGCAACCCCTTGGCGTAGTCGCCCATGATCGCCGCCGAGAGTACCGATTTGCCGGAGCCGGACTCACCGATCACACAAAGAATTTCACCCTTGCGCACGTCGAGGCTGATGCCCCTCACCGCGTGACTGCGGTCGGCGCCGGCGGGCAGTTCGATAGACAGGTTTTCCACCTTTAATACTTGTTGCTGACTCATGCTCAACTCCTTGCGCCGTTCTGGGCGTGTTCGTCCAGACCGTCCGCCAACAGGCTCAGGCCCAGCATCAGGGTGGAGATGGCTATGCACGGGAAGATCACAAGGTGCGGGAAGGCGATTGCCATGCTGCGGCCTTCGTTGATCATGCTGCCCCAGTCCGGAGTCGGCGGCGGCAGGCCGAGGCCGAGGAAGCCGAGCGCGCCGATCATGATCGCGGTGTAGCCGATCCGCAGGCAGAAATCGACGATCAGCGGGCCGCCACAGTTGGGGAGAATTTCCGCCAACATGATTCGCAGCGAGCCTTCGCCCTGGGTGATCGCGCTAAGCACGTAATCCCGGGAGCGAATGTCGATGGTCAGGGCACGCATGATCCGGAAGATTGCCGGGGCGCTGGTGAAGGTCACCGCAATCAGGATGTTAAGCGCCGAAGCGCCAAGGGCGATGATGATCACGATGTACAGCACCAGCACCGGGAACGACAGCACGGTGTCGGCGAGATATGACAGCAATCCATCGACCCGGCCGTTGAAGTAACCGGCGCACAGGCCCATGGCAATGCCCACGGCAAAAGCGGTCAAGGTTGCGAGGATCGACCAGAACAGCACGGTGCGGGTGCCCCATATCAGCCGCGACAGAATGTCCCGGCCAATCATGTCGGTGCCCAGCAGGAAGCTTGCGCCGTTGCTGTCAGGGGTCATTGGTGTCAGCAGGGGAGAGAAGCTTTCCAGCGGATCGTGGGGCGCTAGCCATGGCGCGAAAAGTGCCATCAGCACCCAGCTGCCGACCAGCAGCAAACCGAGCAGCGCCAAGGGATGTTTGAACGCGTTGAGGAAGTTCATTGGCCACCTCCGCCAAGACTGCGCAGGGTGATGCGCGGGTTGAGCCAGGTGTAGGCCAGATCGGAGAAGATTTTGGTCGCGCCGACCACGATGCCGCTGATCATTGCGCAGGCTTCGATCAGGTAGACGTCATGGTTCAGCGACGCGGTATAGAGCAGCGAACCGAAACCCTTGTAGGCAAAAAACACCTCCACCACGATCACGTTGGAAAGCAGCCAGGGGATGTACAACATGATCACGGTGATCGGCGCGATTAACACGTTTCGCAACGCATGGCGGAGCACGATCCGCGAAGTGGACGCGCCCTTCAAGCGGGCAGTGCGGATGTACGGCGCCTGCATGACCTCAACCATAGAAGCGCGGGTGATTCGCGCCAGATAACCGATGCCGAACAGACACAGCACCATCAGCGGCAGCGCCAGCTCCACCGGGTTGAAGCCGTCGCTCATACTGCTCACGCCTGGCAGCCAGTTCAGCCAGAAGACGAAGATCGCCGAGACGAACACCGCGCTGGCGAAGTCCGGAATCGAAGTGGTGACGATCGACAGAAACGACACCAGCCGGTCCACCGCCGAGCCCTGGCGAATGCCGGCCAGAACGCCCAGGGTCAGCGCCACGGGCACCATCACTGCCAGGGCCAGGCCCGCAAGGATCAGGGTTTCCCAAAGGTTGGGCAGCAGCAGGTCAATCACCGGCTCACGAAAATGCACCGAGGTGCCCCAGTCGCCGCATACAAAATCCTTCAGCCACACCAAGTAACGCCAGACGAAAGGCTGGTCGTAACCGTGCTCCACCAGCCACGCGGCGCGTTGGTCGGCCGCAGAGTAGGGGCCGAGGACGTTGATCGCGACGTCCTCGATGTTCAGTTCCAGGGCCAGAAACACGATCACCGACACCGACAGCAAGGTTGCCGCCAGCGCCAGTAACTTGCGCAATAAAAATTCAGCCATGCTCGTACGCTCCGGCTAATCAACGGATGTCAACGCGCGGCGCTGGGCGGCGCGCTGCTGTGGGGTGGTTGAGTCAGGCGCTCAACCAGGCTTCATCCATTGGGTAGAAGTGCGACGGGTGCGCCTTGAAGCCGTGAACCTTGACACTGGTGGCGGTAAAGTTATCGCCCCAGAACGGCTGCACCATCACGCAGGCGTCCTGAAGAATCCGTTCCACTTGTTCCATGGCCTGCGCACGCTGTTTTGGGTCGACGATGCCCATGGCTTTGTCGAGCGCCGCGTCGAAAGCGGGGTCGCTGTAATGGCTTTCGTTCCAGGCCGCGCCGCTGCGGTAGGCCAGTTCCAGTGACATCACGCCCAGCGGGCGATGCGCCCAGTAAGTGAGGCTGAACGCGGCTTTGTCCCAGATTGGCCAGTACTGGGTGGCGGGGATCACCTTGAGGTTGATGCGGATGCCGGCCTCGGCGCAGTTCTGCTGAAGAATCTGAGCGCAGTCCTGCTCGTAGCGGCCCTGGGTGTTGCCCACGATCAGGTCGATGTCGATGCCGTTCGGGTGGCCTGCTTGCGCAAGAAGTTCCTTCGCGCCGGCGACATCTCGTGCACGCTTAGGCAGCGGGAAATATTCCGGGTGCGAAGGGGCGACGTGATGGTCTTCACCCAGGGTGCCCATGCCGCGGTAGGCGATTTTCAGCATCTGCGCGTTGTCGGCGCAAAGCACTACGGCCTTACGAATCCGCAGGTCATCGAACGGCTTCTGGTCGCAGGCCATGCGCAGGACGATGGTTTGCGCCGATTTGCAGGTCAGCAGTTGTGCGCTCGGCAGACGCTTGGCGAGGTCCAGTTCGGCTACGGTTATGCGGTACAGCACGTCAACCTGTCCGGCCTGCAGGGCGGCGAGATGGGTGGAGATATCAGTGCCCATATCGACGTAGCGCAACTCGTCGAGGTTGGCCGGTTTGCGCCAGTAGTCGGCGCGCTTTGCGAAGGTCGCCTGCTTGTTGACGGCGAACGACACCAGTTTGAACGGGCCGGTGCCGAGCGGGTTTTTCGTCCAGTCATCATCGGCCTTGAAGCTGCGGTGGACGATGGCGCATGTGAAGGCGTTGAGCATTTCCGGGATGGCCAGGATCGGCCGTTTGAGCACCAGACGGAACTGGAAGTCGCTGACTTTTTCGAAGGCGCTGATGTCCTGGAACGCGGTGCGATTGACCGACTTCGAATCGGCGGCAATCCAGCGCTGAATATTGTGCTGCACGTCCTCGACGTTGAAGGTATCGCCATTGCTCCATTTCACGTCCTGACGCAGGTTGAACGTCCAGGTCTTTAGGTCTTCGGACGGGCTCCAGCTTTCGGCGAGGTACGGATGGGTGATGTTGTCGGCGTCTACCCAGGTCAGAAATTCTAAAGCGTTGCGCAGCAGGTTCGACGCTTCGATCCAGGTGATCAACATCGGGTCCTGAATTTCCTGGATGGCACAGGCAAACCGCAGCGTGCCGCCTTGGCGGGGAGGGACAGCCTCAGCGGCGCTGGCCGGATTGTCGAGCAGCGCGGCACCGAGAAACGTGCTGGCGCTGGCAACGGTGACACCGAGCAACGCTGCGGTGCATAGGAATTGCCGACGGTTGATTTCGCCACTTTTGGCTTGGGTACACAGGTCGTTTAGCGCGGGATGCGGCAGGCCGCCGTCCAGTGTTGTGAACTCTTTCATATGCCTCTCCGATAACGTGCAAAAAATGCGTTTTTCGACTGGCCGCACAGGGGCGAGCGGCAGACGCGTCGGTTTTCGATCAACCGAAACTGTCAGTGGCAAGCACCGCGAAGGCACAGGCAGGACAGGCGTGAAGCCGGCAGTAGAACAAGACGCAACGGAATCAGGAGGACGCAAGCGGGGTGGGACATAGGGCTGCTCTCATGTTGTTTTTATTAGAGATGCCCGCAGTTTTGTCATCTGCGCGAAGATCGACAAACGATAAATTCAACGGTGAAACGTTCGATAAATGCATGTTACTGACCGCAAGGAAGGCCGCCGCTTGAGCTAGACAGGCCGGAGGAATGAAAGCGCTTCTGTGAAACGCTGCGCAGTGGCCACAAACGCTCTTTGAACCGGGGAGAAGCAAGGGAAAACCGGACGGTGAGGTCGGCGCCGTCCGGAGTTCGTCAGCGGGACATTAGCCGCGGGTCGAACGGATAGTCCGAAAGCAACTCGATACCGTTTTCGTGGATGTAGATCTGCTCTTCCAGCTTGACCCCTTCGCCGCCTTCGTCGTGGCCGATGTAGCTTTCCACGCAGATGGTCATGCCGGGCTCGAACACGCCGTCGTAACCCAGCGAATCGATGTCTTCGCGGTGCACTACGTAGGGGTATTCACCGGTCATGCCGACACCGTGCGCCAGGGCAAAGTAACGGTTGGTCTTGTAGTTGTCGGGGATCTTCCAGGCCAGTTCGGCGTACTCCTTGAAGCTACGTCCGGCCTTGAGCATTTCCATGTTGGTCTGCACCTGGTCGTAAGCCAGTTTGTATAGCTCCTTCTGCTTGGCGGTCGCGGCTTGCTCGCCGCACAGAAAGGTCCGTGAGAAATCCGCGTAGTAACCGAAACGCCCGACCACGTCGGTGTCCAGTGCCACCAGGTCACCGGCTTCGATCGGCCGGGTGCTGCATTCCTGGAACCATGGGTTGGTGCGCGGCCCGGAAGACAGCAGGCGGGTTTCGACGTAGTCGCCGTCGGTAGCGATCACGTGTTGGTGCAGGTGCGACCACAGTTCGTTTTCGCTGATGCCGGGCACCAGTCTGCTTTCCATCAAGCGCACGCCGGCTTCGGTAGCGCGCAGGCTGGCGCGGATCATCTTCAGCTCGTTCGGCACCTTGATACAGCGCGCTCGCTCGAGCGGTTCCTGGGCGTCAAAGATCTGGTAGCCGAGTTTTTGCAGTTCGAACGCAGCGGCCGAGGTTGCGCTTTCGATGGCGATTCGCTTGTTGCCGCCCCCGCACTTGCGCACCAGTTCATCAATTTCAGCAGCCCAGTCGGCGGTGACGTTGCTCAAAAAGCTGTCGCAGAAGTAATAGGAGATGGCCTTGGCCGGGCGCACTTCATCGACGGTGTTGAGGGCTTCGGCCAAGTGAAGGCAGCCGCCGAATTCGAAGACCACTACCGGGCCTTCCGCCGGAATGAAGGCGTACCGCGCCGGGTTGCGTGCCGAGTACACCTGCATGTTTCGTGACCCGGTGGCGTAGCGCATGTGGGTCGGGTCGAACAGCACGCAGGCGGCGTAGTCGCGTTTTTTCAGTTCGTTGCGCACGCGCTGCAAGCGGTCCAGTTGGATTTGCTGGATCTCGTCATACGTCGGTTCGCAATCGGCGGGGTTGCGGTTTGGGCCGGACAGGCTCATGGGGTGTTCCTCGTAAGCAACGACGGTGGGGGGGGCAGGTTTTTTAGGGGTGAGTCAGTCGAGCAACTGGTCGCTGCGCACCAGATTGCGTTCGGCCTGCAGATGAGCTTCGGACAGGCGTCCGTAAAGCTGTTTGGTGCGCTGGGCCCGTCCGATGATTCCGGGCTTTTCGGAGTAGGCGAAAATGGCGGTATTGCGTTCGGTAACTCCCTCGACGCGGGTCACCCGGTGCACCGAGAAACGGCCCTTGAAGATCTGCAGGTCGCCGGGGTTGAGTTCCAGTTCCTGCACGCGGCTGCGGTCGTCGCCGCGCACCACGTTGCCAACGGCGCCGAGGTTTTCCTGAGTGCGGGTGCGGATCATCGGCGCGTATTCGAACAGACCGCCGGCCTCGGGCTTCTGGGTCATCATGCTGACGATGAATTCGTTGGTGTCGAAGTGCCAGGGCTGCTCGGTGCCCTGGGGCATGACATTGATCACCAGGCCGGCGAACGGGTCGGCGTATTCGAAGATTTCCGGTTCGTCGAGGCATGCGCCGATGAAGCGTTTCATCATGGGCGAGACGTATAGGCGATGAATGATGGCATCCGGCGCGATCATGTCGCGGGTGACGAAGCCGCTGGTGCGCTCCATGAATGTGCGTCGCGGGTCATCCTGGGGCAGGCTCGGGTTGTCCTCCGTGAAATAGGCATTGACCTTGCGGACCGAGTAGAACGTCTTGCCCGACAGCGCCTGACCTTCAGCCCGAGCCTGTTCCAGCGCCTCAGGCCGCAGGAAGTTCTTTAACAGGCAGCAACCGTCTTCGGCGAGTTCCGACTGAGCGTGTTCAATCAGCGCCTGTAACCGGACATGGCCCGAATCATGTATGGGGTACAACTCGGTATTAATGATGTCGCTGATATCGCCCACTTCGGCGTCGGCAAGTTGAAGGCTCATGCAAGTCTCCTGAAACTATCAATGAACAGTGTCTGGGGTTGAATCGATAGTTGCCGAAAGAGGTTGAAAGTGGAAATTACAAGTTGTGATCGAATCCATCGGCAAGGGCGATAGTTATGTCAGGCGAACTGGACGGGACCTTACTTAAAGTCTTTGTTGCGATTATCGAGTGCCGGGGTTTTTCCGCGGCGGCCGAGCGCTTGCATAAAACCCAGTCGACGATCAGTCAGAGTTTGCAGCGGCTGGAAGAAATCGTCGGGACGCCGCTGGTCCAGCGCACCAGTCGCTCCATCAGCCTGACTCCCGGCGGTGAGACATTCCTGATTTACGCCCGGCAGATCCTCAAACTGCATGCGGATGCGATCAGCGCCATGCAGTTGCCCGACGAGCAAGTGTGCATTCATGTGGGCATGCCCGAGGACTACGCACAGTTCTGTCTGGCTGACTTACTGCGGGACTTTCAAGCGCAGTTTCCCCAAGTGCGGCCGGACATCTGTTGCGAAATGTCCACGGCACTGGTCAGTCGATTATTGCGCGGTGAACTGGATCTGGTGCTGGGGGTGCAGCACGCTCATCTGCAACCGGGTGAATACCTCTGCGACGAGCCATTGGTCTGGGTCGCTGCCGAAGGTTGGCACGCAGGGCCGGACACCTCAGTGCCGTTGGCGGTGTATGCCGAGGGTTGCGCGTTTCGGGCCAATGCCGTGCGGGCGCTGGCCGAGGCGGGACGGTCGTGGCACGTGGTTTACACCAGCCAGAGCCCGCGAGGCATCGGGATTGCGATTGAGCAGGGTCAGTCGGTGGGTGTCACCGCGCGGCGTCTCGTGCCGCCAGGTTGGCAGGTGCTTGACGAAGCCCGAGGCTTCCCGCCGATAGAGCCCGCGCGGTTGATGTTCTGGCGGTCGGCTCAGTGTCAGGAGTTGGCGGTGGGAGCGCTGGTCGAGATCCTTTGCCGGCAGATGGGTCGCTCAGAGTGGCTGGCCCAGCGCGGGCTCCCGGCGTTGACCGCGGGCCATCAGCCCCAGCATTGACAGACTGAACGCCACCCAGCAGGCGATCCAGCCATGCACCAGAGCAAACTGCCCAAAGGTTTGCAGCAGCCAGCCGCAGAACCCGTTGGCGGTGGCGCTGCCCAGGCCATAACCAACCATGCTCAGGCTCACCACTTGCAGGCTTTGCACCGGACTCAACCGGGCGCTGAGGTAAGCGGCCATCAAGCCCCAGACCGGGAAATAGAACAGCGCAAACAGCCCGGCCGCCAGCCAGGTCAGGCCCAGCCCCGGTTGCCAGAGCAGCGCCAACATGGCCATGCCGAAAGCGCTGATGCTCACCGCCATCACCCGAAGCGCGCCCCAGCGATCAGCCAGCGAGCCAAGCAGCAATCCTCCGGCCACCCCGCCAACACCGATCAGCGTCCACAACGATCCGGTGACCTGTGCGCTGGCACCCAGGCGATCACTGGCAAACGCTGACAGGAAATTCAGGAACGGGCCGCTGATCGCGCCGATACACCCGCTGAGCAGCAATATATGCAGCGCCACCGGATGCTCCGTGCACAGTTGCAGCCATTGCCGCAGCACGCGGCGCAGCGACGGCGCGCTGGCGGCTTGGATACGCGCGTCCGCCTTAACCGGGCCTAGCGCCCAGAACGTCAGCAGCGTGACCATCAACGTCAGGCCCGCGCAGATCAACCAGAAGTGCATCAGGGAAATCCCTTGCAGCAGCGCGATCAGTAAACCGTTCAGGCAAATCGCGAACGCTGCCCCTGAAGATGCCAGACCCAACACCCGGCTGCGGTGAGAGGCAGGGATCACCTCGGCGGCCAGCGCCGCAATCGCATTCCAGTTCGACACTGCGCAGGCCGAGACCAGCGCCAGGCATAGCGCAAATGGCAGCACCCACGGTGTGGCGACGGCCAGTGCCAGCAGCGCCGGACTCAATGCCATCGTCAGCCGGACCATGTTGCGGGGGCTGATCCACGCTGCCGCAATGCCACTGACAATCGACGCGCCCATATAGAACAGTTGCAGCATCGCGGCAATAAACGCGGCCTGGCTGTAACTTATTTCGAACACTTGGCGGATCTCCGGCAATAACGCCGAATACAGAAAAATACTGAAGCCGTGGGTAGTGGCATTACACGCGGTGAAGATCAGCGCCAATACTCCGATGCTTCTAACAGGCGAACTTTTTGCACTTGTCATAGGTTTGGCTCAATCAGATTGATTGCAACAGGATGGGGCGAAGTTGCGGCCTTCGCCCTCTGTAAAGTGCGCAGTCTTTTTGGGGAGTTGATTAAACTCAGACTAGCGTTTATATCCAGTAAACAGCCAGTGCTTAATAGTCATGAGTGCGCTGCGAAATACTCATGCCATTTATGCGCCAGCGACAATTGCCGGGCTGAAAACGACCCAGATTCCTCTCGGGGACTGGTCGTCGCCCGGGCAACGCGCTGTCGCGCATCGAGCAAACGACTGTGGAAGAGCGTTTGGGCCCGCCGACGGCACGAAGTGATGGGATCGAAGCGTCCTGCACAACACAAAAATGCATGTTACTCAGGAAATTTGCCGCAAGCCGTGGGATGCTTCGCGCTCGTCAGCCCTTGCGCGAGTACTGTCCATGAAACGCAAAATGCCCGCGCTCAATGCGCTCAAAGCCTTCGAAGTGGCCGGCAGCACGGGGAGTTTCACTCGGGCGGCGGAGCTGCTGAATGTCACGCAAAGTGCGGTCAGCCGCCAGGTGCGCCAGCTCGAAGAACAACTGGGCGAAAACCTGCTGGAGCGCCGGCATCATCATCTCGAACTGACCAGTGCCGGCCGGGTATTGCTGCGGGCATTGCACCAGTCGTTCGACAAGATCGAGCTGACAGTGCGCAGTATCCAGCAGAAATCCCATGCCAATCGCCTGCACATCAACGCGCCGCCAACCTTTACCAGTCGCTGGCTGATGCCGCGGCTCGGACGGCTGCGGGAAAAGCACCCGGAGCTGGATTTGAGCATCACCACGCGCCTGCAAGACAGCCTGGCGGAGACCAGCACTCTGGACTGCTCCATCCGTTTCGGCGATGGCGAATGGGACGGGCTCGACAGCTCGTTGCTGATCCAGGAACGGCATATCGCCGTGTGCGCGCCGTCCTTGTACGCGCGGGAGTGCGCAGAGCGGGGCGAGCGGGGCATCGACCTCAATCGCTTGACCTTGCTGCATGTGCTGGCCCGGGAAGACCAGCGCTACCTGACGTGGAAACACTGGCTGGACGCGGCGAAAATCAGTGGGGTCGACACCCAGGGCGGTTATGAATTCGACCTGCTGGACATGGCGATCCGCGCGGCAACCGACGGCCTGGGGATCACCATTGCCGACTGGCACATGGTCGCCCCGGAACTGGCCAGCGGGCAGTTGACGCAAGTGCTGAACGTGCACGTGGAAGGGCATCAATCCTACTGGCTGGTGACGCGTCCGGAGCAAACGCTGATGCCGCAATTGCAGGTGTTCAGTGAGTGGTTACAGGAGGAAATCTGGCTGGCGCAACGGCAGCTCGAACCCTCGACCGCCGCCATCTGAGCCCCCGTACCGGATAACGTGCATTTTTCGAATGTTCTTGCGCTCAATAAATCGTTTGTTCAAGCCGCCGCTGATGCCAAGACTGCGGGAACTGGATAAAAACAACGATGGGCGATTCACATGCGACTTGAGCGAAACTTTGTAAACGGTCACTTCATCGAGCCTGCGAGCGACGCGCTGATCGCGGTCCACAACCCGGCGACCGAAGCCTTGGTCGGTCATGTCTCAGCGGCCACGGCTGATGAAGCCACCGCCGCTGTCGATGCTGCCGCTGCGGCGCAGAAGCTGTGGGGCAAACTCACCAGCATCGAACGCGCTGACCATCTGCGCGCGTTCGCCGACGCCTTGGAAGCCTGCGCCGAAAACATCGGTCAGGCGCTGGCTGCTGAATCCGGCAAGAGCGTCAGCGACGCCAGCAACGAAGCCCTTTACGCGGCGCAGATCACTCGTTACCACGCCGAGTGGGCACGCCGGATCGAAGGCGAGATCATTCCCAGCGATTCCCCGAACGAAAACCTGTTCTTGCACCGCGAGCCGATTGGCGTGGTCGCCTGCCTGATCCCGTTCAATTACCCGGTCTATACCTTATTGCGCAAAATTGCCCCGGCCCTGATCGCCGGCAATACAGTGGTCGTGCGCCCGAGTAACAACACGCCCACGTCGGCGTTCGAAATCGCCAAGGCAGTGCAGCAATCAGGCTTGCCGGCCGGGGTCGTGAACATTCTGACCATGGACCACGCCACTGCCGCTGCCGTTTGCACCCACAAAGCCGTGGGTCTGATTACCCTGACCGGCAGCGTCAACGCCGGGCGAATCGTGCTCGATTACTGCAAGGCCAACATTGCCAAGCCATCGTTGGAGCTGGGCGGCAAGACCCCGGCGATTATCGAGGCCGATGCTGATCTGGAAGCCGCCGCCAGCGCCATAGTGGCCTCCAAGACCACTCACTGCGGCCAGCTGTGCACGGCGGTGGAGCGGGTCTACGTGCAGGAAAGCGTTTACGAGGAATTCCTCACGCTGCTCAAAGTCAAGATCGCCGCTGTCCGGTTCGGCGACCGCGCCACCGACGCAAGCCTCATGGGACCGCTGGTCAACCCCAGTTCGCGGCAGAACATCCACGCCATGGTCGAGCGCGCGATTGCCGAAGGCGCTGTATTGGAATCAGGCGGTTTTATCCCGCAAGGCGATGGCCATTTCTATCCGCCGACGCTGCTGCGCGATTGTCGGCAGGACATGGAGATCATCCAGGAAGAAATCTTCGGCCCTGTGCTGCCGGTGCTCAAATACCGCGACATCGACGAGGCGCTGGCTATGGCCAACGATCACCAGTTCGGTCTGTCGTCGGTGCTCTACACCGAGAACTATCGCACCACGATGAAAGTGGCCAATGCCATCGAGGCCGGCGAGCTGTACGTCAATCGCACCCCGGCAGACCCGTATCAGGGCTTCCACGCTGGCTGGAAACGTTCCGGCCTGGGCGGCGATGACGGCAAGCACGGCATGCTTGAATTCACCCAGACCCGTCTGGTGGTGATGAAGTACTAAAGCGACAGGTTTCAAGCTTCAAGCGGCAAGTAATGGCGAACGGTGACAGGCTATGACTGGCCGTCTGCCGCTTGCAGCTTGAGGCTGCCCCACACCCATAAAAACAATTATTTGGGGCGCCTGGACCACCGGGCTGCCCGAGGTCTCATAGATGTCCAAGCCTGCAACCAATGTTGCCGCCGTTCGGGGTTCGAAAACGGGTTCAAAAAGCCGCAGTGACACGGGAAGTCGCTACGTCCAGTTGATGCTGCTGGTGCTGGCAGCGGGGGCGATCTACCCGATCCTGTACCTGCGCCAGGTCTATCAGACCACCATGCTCGAAGTGTTCCAGATCAGCCACAGCGAGCTGGGTTATCTGTACTCGATGCTGGGGACGATTTTCCTCCTCAGCTATTTGCCGAGTGGCTGGCTGGCAGACCGGATTGCGCCACGGTTCCTGATTTTCTTTTCGCTGGTGGCCACCGGAGTCCTGGGGCTCTGGTACTCCACGGCACCGTCGATGAGCGGTCTGATGATCATCTTCGGTTGCTGGGGGCTGACCACCGGCCTGACGTTCTGGGCCTCGGTGCTCAAGCGGGTGAAGATGATTGCCCACCATACTGAACAAGGCCGGTTCTTCGGCATTCTCGACGGTGGTCGCGGTCTGGTTGAGGCGTTGCTGGCGACCATTGCGTTGGGGCTGTTTGCTTTCTCCACCGAAACCCGAGGCGAATCCGCTGCTGAAGGCTTCAAACACGTGGTCTACCTCTACGCCTTCACTTGTGTCGCCATTGGCTGCGTGCTGGTGCTGATCAAGGACCCGAAGTCGATGGAAGACACGGCGTCGGTGGAGAAGGGCAAGTACAACTTGCTCAGTGACCTGACCACCCTGGTGAAAATTCCCGAGCTGTGGCTGGTCACCGCGATCGTGTTTTGCGGCTATCACATCTTCTGGGCCACCTACAGCTTCTCCGATTACCTGCAGGGCGGTGGCATGACCGCGGTCATGGCGGGCACCATCACCACCATCAAATTGTGGATGCGCCCGATTGGCGGCATCGGTGGTGGCTGGCTGGGTGACAGGTTCTCGAACATTTCGGTGCTGATCGCGGCGCTGTTCCTCGCGACACTGGCCATGGTCGGCCTGATCGTGTTCCCGGCCATCAACAGCATTGGCCTGTTGATCGGCACGGTGATCTTCATCGGCTTGGTGACCTACGCTATTCGCGGGTTGTACTGGGCAATCCTCGACACCTGCAACATTCCATTGCGCATCACCGGCCTGGCGATCGGCATCGTCTCGGTGGTCGGTTACCTGCCGGACGCTTTCATTCCGTTGATCAACGGCTACCTTACCGAACACTTTCCTGGCGCCGCCGGATACCAGCTGTATTTCGGCTACATCGCATTCGTCGGCCTGCTCGGAACCCTGGCAGCCCTGACCCTGCGCGCCCGAATCAATCGTCAATCCTTGAACAAGACTCCTTTGAAAAAAACAGGCGCCTGAAATGAAAATCATAGCCCTTGAAACCCATATCGTCGCCGTACCGCCCCCGCACATCGGCGGCATGTACTGGCTGTTCGTCAAGCTCAAGACTGATTGCGGCATTGAAGGCGTGGGCGAAATCTATGCCGCGACCTTCGGCCCCAAGGCCATGCTGCCGATCATCGAAGACGTGTTCGAGCGCCATCTGCTGAACCACGACCCGCACCACATCGAGCGCTTTTTTCGCCAGGCCTACTCCAGCGGTTTTACCCAACGTCCAGACCTGACGATGATGGGTGTTGTCAGCGGCCTAGAGATGGCTTGCTGGGACATCATCGGCAAAGCTGCGAACAAGCCGGTCTATGAGCTGCTGGGCGGCAAGGTCAATGAGCGTCTGCGTTCCTACACCTATCTGTACCCGGTCAACAGCGCCGGCGAGTACGACTACGACGACCCGGACCTGGCGGCCGAGTGCGCCATCGAGAACATGAACAAGGGCTTCACCGCCGTGAAGTTCGATCCGGCTGGCCCTTATACCGCGTACTCCGGCCACCAGATCTCGCTGGAAGTGCTGGAACGCTGCGAAACCTTCTGCCGCAAGATCCGCGAAGCGGTGGGCGACAAATGCGACCTGCTGTTCGGCACCCACGGACAAATGGTGCCCTCCTCCGCCATTCGCCTGGCCAAGCGTCTGGAGAAATACGACCCCCTGTGGTTTGAAGAACCCGTGCCGCCGGGGCAGGAAGAGGCCATGGCGCAAGTCGCGGCCAAGACCAGCATCCCGATCGCCACTGGCGAACGCCTGACCACCAAGTACGAATTCTTCAAGCTGCTGCAGGCCGGCGGGGCGTCGATTCTGCAGATGAACGTTGCCCGCTGCGGCGGCCTGCTGGAAGCCAAGAAAATCGCGAGCATGGCCGAGGCCTACTACGCGCAGATCGCGCCGCACCTCTACAACGGCCCGATTGGTGCCGCAGCGAGTTTCCAGCTGGCGACCTGCACACCGAACTTCCTGATCCAGGAAAGCATCATGTCCTGGGGCGGTTTCCACGCAGAAGTCCTGCACAAACCTCTGCAATGGGAGGACGGCTACATCATCCCGTCCACCGAGCCGGGCCTTGGGGTGGAGTTGAACATGGACGTGGTACGCAGACATTCGCCCTACACCGGCGAGCGCTTGCACCTGCAAATGGCGCCGACTCCGGTTGACGTGAAAGACACATCGCCAGCCAGAGGCTGACGGGAGAGGGCGCAACTGTTGCAGGAGTAAGACTTGCTGCTGTAACAGGGGGGCGCGGTTTCGTACAACGACTTACGCGGTAACCGTACATGACATACGACTACATCATCGTTGGCGCCGGCGCCGCCGGCTGTATCCTCGCCAATCGGCTTACGGCCTCGGGCCAACACACGGTGCTGCTGCTTGAGGCGGGCGGCAAGGACAGTTCCCTGTGGTTCAGGATTCCGGTCGGCTTCGCCAAAATGTATTACAACCCGACGTTCAACTGGATGTACTACAGCCAGCCGCAAAAGCAACTGAACAACCGGGAAATCTATGCTCCGCGCGGCAAGGTCCAAGGCGGTTCGGGGTCGATCAACGCGATGGTCTACGTCCGTGGCCAGGCCCATGACTTCGACGACTGGGCGGCTAACGGCAACGATGGCTGGGGCTTCAAGGACGTTCTGCCGTACTTCCGCAAACTGGAAAACCACCCACTGGGCGACAGCGAATACCACGGCGGCAGCGGTCCGATCAGCATCACCCCGATGAAGGGGCAGACCCACCCGATCTGCGATGTGTTTCTCAAAGGCTGCGATGAACTCGGCTACCCGCAGAGTGATGATTTCAACGGCCCGAGATTCGAAGGTTCGGGCATCTACGACGTCAACACCAAGAATGGCCAGCGCTCTTCCAGCAGCTTCGCGCATCTGCACCCGGCGCTCGGTCGGCCGAACCTGACGGTCGAGCATTACGCCCTGGTGGATCGCGTGCTGTTCGAAAACCTGCGGGCGACGGGCATTGTCGTGACCCAGCGTGGTGTGACCCGCACGTTCGCGGCCTCAAGGGAAGTGATCCTCTGCGCCGGTGCCGTTGACACGCCAAAAGTGTTGCAACTGTCCGGTGTTGCGGATCAGGCGTTGCTAGCCAGGCACGATATACCGCTGGTGAAACACCTGCCGGCGGTGGGGCAGAACCTGCAGGATCACCTGTGCGCCAGCTATTACTACAAAGCCAACATCCCGACGCTGAACGATCAACTCGGCTCGCTGTTCGGCCAGGTCAAGCTCGGCATCAAATACCTGCTGACCCGCAAGGGCGCGCTGGCGATGAGCGTCAATCAGGCGGGCGGGTTTTTCCGCGGGAGCACGGCGCAAGCCAATCCGAACCTGCAGCTGTACTTCAATCCGCTGTCGTACCAGATCCCGAAAAACAACAAGGCCAGCCTCAAACCCGAACCGTATTCAGGCTTCCTGCTGTGCTTCAACCCATGCCGGCCGACCAGTCGTGGGCGTATCGAGATCAAGTCGAAAAACCCTCGGGACGCTGCACTGATCGACCCCAATTACCTGAGCACGCAAAAGGATATCGACGAGGTCATCCAGGGCAGTCGGCTGATGCGCAAAATCATGCAGGCGCCCGCACTGAAGGACATCACTGTCGCCGAAGTACTTCCGGGGCCAATAGTCGAAAGCGACGAACAAATGTTGCAGTACTTTCGCGAGAACAGCGGTTCGATCTATCACCTGTGCGGTTCGTGTGCGATGGGTGCGGATGAGCGGGTATCGGTGGTCGACAAACGTCTCAAAGTCCACGGTATTGAAGGATTACGGATTGTCGATGCTTCCATTTTTCCAAACGTAACTAGCGGCAATACCCATGCCGCTGTACTGATGGTCGCGGAGAAGGGTGCCGACCTGATTCTGCAGGACGCTTAACTTCGTCGGCGTACTCTGGGGGTGAAACCTTTTGCCAGGCCGCTTATGGCAGATAAATTCAGAAGGTTCTCGCTTGGCGTTCAACATACAAATAAGGTTGAATGGTGACCGCTACCGCATCATCTGCAGCAGCGGCGGCTTTGCAGGCTAGGCGAAATAGAGACCGATTAGCCGTAGCGTCATCAAACGAATGGGTATTGGGTGGGTTAAGACCCAAGCCGCCAGTCTCTCGCCGCTTGGGCTCTTTTATCAACGGCGCTGATTGATCGTGGCGTTCTTATTCGATTTCACCACGCAAGAGCCAGGTCGCGACAAAGATTCTCGGTAAGCTGACTGAGCTGATCCCGCTGTCGGCGGAACCAGCTTCGTCGCGAGAGAATTGTCATATTCGGACAACATTCGGAATTTAAACCCATTGTCGATATCACCAATTTCTTTCGACAAAACCAATGCGATGAGACTTCCCTTATTGTTGTTACTGAAGATACTAACTGCGGGTTTCTGGGTGGACGCGGCATAGGACTAGTTGCAAGCGGCATACATGTCTCCATTCGCCCACTTTAGTGGGCTCAGCAGTTTTAGAATTTATAGCCAATACCAACATTGACGACGCAGTCCGACTCGGCTCTGACCTTCACGCCAGCGCTTGGGCCCTTGCCATTCAACGTCGCACCAGGCGCCACAATGTAACTGCCAGTCAGTTCAAATCCATTGTCAAAGCTGTATGTGGCGCCAACGGTGTAGTGATCACGTTGGATAAGCGGTGCTAGCGCCGCAAAGGTTGCTTCACTCGCAGGTACAAGTTCGGTGGCCAAAGAAGCACCGGCACGAACAGTCCAATTATGGTCGACCTCCCATGAAGCTCCAAATCGGGCGATTCGCTGATTATGCCAACCGAAGCCAGGACTGTCACTTTCTCCGGGGCGACCGCCCTCGGTCATGCGATTGCCATATGTTCCTTCGCGAGCCCAGTCGATCCACTGGTAATCTGCGGCAAGGGTGATAGATGGAGTGAGATGGAATGCCATCCCTGCGCTCATGATTTGTGGCATGTTGAGACGGCCGTCGGGTATTAGGTCGCGATAGCGGTCAAGTTTCTGGAACCATATGGGGCTCGCGTAAGCCAAGCCAATGTTCAAGCGGTCGTTCAACTCGCCAAGGTATCCGACAGCGAAGCCTGCTCCGTATGCTTTATCTGCGCCTGGTGATGCATATCCCAAGTGTTCCATCCCCGCGAACTCAAACTTTTGATATGCAAAGCGCGGCGATATACCCAAAAAATGTCCGGGGGCTATTCGCCAAGTGAGCGTAGGCGCAACAACTGTCTGCTGAAGATTAGACATCATGGACTTCGTGCCGAACACAGGTTCCTTGTAATTGAGCATAACGCCTTGCCCAAACATTGATACACCCCATGTAAAGTCTTCATCAATAACTTGGTTGTAACCGCCCGTTGGTACGAAAATATTCACCATGTCGCTATAGCGGTTGGCACCTACGTTCGTTTCTATCGATTCGCGCACATAGGTGACATCCATGTCGACACGGTTACCAACCTTTGCCATGCCTGCCGGGTTGTTGGCCGACGCTACTGAGTCTTGAGGGAGCGCGACGGAAGCCCCTCCCATTCCCATTGCTTTGGCGCCATATCCAAACAACAGGACTCCGTCATTTGCGTTGGCGGTGCCCGCGAGTGGTAGCGTGAATACTACGGAGTAGGCGAACCAGCGAGCTGGAGTAGATGCCCGAAGATATTTTTCGGTTCGTGCCGATAGAGTGCTCATGGTTAGTCCACGCTTTTATTATTGTTGTTTGACTCGAACACTTGCTGTGTCCGCATTATTATAGATGTAGGTCGTTATTATTTTGATATTGCATCAATGGATACGCAGATCGGCGTCGTATTATTGCGGCCCTCCAAGTGTTGTTCGCAGTGCAGATGATGATAATAATTTATAATGTGTGCTTGGTTAATTGCGGGCGGACTATCATGTGCTAACTGCAGAGAGTTTTATTCATCACGGGCGTCAAGATTTCAAAGAAATTTTGCGCCCATAATAGATCATGCTTGTTTTTCGTTAGAGCCAGCTGCACGTGCCGAATTAGCAGCTTGCGTCATTTTTTGTTGATGCTTACTCAAATGCACTGGCTGCACTTCTTCAATCTTATAGCCGCGGGCGTAGGTTTTATCTTTTCGTTCTGCCATTAGACTTGGATATCTTCCGAAGACTATGACGCTGTTAATTTTTCCGGACAATTTGAGCACCCCTTTGACCACGGCACGTCTCAAAGGTGATGCTTTATCGTACCCAACGGACTTGAGAAATTTATCGGACATCAAGCAAGCTACAGTAGGTTTAACGCTTGGTCGGAGCAATTTCGGAAGCCAGCTTTCAATCACTTCTACTGTAGAGTCCG
>Ga0247730_1000760_pt1 | contig 20886 bp, 19 predicted proteins | sample UWRJL073202C2_FD_180959 | JGI IMG/M metagenome (GOLD analysis project Ga0247730, IMG submission 180959) | Plant litter microbial communities from Arlington Agricultural Research Station in Wisconsin, United States - UWRJ-L073-202C-2 | ecosystem: Environmental > Terrestrial > Plant litter >... | reverse complement strand
CTGACGAGGATCATGTCGACCGCGATCATGACCAGCGAGAAGTACATGATCCCCATCAGGAGCCCGATCCCCAGGTGCATCCCCGTGATCGCGATCAGCGCCAGGAACCGCGTCGGGCGGTAGAGCAGGAACACCGGGAAGAACATCTGGATGACGATCGCCGAGTACGTGGCTCCCGCGATGAACGCCGAGTTGGCGTACAGGGGGTGCAGCACGTCGCTCCACGGCGAGTAGGCGTCGGTCTGCAGCGGGTAGTAGACCGCCGTCCCGTCCTTCCACACCGCGCTCTGCACCTTCCAGAACGACGAGCCCAGGTAGACCATCACGACCTGGTGGACGATCAGGATCATCGCCAGGTTGTGCAGGGTGGTGGACATCCAGGTCGGGACGATGCCGCGCACCTCGCCACGTCGACCCCGCAGACGGGCGTCGAGCGACCAGTGCCGTCCGGAGTCCGTGAAGCACATGTAGAGCAGGACCATGCGCAAGATGGCGTCGCCGCCGGAGCCCACGAACGGATTGCTCACGTACAGCGACACCCACAGGAACAGCGTCATGAACGACGAGGCCCGGGTGTAGAGGCCCAGCATCATCAGGACGCCGAACAGGATCGTGGCCAGGTACGCCAGGTCGAAGCCGATGCCGCCGGCCTGCGAGAACAGGCCCAGGAACGACGGCCAGCCGCGTCCCGCGAGCACCTGATCGGTCCAGCGCGACCCGTCGCCCCACGTGTAGTGCCGATCCGGCCAGTTGACGACCAGCTGGCTCGCCACGATGAAGCCCAGGATCATCCGGGTGACGGACAGTCCGTACGTGGAGTGCTTGTCGCCGGTCAGCCAGTCGAGCGCGCGCGCGATCATCGGTGCTCCCGGTCGAAGTCGCGGACGGCGGCGCGCTCGGCGGCCGAGCCGGGCGTGGGCCGGCGCCAGCCGCCGATGTCGTCGATCGCGGGTGCCCGGTTGGCCGCTCGTTCGGCCCCGGACCCGCCTCGTGCCGCGTACGGCACGACCGACTGACGTCGCACGGAGTACCGCACGGCCGTGAGGTCCAGATCGGGGAACCGTGCCTCCAGCACGTCGGTGCCGAGCTGGGTGGCGACCCGCTCGTACCGCAGGAACCCCAGGATCGATCCTGCCGGTGTGTCCGCCGCCTCGAGGTCCGACGTCAGTCGTGCCCATGTCGGCGGGTCCGCCTGGGCCGCGCCGGTCACGACGAGCCGCTGGCTCTCGTCGAGTGCCGCCGTCCTCGAGCGCAGGGGCGTCACGAGCTTGTTCGTCACGTAACCGGCCCGACCACCGATCAGGCGGTGACGCACCAGGTCCAGCTCGACCGCGGTCCAGTCGACCCATGCCGTGCGAGCGGGCTTGCCGTCCTCGTCGACGTACGCCCCTTGGAACAACAGGTTCCGGTCCTCGGAGATCGGGTTCGGCGCGAACAGACGCCAGTTCTGGTTGAAGTAGGGGTCGAGGTACGCGGTCTGCGCCTCGGCAGCGTCCGAGTACCGGTTCGGGGGCAGCGCCGCCAAGGTCACCGCGACCAGGTGGATCCCGACGATCGCCACGGCCACCGCGATGAAGCTGGATCGCAGGGACGGCCGGGGCACGGGGACACGCTACCAACGAGCAGCCGTGCGGCCTCGCTCCGACGTGACGCAGGTCGCAGTACAGTGCAGAACTCATCCGATGTCGGTTCTCAGGGGGATGCGCATCCATGGACGTCCTGCACACCACGATCGCGATCCTGCTGGCCGTCGGGCTGATCATCGCGCTCAAGGTCGACCCGGTGATCTCGCTGATCGTCGCCTCGCTGTACCTCGGCCTGGCCGCCGGCGTCGGGTTCGCCGACACGATCACCGCGATCACCACCGGCTTCGGCTCGATCATGGCCGAAGTGGGCCTGCTGATCGGGTTCGGCGTGCTGATCGGCGCCCTGCTGCACTCGCTCGGCGCCTTCCACCAGCTCGTGCGAGCACTGCTGCGACTCGTCGGTCCGGGGCGCCTGCCGTACGCGCTCGCCGGCGCCCTGTCGACGATCTTCCCGTCGATCTACGTCGACGTGCAGGTCGTCCTGGCGGCGCCGTTGGCCCGGTCGTCCGCGCCGCACGTCGGCCGTCGTGGACTCCCGCTGCTCGCGGGCGCGATCGGCACCGGCATCTTCGCGGGATACGTCTTCGTGATCCCCGGACTGGCGGCGGTCTCGATCGCCGGGCTGCTCGACATCCCGCTCGGCACCTGGCTGGGCTACGGCATCGTGCTCGGGCCACTGACCGCGCTGGTCACCACGTTCTTGTTCTCGCTCCTGCTGCGGACCCGCTACTGGAAGCCCGGCGTCGACGAGGAGGCCGACGCCGCGGACGACCGCGAGACTGCGGCGGCGGACGCCGCGGAGGAGGCCTCGCAGGCGGCTGAGGCCGGCCGCACGACGTTGCCGCTGGCGGTGCTGCTCCTGCCCATCCTGGTTCCTCTGGTGCTGATCGCCTTCGGGGCGTTCGCCGACCTGCTCGACGTCTCCACGCCGTTCATCGCGTTCCTCGGCGACGCCAACATCGCACTGTTCATCGGGCTGCTCGGCGCCTACGCCCTGTCGCGGTTCACGGCGGGCGGCGAGACGACCGACGAGGCGATCTCCTCCGGCTTCCGGACGACCGGAGAGATCCTGCTCATCACCGGGATCGGCGGCTCGCTCGGCGAGGTCATCACGGCGACCGGTCTCGACAAGACGCTGTCCGACCTCTTCTCGGCCGACGCAGGAGCCCCGATCATCGTCAGCGTCCTGCTCGCCTGGTTCATCGCCGCGGTGCTGCACCTGGCGATCGGCTCGGTGTCCGTCGCCGCGATCACGGCCGCCGGGATCATCGCGCCCGTCGTGGCCTCCACCGGCGTCGCGCCCGTGGCCATCGGGCTCGCGATCGCCTCGGGATCGATGTTCGCGCTGCAGGTCAACAGCAACTTCTTTTGGATGTTCAAGTCGCTGCTGAACCTGACGACGCAGGGTGCGCTCAAGACCATGACGGTCGTGACCAGCATCGCGTCGCTGGTGTCGCTGCCGGCCGTGGTGGTCGTCGCGCTGGTGGTCTAGCCCCGAGCTGACCGTCCGTGTCGGACCGCGACGACTCCCGTGGAACGACGAAGGCCCGACCACGTCGTGGTCGGGCCTCTCGTACCGGGTGGAGCATAGGAGATTCGAACTCCTGACCTCTTCCATGCCATGGAAGCGCGCTACCAACTGCGCCAATGCCCCTCGGTGAGCCCCTCAGCAGGGCCTCGCCAATGCTAGCCGGTCGCCCTCCGCTTCCCCAAACCGGGTCACTCCTCGTCCGACAGCACAGGCTCCGGGAGGGTGCCTGCGTTCCACTCCGTGAGCCGCCACTGCGTGTCAGGACGCCACGGCGTCTCCTCCAGCACCGACCACGAGCAGTTGTTCAACGCACCGAACGTGCCCCAGTGCGCGGACGGGATGCTCAGGAAGCGACAGATGCCGGTGCGCAGCACGGCACCGTGCGCCACGACGACCAGCACACCGTCCTCGGGCAGGGACGGCAGCGCAGCGGCCAGGCCCTCGGCGAACCGGTCCCCCGCCTGCTCGTGCGTCTCGCTGCCGGGGATCTGCGTCTCGTCGCCGTTGACCCATGCCTTCATGCCACCGGGCATCTGGTCCCACGCCTCGCGCCACGTCAGCCCCTCGCGGGCACCGAAGTTCAGCTCACGGAAGCGGGGGTCGTAGTCGATCTCGACGCCGGTCGCTGCACTGAGGTAGCCAGCGGTCTCGCGGGCCCGGATCAGGTCCGAGCTGAGGATGCGCTGCGGCCGCAGGGCCGCGAGACGCCGCGCTGCGGACCTGGCCTGCTGGTGGCCGACCTCGTCGAGCGGGATGTCGCTCTGTCCCTGCACCCGGCCCGCGACGTTCCACTCGGTGCGCCCGTGGCGCCACAGGATGACCTGCCGCGTCACGAGATCGCGACGACCGGGCAGTCGCTCCAGAGCCGCTCGAGGGCGTAGAACACCCGCTCCTCCTGGTGCTGCACGTGCACGACGATGTCCTGGAAGTCGAGCAGGACCCAGCGGCCCTCGCGCTCGCCCTCGCGGCGGACAGCCTTGACGCCGAGCGCGATCATGCGCTCCTCGACGGCGTCCTGCACGGCCTTGACCTGGCGCTGGCTGGACGCCGAGCAGAGCAGGAAGACGTCGGTGAGGGCCAGCTGCTCGGAGACGTCGAACGCGATGATGTCCTGGGCGAGCTTGTCCTCCGCGGCATCGGCGGCGGCGCGGGTCAGCTCGACGGCGCGATCGGTGGCTGTCATGGGTGGGTGCCTTCTGTGGAGGGGGACGGCGCGCGGTAGAGCCCGTGCTTGCCGATGTACTGGACGACGCCGTCCGGCACGAGGTACCAGACCGGCTCGCCACGTTCGACGCGGTGCCGGCAGTCGGTCGAGGAGATGGCCAGGGCCGGGATCTCGACCAGCGTGATGCGGTCCTCCGGGAGCCCCTGCAGCGTCGTGTCGTCCATCTCGTGGCCGGGTCGCGTGACACCGACGAACTGGGCCAGGCCGAAGAGCTCGTCGTGGTCGCGCCACGTCAGCAACGCGGCCATGGCGTCGGCGCCGGTGATGAAGTAGAGGTCGGCGTCAGGGTGCATCGCCGACAGGTCGCGCAGCGTGTCGATCGTGTACGTCGGGCCGTGCCGGTCGATGTCGACCCGGCTGACGTTGAACCGCGGGTTGGCAGCCGTCGCGATGACCGTCATGAGGTAGCGGTCCTCGGCGGGCGAGACCGTGCGATCGGCCTTCTGCCAGGGCTGGCCCGTGGGCACGAACACGACCTCGTCGAGGTCGAACCACGACTGGACCTCGCTCGCGGCCACGAGGTGACCGTGGTGGATCGGGTCGAAGGTGCCGCCCATGACGCCGACGCGTCGACGGCTCACCTCGGTCAGGAGTGCTCGCGTCCCTTGCCGAACGCCAGCAGCCCGAGGACGAGGACCAGCAGGATGCCGAGCGCGATGGCGCCGACCCCGTAGGGGTTGATGCCGATGTCCCGCAGGTGCTCGGACTCTTCGGCGGCGACGAGGAACGAATGCATGGGCTCAGGTTATCAGTGCGGTCGCACGGCCGACGACGCGTCAGCGCACGTGGCCGTCGCCCGTCACGACGTACGTCGTGGTGGTCATCTCCGTCAGTCCCATCGGACCGCGTGCGTGCAGCTTCTGCGTGGAGATGCCGATCTCCGCGCCGAAGCCGAACTCTCCCCCGTCGGTGAAGCGCGTCGACGCGTTGACCATGACCGCCGCGGAGTCGACACCCGTCGTGAACCGTGCAGACGCCGCGAGCGACGACGTCACGATGGCCTCGGTGTGGCCCGACGAGAACGTGCGGATGTGCGCGATCGCCTCGTCGATCGACTCCACGACCCGCGCCGAGATGTCCAGCGAGAGGTACTCGGCCGCGTAGTCGTCGTCGGTGGCCGGCACGACGTCGGCGTCGACGTCGCGGAAGGCCGCGTCGCCGTGGACCGTGACGCCGGCCTCCTGCAGCGCCGCCACCACGCGGGGCAGGAAGGCGTCGGCGACGCTCTTGTGCACCAGCAGCGACTCCGCGGCGTTGCAGACGCTGGTGCGGTGGGTCTTGGCGTTCAGCACGATGTCGAGGGCCATGTCGAGATCAGCGTCCGCGTCGACGTACACGTGGCAGTTGCCGACGCCCGTCTCGATGACGGGGACGGTCGACTCCTCCACGACGGCCTTGATCAGGCCGGCTCCCCCGCGCGGGATGACCAGGTCGACGAGCCCGCGGGCCTGCATCAGGTGCGTCGCCGAGGAGCGGTCGTCGGCGGGGATCAGCTGGATCGCGTCGACGGGCAGCCCGGTTCCCGCCAGCGCCGAGCGCATGACGTCGACGATGGCCGCGTTCGAGCGCGCGGCGGACGACGACCCCCGAAGGAGGACCGCGCTGCCGGCCTTGAGGCAGATCGCCGCAGCGTCCGCCGTGACGTTGGGACGGCCCTCGTAGATCATCCCGATGACGCCCATCGGCACCCGGACCTGCTGCATCCGCAGGCCGTTGGCCAGCGTCGAGCCACGCACGACCTCGCCGATGGGGTCGGGCAGGCCTGCGACGTCGCGCAGTCCCTGCGCGAACGCGGCCACCCGGTCGGTGTCCAGCCGCAGCCGGTCGACGACGTTCTCGCCGGTGCCCGACGAGCGGGCCGTCTCGACGTCGAGGGCGTTGGCGTCGAGGATCGCGGCCGTGCCGTCCACGAGCGCGTCGGCCATGGCCAGGAGCGCGGCGTCCTTGTCGGCGCGAGTCGTGACGGCGAGGGTCGCGGCGGCGGTGCGGGCGCGGCGGGCGGCGGCGTGGACGAGGTCCTTCATGGCTCGATCCTACGGCCGTGGGGTCGGACCGGTCGCGCCGCGGACGCACGCCGCGATCGCGGCCCGGGTGCGCACGCCCAGGCGCACGAACAGGCTCGCGACGTGCTTCTCGACGGTCTTCTCGCTGATGACCAGCAGCCGGGAGATGTCCGCGTTGGAGCGGCCCTCGGCGACGAGGACCGCGACCTCGCGCTGGCGGGCCGTCAGCTCACGTCCGAACACGGGGTCCACGGCTCGTCCGCCGAGCTCGCGCCCGATCCCGACCCGGTTGGTCGCACCCAGCGCCGCGAGGATCGTGGCCACGTGGCTCTCGACGGTCTTCTCGGCCAGGTGCATCGCCTCGCCGATCTCGCGGTTGCGCAGCCCTTGCGCAGCCAGGCGGGCGATGACCTGCTGCTGCGTGCTGAGCGTGTCCCAGCCGATGCCGGGGAAGCCGCGGACCCGGCGGCCGACGGCCTCCAGCTCGCGGACGCTCCAGGCGTGGATCTCCTGCGACCCGCTGCGAGAGGCGGTGCGAGCGAGGTCGTCGAGGCGGTGCCGCCCGGGCCCACCCTCCCCCGACGCGGCCTCGGCCAGCGCGCGCAGGACGTTCGCCCGCACGACGTACAGCTCGCCCCCGACACCGGCTGCGAGCTCAGCCGACGAGGTGGCCGCCGTGACGCTGGCCGCGTGCTGCGTCCGGACGAGGGCCAGACGAGCACGTGCCCGCTCGCGGGCTGCCGACGCCATGGGGTGGTCGGAGACCGGCAGCGTGTCGTACGCGGTCAGCAGCGCGTGCGCGTCGGGGATCTGCGCGTTCGCGACGGCCGCCTCGACCAGGACGTCGTACCCGTACGCGCGGATCACCAGCGGCAGCAACGGCATGCCGGGTCCGCCGGCGCCGAACCTCAGGACGTCGGCGGCGGCGGTCGGGTTGCCCGCCGCGGACTGCGCGAGAGCCGCGAGCAGGAACACGACGGAGTCGGCGTACGTCGAGGGCTCCGCCACCTCTTCGCGCAACCGCTCGCACCACCGTCCGAGATCCGTCCCCCGGCCGGAGCCGGAGTGTGCGTCGATGAACGCCGCGACGCCCTGCGCGACCCGCCGTGTGACCGGCAGGCCCGTCGCCTCCGCGAGCACTCGCTGGCACTCGACGCGGGCCTCGTCCAGGCGGCCCAGGAAGCTGAGCGCGCGACTGCGGACGAGTCGGGTCCACGTGCGCATCGGGTCGTCGGGGCCGCTCAGCGCCAGCACGTCCGTCGCCAGACGCTCGGTCAGCGCGATCTGGCCCGAGGTCATCGCCGCCTCGCACAGGAGGAAGCCCACCAGCGCACCCTCCGGGGTGCCGAGATCGACGCGGTGCGCGCCGAGGTCGGCCGGCACCCGGGCCAGGCAGACGGCGTGCACGTAGTCGCGCACCGCGGCCAGGAGGACCGAGTCGCTCGGTCGGTGCGGTCCCTCCAAGGCCACGATGGCTCGCTCGAAGTCGCCCAGGACGACGGCGAGGAAGCACCGCGCGGCCAGCACGTCGTCGCCCACGATCTCGACCGTGCCGAGCTCGCGCTCGGCGGCCCCCGGATCGATCGTGATGGCGTGCGCCATGAGCTGGACCACCCGGGCGCGTGCCATGGCACGAGAGATTATCGCTCCGGGACGAGGCGCGCGGGGGTTCGGCCGAACCCGTCAGACCAGCATCAGGTCGTCGCGGTGCACGACCTCGCGCTCGTACTCGGCACCCAGCTCGGCGGCCAGCTCGTGGGTGGAGCGCCCCAGCAGCGACGGCAGCTCGACGCTGTCGTAGTTGACGATGCCGCGCGCGATGACGACAGCGTCGGGTCCGAGGAGGTCGACCGGGTCGCCTGCCACGAAGCTGCCCGTGACGCCGGTGATGCCGGCCGGGAGCAGGGATGCCTTGCGCAGCGTCAGCGCCCGCACCGCCCCGGCGTCGAGGTGCACCTGCCCCTTGGTGTCGCTCGCGTGGGCTAGCCACAGCAGGCGCGTGGGGCGTCGACGGCCGGTGGCGTGGAACCGGGTGCCCACCGGGTCACCGGCCAGCGCGGCCGCCGCGTTCGCGGCCGACGTGAGGAGCACCGGGATGCCGGCACCGGTCGCGATACGGGCGGCCTCGACCTTCGTGACCATGCCGCCCGTGCCGATCGCGGACGCACTGGGACGCACGATGTCGAGCGCCGCCAGGTCCTCCTCGCCCCGGACGTCGGCGACCAGCTGGGAGCCGTCGGCTGCCGGGTCACCGTCGTAGAGCCCGTCGACGTCGGACAGCAGCACGAGCTGGTCGGCGTGCACGAGGTGCGACACCAGCGCGGCCAGCCGATCGTTGTCGCCGAAGCGGATCTCGCTCGTCGCGACGGTGTCGTTCTCGTTCACGACGGGCACCACGCCGAGGTCGAGCAGCCGGGCGAACGTCTGGAACGCGTTGCGGTAGTGACTGCGCCGGGTGACGTCGTCGGCCGTCAGCAGCACCTGGCCGACGACGAGCCCGTGGCTCGAGAACCGCTCGGCGTACCGGGCGATGAGCGCACCCTGCCCGACGCTCGCCGCGGCCTGCTGCGTCGCCAGGTCACGGGGGCGGCGGGCCAGTCCCAGCGGCGCGAGCCCGGCCGCGATGGCGCCCGAGCTGACCAGGACGATCTCGTCACCGCGGCCGCGCGCCGCGACGAGCGCGTCGACCAGGGCGTCGACCCGCTCACCGTCGAGGCCGCCACCGGCCGAGCTCAGCGACGACGACCCGACCTTGACGACGATCCTCGCCATCAGAGCGGCTTCTCGGTGCCGCCATCACCGTCCAGCAGCGCGTCGTCCAGGTCCGGATCGTCCTCGGGGAAGCTCCAGTCGGGCTCACGGCTCTCGCCGCGGGCCTCACGCCGCTCGGCCTCGAAGGCCCGCTTGGCGGCGAGCTCCTCGCGGCGCTGGACGTTGGTGCGCCGGTCCGACTGATCGATGCGCAGGTCCTCGCCACGACGGCCGAGCACCTCGGCGCCGGCGGTGATCTGCGGGTCGAAGTCGAACACGACGGCGTCGTCCTCGTCGCCGATGACCACGTCGTCGCCGGCGTTCGCGCCGAGCTTGAGCAGCTCGTCCTCGACACCGAGCCGGTTGAGCCGGTCGGCGAGGAAGCCGACCGCCTCGTCGTTGCTGAAGTCGGTCTGGCGGACCCAGCGCTTGGGCTTGTCGCCCCGCACGATCCACTGTCCGTTGACCTGGGTGATCGTGAACTCCCGACCGACACCGGCCTCCGCCTTGGGGCGCAGCACGATGCGGGTGATCTCGGCGACGGGAGTCGCGGCACGCCGCGAGGCGACGACCTCGGCCATCGCGAACGACAGCTCGCGCAGACCGGCGTGGCTCGCGGCCGACACGTCGAAGACCTCCAGGCCGCGGGCCTCGAGCTCCGCGCGCACGAAGCTCGCGATCTCCTTGGCATCGGGCACGTCGGTCTTGTTGAGCGCCACGAGCCGCGGACGGTCCAGCAGGTCGCTGCCCGTGGCCTCCGAGTACGCCTTGAGCTCGGCCTCGATGACGTCGAGGTCGGTCAGCGGGTCACGCCCGGGATCGACCGTCGCGCAGTCGATGACGTGCACCAGTGCGGCGCAGCGCTCGACGTGGCGCAGGAAGTCGTGGCCCAGTCCGCGGCCCTCGCTGGCGCCCTCGATGAGGCCGGGCACGTCGGCGACCGTGAAGGTCGTCGAGCCAGCCGTGACGACGCCGAGGTTGGGGACCAGCGTCGTGAACGGGTAGTCGGCGATCTTGGGCCGGGCCCGCGACAGCGACGCGATGAGGCTGGACTTGCCGGCGCTCGGGAAGCCGATGAGGCCGATGTCGGCGACGACCTTCAGCTCGAGCGTGATGGTCAGCTCGTCGCCCGGCTCTCCCTTCAGCGCGAAGCCGGGGGCCTTGCGCTTGGACGAGGCGAGGGCGGCGTTGCCGAGCCCTCCGCGACCACCCGCGGCGATGACGAGCTCGGTGCCGGGGCCGATCAGGTCGGACAGCACCTCCCCCGACGCGTCGCGGACGACGGTTCCGTCGGGGACGCGGAGCACGAGGTCCTGGCCGTTGCTGCCGCTGCGGTTGCTGCCCGCACCGGGAGCGCCGTTGGTGCCGCGGCGGTGCGGCTCGTGGTGGTAGTCGATCAGTGTCGTGACGTCGGCACCGACCTGCAGGATGACGTCGCCGCCGTTGCCGCCGTTGCCGCCGTCGGGACCACCGAGCGGCTTGAACTTCTCGCGATGGACCGAGGCGACGCCGTCGCCACCGGACCCGCCCGCGACGTGGAGCGTCACCTTGTCGACGAAGCTGGGGACAGCCACCGGCCGCTCCTTCCGTGCTGGGCCCTCACGGGCCCTCAAATGGGACGGAGGGACAGCCCGCTCCTGCGGACTGCCCCTCCGATGAGGTTGTTCGCGTGCTACTCGGCCGCGGTGCCCGCGAGGACGGGGGCCGGGACGATGTTGACGACCTTGCGTCCACGACGACGGCCGAACTCGACCGCACCCGCCGACAGCGCGAAGAGCGTGTCGTCGCCGCCACGGCCGACGTTGGTGCCGGGGTGGAAGTGGGTGCCACGCTGACGGACGATGATCTCGCCGGCGTTGACGAGCTGTCCGCCGAAGCGCTTCACGCCGAGGCGCTGTGAGTTGGAATCGCGGCCGTTCTTGGTGGAGGCTGCGCCCTTTTTGTGTGCCATTGCTCAGTCCTCTACTTGATGCCGGTGATCTTGACCTGGGTGTACTTCTGACGGTGCCCCTGGCGCTTCTTGTAACCGGTCTTGTTCTTGTACTTCTGGATGACGATCTTGGGACCCTTGGTCAGGCCGAGCACCTCAGCCGTGACGGTGATCTTGGCCAGGGAGTCGGCGTCGGCCGTCACCTTGTCGCCGTCGACGAACAGCACGGCGGGCAGGGAGAGCGTCTCGCCCTCGGCCGTCGCGACCTTGTCGATCTCGATGACGTCGCCGACCGCAACCTTCTGCTGGTTGCCGCCACTGCGCACGATTGCGTACACCACGGAATCCTCACTCATTTCACATCTGGGGCACGGCCGCAGGACCTGCGGGACGCGCGAGAACGGGGCGCAGAGCGCACCGATGGACTAGTTTACGGAGCCTGACCCTCGCTGGTCAAAACGGGGTCATCTCCCCCGTTGCCGCCACCATCGAAAGGGCGCGACTCGGGAGCTGCCGGAGGGCCGGCGGGCTTGCTGGCGGAGCCCCGCTTGCGCGGCGCGCGACGGGTCGTCGCAGGCCTCTCGGCGGGGGTCTCCACGGACTCGGTGACGGTCTCGACGGGGGTCTCGGACGCGGGTGCGTCGGGGGCCGGTGCGTCCGGTGCGACGCCTTCGGGCTGCGGCAGCGTCGGCTGCGTCGTCTCGGCGACGGGCTGCTCGGGCGTGGGCGCCGGCGGCTGCGGAGCCCTGCCCCTGGACCGGTCGGGCGTGGCCGTCTCGGGCGTGGGCGTCTCCGGCACGGGCTGGTCGGACGTCGACCGGTCGGCCTTGGGCTCCTCGGGCCGCGGTCCACCGCCGCGGTTGCCGTTGTTCTGGTTGCCGTTCTGCTGGCCACCGCCGTTGCCGCCGCCCTGCTGGTTGCCGTTGCCTCCACCGCTGCCGCGTCCGCCGCCGTTGCCGCGACCACCACGGCCGCCGCGACGCTGCTCCTCGCGCTTGGGCTCGACCGGCGCGTCCTGCACCATGACGCCGCGTCCGTGGCAGTGCTCGCACTCGTGGCTGAACGACTCGAGCAGGCCCGTGCCGATGCGCTTGCGCGTCATCTGGACCAGTCCGAGCGACGTGACCTCGGCGACCTGGTGGCGGGTGCGGTCGCGGCCCAGGCACTCGACGAGTCGGCGCAGCACCAGGTCGCGGTTGCTCTCGAGCACCATGTCGATGAAGTCGACGACGATGATGCCGCCGATGTCGCGCAGCCGCAGCTGCCGGACGACCTCCTCGGCGGCCTCGAGGTTGTTCTTGGTCACGGTCTCCTCGAGGTTGCCCCCCGAGCCGGTGTACTTGCCGGTGTTGACGTCGACGACCGTCATGGCCTCGGTGCGGTCGATGACGAGCGAGCCGCCCGACGGCAGGTAGACCTTGCGATCGAGCGCCTTGTGGATCTGCTCGTCGAGGCGGTAGGACGTGAACGCGTCGACCTCGGCGTCGTCCCAGCGCTTGACGCGGTCGGTGAGGTCGGGTGCGACGTGGTCGATGTAGCCCTTGATCATGTCCCAGGCGTCGTCACCCTCGACGACCAGGCCGTGGAAGTCCTCGTTGAACAGGTCGCGGACGACCTTGATCATCAGGTCGGGCTCGGAGTACAGGAGCTCCGGGGCCTGGCCCGCGGCGACCTTGCCCTCGATGACCTCCCAGCGCGCGGACAGCGCCGTGACGTCCCGCGTGAGCTGGTCCTCGGTCGCCCCCTCCGCGGCCGTGCGCACGATGACGCCGGTGTTGTCCGGCAGGACCTCCTTGAGGAGAGCCTTGAGCCGAGCCCGCTCGTTCTCGGGAAGCTTGCGGGAGATGCCGCTGGTCTGGCCACCCGGCACGAGCACCAGGAACCGGCCGGGCAGGCTGATCTGGCTCGTCAGCCGGGCACCCTTCTGGCCGATGGGGTCCTTGCTGACCTGCACCAAGATGGTCTGGCCCGGCGAGAGCGCGTCCTCGATCTTGCGGGCCTTGCCGTTGCCGAGCGTGGTCCAGTCGACCTCGCCCGCGTACAGGACGGCGTTGCGGCCGGCGCCGATGTCGACGAAGGCGGCTTCCATGCTCGGCAGGACGTTCTGGACCTTGCCCAGGTAGACGTTGCCGATGATCGAGACCTGCGACTCGCGGGCGACGTAGTGCTCGACGAGGACGTTGTCCTCGATGACCGCGATCTGCGTGTAGTCGTCGCGCTGACGGACGACCATCTCGCGCTTGACGGACTCGCGACGGGCCAGGAACTCGGCCTCCGAGACGATGGGCGCGCGCCGGCGACCGGCCTCGCGGCCCTCGCGGCGTCGCTGCTTCTTGGCCTCGAGCCGGGTCGAGCCCTGGACGCCGGTGATCTCGTCCTCGGCGCTGCGGCCGCTGCGCACGCGGACGACGGTGTTCTCGGGATCGTCGGGCTGCACGTCGGCACCCTCGCCGGCCCGGGCACGCTTGCGGCGCCGGCGGGTGCCGCCGTTGCCGTCGTCCTCGGTGTCGTCGTCCTCGGTGTCGGCCTGCTCGTCGGTGTCGCTGTCGCCCTTGCGACGGCGACGACCGCCGCGGCTGCGACGGCGGCGCCGGGGCGCGTCAGGGTCGTCGTCGTCCCCGTCGCCGCTGTCACCGTCACGGTCCCCCGTGGGCGCTGCGTCCACGTCGTCGAGCTCGGCGTCGTCCTCGACGCGCTGGGGGCGCGCGGGAGCGAGCCCCGGCTCGGGCGCCTGGAACATCGCCACGACGGGCGGTGCGGTCGGTGCGGCGGGCTGCTCGTCGTCCGTCGGGGCTGCCGTCGCCTTGGGCGCGGCCTTGCGGGCCCGCTTGGCGGGGGCCTTCTTGACCGTGACCGCGACCTCGGTGTCGTCCGTGTCGTCAGCCGGCTCGTCGGCGGCCGTCGCGGGCTCCTCGGCGACCGGCCGGGGTGCCACGGGAGCCGAGAAGCTGACGGCCGCCGGCGGACCCGCAGGTCGACCGGCGGAGCGGCGGCGCGTGGTCGGTGCTTCGGGGGTGTTCTCGGTCGGTGTGTCGTTGTCGTCGAGCATGCGCTCTCCTTCGCCCTGCACCGATCTGGATCGGCCCGGGGCACGTATGCGGTCCGGCGGTGCGGACCTGAAGTTCGGTCAACCCCTGCGCCACGCGCCGGGGTGTGACGGCGTGCTCCGGTTTGTCACATCGACTCCCGCACCTGCCGCCGCGGTCGGCACCCGGTCAGGATGCGTCGCGGTCGAAGGCAAGTGGATCGCCTACCGTGCCATCGTCCGGGTCCAGAGGACCTTGGGCCAAGCGAGTCGCGATGGGCGTCTGCTCGAGCTCGAGGCCCCCGCTGGATCGGAGTCCGGCAAGAACGTCGTCTGGTCGTATCGACGGTGTGTCGTGTCGCACGACCACGTCCAGTATCGCACACGGGCCGGTCGTGGTCTCGTCAGAACGCGCGGAGAGGCGCAGGACCGCGGCGCGGCAGTCGAGGGTGCGCAGGCCACGTTTCATCATCCGCTCGATGAGGACCTCGTCGGTCGCGAGGAATCCGGCGACCGCGGATCCGGCGTGCTCGGCCGTCACGCCGGGCAGGGCGATCTGCCAGGCGCTGGCCTCCAGGCGGTCGGCCAGGGCACCCGGGCGGGCGACCACGACGTCGACGACGTCGAGGCCCGCGGGCAGGGCGGAGTCGAGCAGACGGCGCACCTCGTCGGCGTCGCAGGGACGCGTCATGCCGATCTCGAGGTACTCGGCCTCGCTGGCCGCACCGGTCGGCGACGCGTTGGCGTACGAGATCTTGGGGTGGGGCGTGAACCCCGAGGAGAAGCCGATCGGGATGCCCGCGCGACGGACGGCGCGCTCGAACGCACGGGCGAAGTCACGGTGGCTCGTGAACCTGAGCCGTCCCCGCTTCGCGTACCGCACGCGCAGCTTCTGGACGATCGGCAGCTGGGGATTGGGCGCTTCCGGATTGGGGGTGCCCTCGAGGGTCGTCACACACCGACCTTAACGGTGGGCGACGACCCCCGGTCGGCTCAGCACCCCGCGACGGAGGGTCGCGCGGCGACCGTGCGGGTGGCGCGCGCCTGACGCGCCAGGTGGGCGATGAGGGCGAGCCGCTCTCCCCCGTGCTCCTGGACGGCGCGCTCGGCGGCGACGCGACGCCGCTCGAGACGCTCGGTGAGCTCGCGCTCCTGCTGGTGGGACTCGGACTGGGCGATGAAGTCGGTGTACATGATGTCGTCCTCTCAGGATCTGCTGACATCACCCACGGTCGTCGCTGAGGTGGCCCCACCACATCGGGCATCCGCCCTGACCTCGACGCCGCGGCCCTACCTCAGACGACGACCGGGCTACCTCAGACCGCACCCCGGCTCATCAGGCCGGCCGGGTCACACCACGGTCAGCGGCAGCAGCGTCTTGCCGGTGGGACCGATCTGGATCTCGGTGTCCATCTGCGGGCACACGCCGCAGTCGAAGCACGGCGTCCAGCGGCAGTCCTCGACCTCGAGGGCGCCGTTCGGGTCGATCGCGTCCTGCCAGTCCTCCCACAGCCAGTCGCGGTCGAGGCCCGCGTCGAGGTGGTCCCACGGCAGCACCTCGGCGTACTCCCGCTCCCGCACGGTGTACCAGTCGAGGTCGACGGGCTCGTCGGCCAGCGCCTCGGCGGCCATCTGGGCCCAGCGGTCGTACGAGAAGTGCTCGCTCCAGCCGTCGAACCGGCCGCCGTCGCGCCACACGGCCTCGATGACCCGGCCGACCCGGCGGTCGCCGCGCGACAGCAGTCCCTCGATGATGCCGGGCTTGCCGTCGTGGTACCGGAAGCCGATCGCCTTGCCGTACTTCTTGTCGGCCCGGACGAAGTCCCGCAGCTTCTGCAGACGGGCGTCGGTGGTCTCGTGGTCGAGCTGCGACGCCCACTGGAAGGGCGTGTGCGGCTTGGGGACGAAGCCACCGATCGACACGGTGCAACGGATGTCGTGGCGTCCGGAGACCTCGCGCCCGGTCTGGATGACGCGCTTGGCGAGCTCGCCGATCTGCATGACGTCGTCGTCGGTCTCGGTCGGGAGCCCGCACATGAAGTAGAGCTTGACCTGCCGCCAGCCGTGCGAGTACGCAGCGGCGACGGTCTGGATCAGGTCGTCCGCGGACACCATCTTGTTGATGACCTTGCGCAGCCGGTCGCTGCCGCCCTCCGGCGCGAACGTCAGGCCCGAGCGGCGTCCGTTGCGGCTGAACTCGTTGGCCAGGGTGATGTTGAAGGCGTCGACGCGCGTCGACGGCAGCGAGAGCGACGTGTTGGTGCCCTCGTACCGGTCGCCGAGCTGCTTGGCGACCTCGCCGATCTCGGTGTGGTCGGCGCTCGACAGCGACAGCAGGCCGACCTCCTCGAAGCCGGTCTTGTCGAGGCCGTTCTGCACCATCTGGCCGATGCCCTCGATCGACCGCTCACGGACCGGGCGGGTGATCATGCCGGCCTGGCAGAAGCGGCAGCCGCGCGTGCAGCCGCGGAAGATCTCGACGCTGAACCGCTCGTGCACGGTCTCGGCGAGCGGCACCAGCGGGTTCTTGGGGTACGGCCAGGCGTCGAGGTCCATCAGGGTGTGCTTGGCGATGCGCCACGGGACGCCGGGGCGGTTCGGCACGATGCGCTCGATCCGGCCGTCGGGCAGATAGGTCACGTCGTAGAACTTCGGGACGTACACGCCGCCGGACATCGCGAGGCGCATCAGGACCTCGTCGCGGCCACCGGGACGGCCCTCGGCCTTCCACTCCCGGACGACCTCGCTGATCGCCAGGACGATCTCCTCGCCGTCACCGAGCACCGCGGCGTCGAGGAAGTCGGCGATGGGCTCGGGGTTGAACGCCGAGTGCCCGCCGGCGATGACGATGGGGTCGTCGTCACCACGGTCGACGGCGTGCAGCGGCATGCCCGCCAGGTCGATCGCGGTGAGGAAGTTGGTGTAGCCGAGCTCGGTGGAGAACGAGATGCCCATCAGGTCGAAGGCGCGGACCGGGCGGTGCGCGTCGACCGTGAACTGCGGGATGCCGTGGTCGCGCATGACCTTCTCCATGTCGGAGAACACCGCGTACGTGCGCTCGGCGAGGATCCAGTCGCGCTCGTTGAGCACCTCGTACAGGATCTGGACGCCCTGGTTGGGCAGACCGACCTCGTACGCGTCGGGGTACATCAGCGCCCAGCGGACCTCGGCGTCGTCCCAGTCCTTGCTGGTCGCGTTGAGCTCTCCGCCGACGTACTGGATCGGCTTGCCGACCGACGGCAGCAGGGGCTCCAGGCGGGGGAACAGCGACTCGACAGACATGCGTCCCAGGGTAGGCGCTCGCCGCACCGGCACGAAAGCCGTCCCCGCTAGGCTCGACGCGTGAGACGTCGTCAGCGCCAGTCCCAGCCGTTCACCGTCCGGTACGTGCCCGTGGCCACCGACGGATCGCTCGACCAGACGCTCACGATCACCAACAACACCGACGTCTCGGTGCAGCCGACGCTGCGCCTGACGCCCCGCGGCATGTACGGGCACGAGCTCCCGCACGTGACGACGGTCGGCGTCAACGGATCGCACCTGGGCCGGGCGGTGCTCCCGGCCGGGGGCACCCTCGTCGACGTGCTGCGCTTCGACGGCCAAGGAGCGCGGCAGGTGCGCGGCGTCGACGTCGAGCTCGTCGCCGCCGAGGAGATCGGCCATCCCGCCCTGGAGCAGCCCGTCAAGACCGTCATGATCGACCTCGACCAGAAGGCGACCGCCGACCCGGCCGACTTCTGGGGCATCGGCGTCGTCAACCCGAACCCGTTCGGCGTCACGATGCGCATCTCGCTGGTGCAGCTCGAGGAGCGCGACCGCGACAACCCCCGTCAGGTCGTCGACGTCGTGACGCTGACCGACGACGTCGACATGGCCTCCGTGTCGAACCACGTCATCTGGCTGCCCGAGGACGTCCGCGGGCAGTTCCACGACGTCGTGCACTGCCTGGTCCCCGAGACCTACGCCTAGCGCGAGTGGTGCGGAACCGGCCTCGACCGGTGCGTCCTGGACGGACATGCCGTCCCAGAACGTCCGAACCGCACCGCTCGGCGATCAGGGGTGGGGACGGATCAGAGCGTCGGGAACCAGAGCGCGATCTCGCGGGCGGCGGACTCCTCGGAGTCCGACGCGTGCACGAGGTTCTCGCGGTTCGACAGGGAGAAGTCGCCACGGATGGTGCCCGGCGTGGCGGCGCGCCCGTCGGTGGAGCCGTTGAGCAGGCGCACCACCGAGATCGCCTCGTCGCCCTCGAGGACCAAGGCCACCAGCGGACCGGAGACCGCGAACTCGCGCAGCGGCGGGTACCAGGGCTGCTCGACGTGCTCGGCGTAGTGCGCGTCGGCCTGCGCGGCGTCGATCGTGCGCTGCTCCAGCGCGACCAGGTCCAGACCCTTGGCCTCGAAGCGGGACAGGATCTGCCCCACCAGACCGCGGCGGACGGCGTCGGGCTTGATCAGGACGAGGGTGCGTTGCGACATGGTCAGTAACGTAGCGTGCGACCCGGAGGACAGAGCCGACCGGAGGCACCATGACCCTCACGCCCTGGTGGCGCGACGCCGTCATCTACCAGATCTACCCCCGTTCGTGGGCCGACGCCGACGGTGACGGGATCGGCGACCTCCCCGGCATCACGGCCCGTCTGCCGCACCTCGCGGATCTCGGCGTCGACGCCGTCTGGCTGTCGCCGTTCTACACCTCGCCGCAGCACGACGCGGGCTACGATGTCGCCGACTACCGCGACGTCGACCCCCTCTTCGGCACGCTCGACGACTTCGACGCCCTCGTCGTCCGCGCGCACGACCTCGGCCTGCGCGTCGTGGTCGACATCGTGCCCAACCACTCGTCGAGCGAGCACGCCTGGTTCCGGGCCGCGCTGTCCGCCCCGGAGGGCAGCCCGGAGCGGGCCCGGTACGTGTTCCGCGACGGCCGAGGAGCCGCCGGTGACGAGCCGCCCAACAACTGGCTCAGCATGTTCGGCGGCCCCGCCTGGACCCGCACCACCGATCCGGACGGCACCCCCGGCCAGTGGTACCTGCACCTGTTCGACACGTCCCAGCCCGACTTCGACTGGACCGACCAGGAGGTCCGCGACGAGCTCGAGGACGTCCTGCGCTTCTGGCTCGACCGCGACGTCGACGGCTTCCGCATCGACGTCGCGCACGGACTCGTCAAGGCCGAGGGGCTCCCCGACACCGACCTGGGGCTGGACCCGGCCGTCGACGCCACGGCCCTGGCGCCCATGTGGGACCAGCCGGGCGTCCACGACGTCTACCGCAGCTGGCGCCGGCTCGCCGACGCGTACGGCCGCGAGGGCGAGGACGCCGACCGGATCCTGTGCGCCGAGGCGTGGGTGCTGCCGGCCGAGGCGCTCGCCCGGTACGTGCGACCCGACGAGCTGCACCAGTCGTTCAACTTCGAGTACCTCATGACGCCCTGGCTGGCGGCCGACCAGCGGGCGACCATCACCCGCTCACTGGCCCAGGCCGCCGCGGTCGGCGCACCGCAGACCTGGGTGCTGTCCAACCACGACGTCGTCCGCCACGCCTCGCGCCTCGGCCTCCCCCAGGCGCCTGGTCTGCAGCGGATCGAGGGCATCGGCGCCGACGACCCGCAGCCGGACGCCGCGCTGGGCCTGCGCCGCGCCCGCGCCGCCACCGCCGTGATGCTGGCGCTGCCCGGCTCCGCGTACGTCTACCAAGGCGAGGAGCTGGGACTCCCCGAGGCCACCCTCCTGCCCGACGACGCCCGCCAGGACCCGACGTTCGCGCGCACCGACGGCGTGTCCAAGGGGCGCGACGGATGCCGCGTGCCCGTCCCGTGGAGCGGTGACGAACCGTCGTACGGCTTCGGTCCCGGCGGCCGGGCCTGGCTCCCCCAGCCGGACGCCTACCGCGATCTCGCCGCCGACCGCCAGCGCGGGGTCCGCGGCTCGACCCTCGAGCTCTACACGACGCTGCTCCGGCTGCGCCGCGAGCACCGCCTCGGACGCGGCACGCTGACGTGGCTCGACGGCTACGCCGACGACGTCGTCGCGTTCACCGTCACGTCGCCCGAGGGGACCGTCACGGTGCTCGCGAACCTCGGGCCGGACGCCGTCGACCTGCCGCCCGACGCGGTCGTCCTGGCCGCCAGCGGCCCTGCGGCGCCGAGCGGTTCGCTGCCGACCGACGAGACAGTCTGGCTCCGCGCCTGAACCAGGTGTTGCGACGTGCCTCCCCGAGGGATACGTTCGTCTCGACCCTGTGACCCACGTCACTGACGCGGATCGCTCCAGGGTCGGTAGGGGGAGTGATGATCAAGGGTCCGAAACGTCGACTCACCATCGGTGTCGCCGCGGCGGCGCTGTCCATGAGCGTGCTGACCGCCTGCGGAGGCGGAGGCAAGCCGACGCTCAACTGGTACATCAACCCCGATGGCCAGGAGACGCTGAACTCCTTGGCGAAGAGCTGCAGCACCGACGAGTACGACATCAAGATCCAGCTGCTGCCCTCCAGCGCGACGGACCAGCGGACCCAGCTCGCCCGTCGCCTCGCCGCCAAGGACAGCTCGACCGACCTGATGAGCCTCGACCCGGTGTTCGTCCCGGAGTTCGCCAACGCGCGGTGGCTCGCCCCGTTCGAGGGCGATCTGGCCGACCAGGTCCTCGACGACGACGTCCTGAAGGGCGCCGCCGAGACCGTGCAGTGGGAGGACCAGGTCGTCGCGGCGCCGCAGTGGGCCAACACGCAGGTGCTCTGGTACCGCAAGTCGCTCGCCGAGGCGGCCGGACTCGACATGACGCAGCCCGTCACGTGGGACCAGGTCATCGACGCCGCTGCCGACAACGACGGCACGG
>Ga0247730_1000757_pt1 | contig 20961 bp, 18 predicted proteins | sample UWRJL073202C2_FD_180959 | JGI IMG/M metagenome (GOLD analysis project Ga0247730, IMG submission 180959) | Plant litter microbial communities from Arlington Agricultural Research Station in Wisconsin, United States - UWRJ-L073-202C-2 | ecosystem: Environmental > Terrestrial > Plant litter >... | reverse complement strand
CCCACCCCGCCACCGGCAAGGTTTCGACCGACAAGCTGTATGACGGCATCATCTTCCACCGCATCATCAAGCAGTTCATGCTTCAGGGCGGCGACCCGCTGGGCCAGGGCATCGGCGGACCGGGCTATGAGTTCGACGACGAGATCCACCCCGAGCTGACCTTCAACGAGCCCTACGTGCTCGCGATGGCCAACGCCGGCAAGCGCGGCGGCAAGGGAACCAACGGCTCGCAGTTCTTCATCACCACCGTTCCCACCCCGTGGCTGCAGGCCAAGCACACCATCTTCGGCTTCGTCGCCGATGAAGAGTCGAAGCGCGTCGTCGACGCGATCGAGGCCGTGCCGACCAACGGAAGCGACAAGCCCCTCGATGACGTCGTCATCGAGAGCGTCACCGTCGAACAGGTCTAACCAGACCCGTGACGGATACCGCCCGGAATCCGGACAATTTCTGCTACAGGCATCCTGACCGGCAGAGTTTCATCATCTGCCAGCGATGCGGTCGCACGATCTGCGCGGAGTGCCAGACTCAGGCCGCCGTCGGGGTGCACTGCCCCGAGTGCGTACGCGAGGCGCGCGAGAGCGCGCCTCGCACCTCCGGGCGCGCCACACGAACGCGCATCAAGCGTTCGATGCGTCCGTCGAGCGGAGTGCCGGTGGTCACGTACACGCTGATCGCACTGAACGTCATCGTGTTCGCTCTCGACTTCGTCACCGGCGGCTCGCTGTATCCGTGGCTCGCCTACCGGGGAGATTTCACCGAGACCCAGGCGTGGCGGATGCTGACGTCGACGTTTATGCACGCGTCGGTGCTGCACCTGCTGTTCAACATGTTCTCGCTGTTCATCTTCGGCAGGCTCATCGAGCAGGCAATCGGTCGAGTGCGGTTCGCCGTGCTCTACCTCCTGGCAGCGTTCGGCGGCTCGGTCGCGGTTCTGCTGCTCGCCCCCACGTCCGCGGTCGTCGGCGCGTCGGGAGCGATCTTCGGGCTGCTCGGCGCGTTCTTCATCATCCAGCGTCGCCTGGGCGGAAACAACACGCAGCTGCTCGTTCTGATCGGGCTCAACGTGGCCTTTGGCTTCATCGTTCCCAACGTCGCCTGGCAGGCGCACCTCGGCGGGCTCGTCGTGGGCGCGGCTGTAGCGGCCGTCTACATGGCGACCCGGCACCGCAGCAAGCGGGCCGTTCAGGTCGCTTCGGTGATCGCTATCGGGGTGGCCCTCGTCGTGGTTACAATCGCCGCCGTAACCATCTAGGCAAGTTATCCACAGGCTTGTGCACACTGGGGATAATTACATCGGTGTAACTAGCCCTTAATTCCCGGTAAACAGCGGGGGATCAGCGCCAGCGTGTCGTCATGAGGAAGCCGACGAACATGATGCCGAAACCGACGAGGATGTTGCCGGAACCGAGCTGCGGGATCGGCAGCTGCGTCGAGCCGCTCACGTAGAAGACGATGATCCACACCAGGCCGAGCAACATAAAACCGAACATGATCGGCTTGAACCAGACGGGGTTCGGAGCCTGCTCGCCGGAGCGCGTCTCGGCGTTACGGTCGGTCTTGGTGCGTTCGGTACGGGCCATGCCGAAAATCTTATCGTGAATCGCCTGCGTGTCGGTGTGAGAGCGCTTCAGCATGCCGGGAAAGCGCCAGACATGCGACGTACAATCAACTCATGACCGACACCGAGCCCGCTCCCGTCGAGCGAGCGCTGCGCCGTCCGCGCCGTCCGAAGGTCACCGTGCTCGGTGTTCTGGGCGAACTGTTCATCACCGCCGGCGTCGTCGTCCTGCTCTTCCTCGGCTGGCAGGTGTGGCTCAACGACCTCATCGTCGGAGCCGAGCAGACGTCCGCCGCCAACGCCCTCGCCGAGCAGTGGGAGCAGGACGCCAACAACGCTCCCACGCCCGACCCCACGGCCACCGAGACCCCGGCTCCGACCGATACCCCCACCGAGACACCCGCGCCGACCGAGCCCGTCGTCGCGGCCAAGCCGGCCGCCTCCCAGACCTTCGCGAACCTCATCGTTCCGAGGCTCGGCGCCGACTACCGCCGCCCGATCGCCGAGGGCATCGGCTCCAACGTTCTCAACAACCGCCAGACCGGCGTCGGCCACTACCCGCAGACCCAGATGCCCGGGGAGATCGGCAACTTCGCGGTCGCCTCGCACCGCACCACCTACGGCGCCGGGTTCCACGACATCAACACCCTGCTCGTCGGCGACAGCATCTACGTCGAGACGGCCGACGGCTGGTACAAGTACATCTACCGCGGTACCGAGTACGTTCGCCCGACCGGAGTCGGCGTGCTCGACCCCGTGCCGCAGGTCACCGGCGTGGCATCCACCGACCGCATCATCACGATGACCAGCTGCCACCCCTACTTCTCAGCGGCGGAGCGCATCATCGCCTACGGCGTCTTCGACAGCTGGTACCCCCGCGCGGGCGGGCCGCCCGCCGAGATCGCGACCCTCGTTCAGGCAGGAGCCAACTGATGTACGCAGCTCTGTGGCGTTTCCTCCCGGGCCCCGTATGGGTGCGCGTCATCGTCATGATCGTTCTCGTTGCGGTCATCCTCGCGGTTCTCGTAATCTGGGTGTTTCCGCTCGTCAACGAGCTCTTTGTCCCCCCGGAAGTGACGGTAGGCGAATGACCCGCATTCTCGTGGTCGACAATTACGACAGCTTCGTCTACACCCTCAACGGCTATCTGCTGCAGTTGGGCGCAGAGACGACGGTTATGCGTAATGACGCATTTTCTGCGGATGACGCGGCCAGCGTTATCGCCGACTACGACGCCGTGCTGCTCTCGCCCGGCCCCGGCACGCCCGCGGCCGCCGGAGTATCGATCCCGATCGTGAAAGCCGTGCTCGAGAGCGCGCAGCCGCTGTTCGGAGTCTGCCTCGGCCACCAGGCCATCGCCGAAGCCATGGGCGCCACCGTCACGCACGCCGACGAGCTGATGCACGGCAAGACGTCGCTCATCGAGCACGACGACAGCGGGTTCTACGACGGCGTGCCACAGCCGTTCCGCGCGACGCGCTACCACTCGCTCGCGATCGTCGACGGCACGACCCCGAGCGAGCTCGTCGTCACCTCCCGCACCGCGGGCGGAGTGATCATGGGCGTTCGCCACGAGGCGCTGCCGATCTTCGGGGTGCAGTTCCACCCCGAGTCGGTGCTCACCGAGGGCGGCTATCGCATGGTCGGCAACTGGCTCGCGGTCGCCGGCCTGCCCGAGGCCGCGGAGACCGCGAAGGGTCTCTCGCCGCTCGTGACGCTCGCCTAAGTCGTAGCTGACGTCGCCGGGCCCAGCCCGCTCGCGTGCGGTGCGCTACGGCTTGCTGCAGTACTTGATCTCGATGGCCGACTTCTGGGGCTGATCGCCCTTGATCGACTGCGACGAGATCTTGCCGCCGGCGCAGGAGAGATCGCCGGTGGTCTTCACGTCGAGCTGGAGGGCGATGAGGGCGCTGGTCGCCGCGCCCACGTCTTGTCCGCTGACGTCGGGAACCTGCACGAAGCCGTTCGAGATCGTCATCGTCACCGTCGAGCCCTGGGGAGTGGCCTCGCCCGGAGCCGGCGACGACGAGATGACCGTTCCCGCCTTGATGTTCGCGGAGTACACCTGCTCGCTCGTCGCGACGACGAGTCCAAGGGCCTGCAGATCGGCGGCAGCCGCGATCTGGTCTTTATTGACGATCTGCGGCACCTTGACCGTGGCCGCGCCGCTCGACACGTAGACGGTGATGCTCTCGCCCGGGGCCACCTTGATGTCGGGTGCCGGGTCGGTGCTGATCACGACGTTGGCCGCGACGTCGGCGTTCGCCTGGTCGATGCGTTCCGCCACGAGTTTCGCGTCGCTGAGCGCCTTCTGGGCGTCTTCGTACGACATTCCGGCGACGGCGGGCACGGGGATCGAGACGTTCTGGGTGTACGACGTGGGCTGCGAGACGCTCTGCACCCACATAAACACGGCGACGACGATCACGATGAGCACGGCGACGCCGCCCCAGATCCACGCGACGGGCGGGCGGCTCTGTGTGCGGGCGATGCGGTCGTTCTGGTCGACGTTGAGCTGGCGGAAGGTGGCGTCGCTGCCCGCCCGCGAGTTCGGGTTCACGCCGAAGAGGGTGGCGTTGAATTCGTTCGGCTGCGCCGACTTGCGCACGGGGATGGAACCGGCCGCCGCGGTCTCGGCGTCGATGCGGAACTCGCCGGCGGTCTGGAAGCGTTCGAAGCGGTCTTTCGCCATGGCCCGCAGCACGACGGCATCGAGCGCCGGCGATACGCGCGGGTTGAACGCGCTCGGCGGAAGCGGCTGCTGGTTGACGTGCTGGTAGGCGACGGCCACCGGGTTGTCGCCGGTGAAGGGCGCGCGTGCGGTGAGCATCTCGAACAGAACGATGCCGGTGGAGTAGAGGTCGGTGCGCGCGTCGACGGCTTCGCCCCTGGCCTGCTCGGGGGAGAAGTACTGGGCGGTGCCCACGATGGTGCTGGTCTCGGCGATGCTCGCCGACGAGTCGGAGACGGCGCGGGCGATGCCGAAGTCCATCACCTTCACCTGGCCGTTGGGAGTGACCATGATGTTGCCCGGCTTGACGTCGCGGTGCACGACGCCGGCACGGTGCGAGTATTCGAGAGCGGTGAGCACCTGCGAGATGATGCGAACGGCCTCGACCTGTTCGATCGGACCGTCGGCGATCATGTCCTTCAGCAGGCGTCCGTCGACGAACTCCATGATGATGAACGGCAACTGCACCTCGGCGCCGGTCTCGTCGGTGATCGTCTCTTCGCCCGCGTCGAAGATGCGCACGATGGTCGGATGCGCCATCTTGGCCGCCTCCTGCGCCTCGCGGCGGAACCGGCTGCGGAACGCGGGGTCGGTGGCGAGGGCGGGCTTCAGCAGCTTGATGGCGACGCGACGACCTAGGCGGGAGTCGGTGCCGACGTGCACGTCGGCCATTCCTCCACGCCCGATGAGGTCGCCAACCTGGTACCTGCCCGCGAGCAGGCGCACGCTGTGAGCTACGCCTTCAGTCACTAACTATCTCCCGGTTGGCTCGGCCATTTTCGTTGCCAGTGTAGTCGGTCGCGTATCCGCGACCGCCGTTAGGGCGCCGCCGTGACCGTGAGGTTGGTGTTGCCCGACGCCGGCGACTGGATATCGCTGCACTGGGCGAAGTAACTCACCGTGACGGTGCCGCCGGCGGTCGGCAGCTTGATGTTGAGCGACGTGGCGTTCGGTCCGATCGGGTTCGGAGTCTCGGAGACGCCTCCCCCTCCGATGTTGAACGTGAACCCGGTCAACGGATGACCAGACGGGCACCCGACGTAGTTGGACCACGTCACCGTGACGGTGGTGCCGCCGACCAACGGCCCGGTCGGCGGCGCGACGGCCGACGGCTGCGGCGCGGTCGGTGTGGCGACCTCCGAGTAGAACGTCACCGCGATCAGCTGGTTGGGCGTCACGGTGCCGGTCGGGCTCACTGCGTACGACTTGCCCACGTTTGCGCTGGTTTCGGCCGGGTCGCCGGCGCGCACCTCGATGCGCAGGCCGAGGCCCTGGATCTTGTCGGTGGCCTGCGCCTCGGTGAGACCCATGAAGTCCGCCTCGTTGATGACGATCGGTGCGACCGTCGCCGTCGGGGTGGGTGTCGGGGTGGGCGTGGGTGTCGGAGTCGCCGATGCCGTGGCGGACGAGGTGGGCGAGTCGGCCGGAGCCGGTTCGTCGCTCGGGTTGGCCACGAGCGCGATGATGACCGCGACGAGGATGAGCGCGAGCACGCCGACGGTGATGATGAGCGGCCACATCCACGGGCTGCGCTTCTGTTCCTGTTCGGGAACCTGCGCCGTGGCGGTGGTCTGCTCCATCTCGGAAGCGCTCAGCAGACGCGTGGTCGCGTCGTTCTGGCCGTAGTTCGCGCCGGCGGTGGCCGCGAGCGAGCCGCTGCCGAGAATGCCGGGCACGGCCGCGGCAGCAGCCGCGACGTCTCCGCGGCGCAACGCCTGCGCCGCACGGGCGAGGTGTGCGGCCGAAGCCGGGCGGTCGGCGGGGTTCTTCGCGATGCAGGCGTAGACGAGGTTTCGCACGGGCTCCGAGATCGTGACGGGGAGCTCGGGCGGGGTCTCGTTGATCTGCGCCATGGCAATGGCGACCTGCGACTCGCCCGTGAACGGGCGGCGGCCGGCCAGCGACTCGTACGCGACGATTCCGAGGGAGTAGATGTCGGTGGTGGGCGACGCCGAGCGGCCGCTCGCCTGCTCGGGCGAGAGGTACTGCACGGTGCCCATAACCTGGCCGGTCGCGGTGAGCGGAACCTGGTCGGCGATGCGGGCGATGCCGAAGTCGGTGATCTTGACGCGGCCGTCGGGCGTTATGAGCAGGTTGCCCGGCTTGATGTCGCGGTGCACGAGTCCGGCGGCGTGCGCGGCGGAGAGCGCGTTCGCCGTCTGGGCCACGATGTCGAGCACGCGGTCGGTGGAGAGCACACGCTCGCGTTCGAGGATCGCACTGAGCGCCTCGCCCGGAACGAGTTCCATCACGAGGTAGGCGCTGCCCTCTTCCTCGCCGTAGTCGAAGACGTTGGCGATGCCCTCGTGGTTCACGAGAGCGGCATGGCGGGCCTCGGCGCGGAAGCGCTCGAGGAACCCGGGGTCGCCGAGGTACTCGTCTTTCAAGATCTTGATCGCGACGGTGCGCCCGATCACCAGGTCTGTTGCCTGCCAGACTTCGCCCATACCGCCGATCGCAACGCGACTCGACAGTTGGTATCTGCCCCCGAAAGTGAGGCCACTAGTGGGTCTCATTTGTTTAGCACCGCCTCTAGTACTTTCTTTGCGATTGGAGCTGCAACCGAGTTGCCGAACCCGGACTGGCCGCGGCCACCGCCGTTTCCGACCACAACGGCTACGACGACCTCTGGATCTTCTGCTGGAGCAAAACCGGTGAACCAGAGCGTGTACGGCTCACCCGTTCCGTTCTCTGCGGTTCCCGTTTTACCGGCCACATTGACTCCGCTAATTCTCGCATTACCGCCGACACCGTTGGATACCGCACTGATCATCATCTGGGTCAATGTTTCCGCCGTTTCGCTCGAGATCGGTGTGTTGTAGACGGTGGGTTGAAGTTGTTGCCGAACCGTGAGGTCGGGGGCGAGGATGCTCTCGATCAGCGTCGGCTGCATCAGCGCGCCGTCGTTGGCGATCGCGGCGGTCGTCATCGCGATCTGCAGCGGGGTGACGCGCACACTCGCCTGGCCGAACGACGACAGCATCTGCTCGGCGTCGCTCTCGGTCTGCGGGTAGACGCTGGGCGTGGAGCTCATCGGGATGTCGACGCTCGAGTCGTAGCCGAACTCCTTGGCCTTGGCGTTGATCTTGTCGTAGCCGAGCGCGAGCCCGAGCTCGGCGAACGGGATGTTGCAGGAGAGGCGGAGCGCGGTGGCGATCGTCACGGTCTCGCCCCCGCCGCAGGAGCCGCCCTCGGAGTTGGTGATCGTGCGGTTCGACTGGGGCAGGGTGAGCGACCCGGGGTTCGGAAACTCGGAGTCGGCGGTGTACTCGCCGCTGTCGATGGCGGCGGATGCGACGACGAGCTTGAACACCGAACCCGGGGCGTAGAGGTCGCCCGCTATGGCCCGGTTGGCGAGCGGGTCGGCCGGGTCGTTGATGAGCCCGTCGTACGCCGCCAGCACCGCGCTCGAGTCGTGCACGGCGAGCAGGTTGGGGTCGAACGACGCCTTCGAGACCATGGCCAGGATGGCACCGGTCTTGGGGTCGAGCGCCACGACAGAGCCGGTGTTGTCGCCGAGGGCGTCCCACGCCACCTGCTGCAGGTTCGCGTCGATCGTGAGTTCGACCGCGTCGCCCTTGGGCGCCTGGCCGGTGAGGATGCTGTTGATCTGGTCGAAGAACTGCGCGTTCGAGGTGCCGCTGAGGTAGTCGTTGAGCGCGCCCTCGATGCCCGTGGTGCCCTGGTTGAGCGTGAAGTATCCGGTGACCGGCGCGTAGAGCGGGCCGTTGTTGTAGACGCGCAGGTAGCGGAAGTTGTCGTCGACGGGGGTCGACTCGGCTATCGGAACGCCGTCGATGAGGATCGGCCCGCGCTGGGCGGAGAAGCTGTCGTAGAGGGTGCGCACGTTGCGTGTGTCGGCGCCGAGGCTGTCGGCCTCGACCACCTGGATGACGCTGCTCGACGTGAACAGTGCGATGAACATGAGCAGCACGATGATGCTCACGCGCTTGAGTTCTTTGTTCACTGTTCGATCACCGCCCTCGGCTGGTTGCGCACGGTGTCGGAGAGTCGCAGCAGCAGCGCGGCGATGATCCAGTTGGCGACAAGGGACGAACCTCCGGCGGCCATAAACGGCGTCGTGAGGCCGGTGAGAGGGATCACCCGCGTGACACCGCCAACCACGATGAATACCTGCAGGGCGATGACGAACGAGAGGCCGACTCCGAGAAGGCGACCGAAATCATCCTGACCCGCGAAGCCGATGCGGAAACCGCGCGAGACGAACAGCAGATAGAGCGCGAGGATCGCGAAGAGGCCGATGAGGCCCAGCTCTTCGCCGAGGCTGGCGATGATGTAGTCGCTCTCGGCGAGCGGCACGATCTGCGGGCGGCCCTGACCGAGACCGGTGCCGATGAGGCCGCCGTTGGCGAGGCCGAAGAGGCCCTGCACGAGCTGGTAGCTGCCGCCGTTCTGCTCGTAGATGGCCGGGTTGAACGCGTCGAGCCAGGCGGCGAATCGACCGTTCACATAGCTGAGGGTCTGGCTCGCGATAAGCGCGCCGCCGAAGAACATGGTGAGGCCCAGGATGATCCAGCTCGCGCGACCCGTCGCGACGTAGATCATCACGAGAAAGAGCCCGAAGTAGAGCAGCGCCGTTCCGAGGTCGCGCTGGAAGATGAGCACGCCCATCGCGGCGAGGAACACCACGATGATGGGCCCGAGATCGCGGACCCGGGGGAACGTCATCCCCAGGATTTTGGTGCCCACCATCGAGAGGGAGTCGCGCGCGGTGACGAGGTAGCCCGCGAAGAAGATGGCGAGGGCGATCTTGCCGAGCTCTCCGGGCTGGAAGCTGAGCGGGCCGACCTCAATCCAGATGCGCGCGCCGAACTTCTCCGAGCCGATGAACGGCACGAGCGGCAGCAGCAGCAGGGCGATGCCCGTGAACATCGAAACGAAGCGGTAGCGCAGCAGCACGCGGTGGTTGCGCACCACGATGATCACGACGATCGCGAGCAGGATGGCGATGGCCGTCCAGACGATTTGGCGCACGCCCGCGGCGTCCCAGCCGGTGTAGCCCTTCGCGATGTCGATGCGGTAAATCATGGCGATGCCGAGCCCGTTGAGCACCGTGATCACGGGCAGGATGAACGGGTCGGCCTCGGGGGCGACGACGCGCATCGTGAAGTGCATGGCGAAGACGAGGATCGTGAGTCCGAGCCCGAAGGTGAGCAGCGTCGAATCGACGTGGCCTAGGGCTCCGAGCTGCACGAGGCAGACCGCGGCCGCGTTGATGCCGCTCGCGACGAGCAGCAGAAGCAGCTCGAGGTTGCGCATCCGTGCCGGCACGCGCAGCTTGAGCCGGATCGAGGTCGTGAAATTGGCGCGGTCGCCCGACGCGACCGGCCCGCCGGTCGCCAGGGCTTCGGTCGGAAGGCTATTCGGAGCTGACATTAGACAGGGTGTCCACTATGCGCTCGGCGTCGCTGAGGTCGTTGGCGTTGATGGTGTCTTTGAGGCTGGTCTGCTGGTAGCCGGGAAGCGAGTCGACGGGGATCGACGTGACGCGGTAGACGGTCGACAGGCTGATCGGCCCGATCGACTCTTGCACGCCGCGGTAGATCGCCACATTGCCGTCGTCGACGCCGACGAAGTAGCGCGACTGCGAGTACTGGTACGCGGTGAACGCGCCGATCACGATCGCCAGCACGACCAGAACGAGGCCCACGAGCCAGGTGATTCGGCGTCGGCGGGCCCGGCGGCGGTCTTCGAGGATGAGCTCGTCGAGGTAGCCGTCCGACTCGGGCTCGAAGTGCGAGTCGTCGGGCTTGGTCACCTTGAGCGGGTGCAGCAGCAGGGCGGGCAGACGCAGCGGCCTCTTCGAGCTGTCGCCGTCGAAGACGAGCGGGCTCGCAGCCGAGCCGACGGTGATCGGCGGCACGTGCGCCGACGAGCCGTTCTCGTCGATGTCGACAAGGACGACGGTGACGTTGTCGGGAGCGCCCTGGTCGAGGGCGTCTTTGACGAGCCTCTCGGCCGCGTCCTGTGCGTCGTCGATCGTCGAGAGCGCGTGGAAGATCTTGTCGTGCGAGACGTAGCTCGAGAGTCCGTCGGAGCAGAGCAGCCAGCGGTCGCCCGGCTGCGTCGTCATGATCGAGGTGTCGATCTCGGGGGTGGCGTCGACGTCGCCGAGCACACGCATCAGCACCGAGCGGCGCGGATGCACCGCGGCCTCCTCCTCGGTGATGCGGCCGCTGTCGACCAGGCGCTGCACGAAGGTGTGGTCTGCGGTGACCTGGGTCAGTTCGCCCTCGCGCAGCAGGTAGATGCGGGAGTCGCCGATGTGGGCGATGACGACCTGGCCGCCGACGAGAACGAGACCGCTCACGGTCGTGCCCATGCCGGTGAGCTCGGAGTGGTCGAAGACGGTCTCGGCTAGCTGCGCGTTGGCGGCCGTGAGTGCCGTGTGCAGCGCGAACTCTGCGTCACTGCCCGAGGCGAACTGCCGGTCGGTCTCGATGATGCGCTTGACGGCGATGGCGGAGGCGACGTCGCCGCCCGCGTGGCCGCCCATGCCGTCGGCGACAACAAACAGGTACTCGCCGGCATAGCCGCTGTCCTGATTGTTGGCGCGGATCTTCCCCACATGGGAGACCGCGGCACTCTTGCCGGGGGCCACTCGATTACCGCCGTAGTTCGAAACTGGTCGTGCCAATGGTCACTGGCGTGTTCAGGGGAACCTGAGTCGGCACGATCACCCGAGTGCCGTCGAGGAAGGTGCCATTCGTTGAGTCTAGGTCTTGGATAACCCAGCCCTCGTTCCAGTTGAGCAGGCGGGCGTGGTGCGTCGAGGTGTAGTCGTCGCGGATCACGAGCCCGGAATCGCTCGAACGCCCGATCGTGAGCTGCTCGGGCGGGAGGGCGATCTCGAGGCCCTCCTTGGCGCCGCCGGTGATCACGAGGCGGGTCGCGCCCGACGAACTGACGCCGGGGGCGGCGGGCAGACGGTTCTGCGCCGGCGCGCTGGCGACGACGGGCGCGGGAGCCGGCGCGGCGGCGGCCGCGTTCACCGTTGCGGGCATCTTGCGCACCTTCTGGCCGAACAGGTCGGTTCGCAGCGCGTAGACGACCGCGAAAACGAAGGCCCACATCAGCCCGAGGAAGCCGATCTTGAGCAGCAGCAGCGTGAGTTCGCTGGGATCGGTCATCGGTTGCCGCCCTTGTCGCGCGAAGAGGAGAAGTCGTCTGCGGCCTCGGCGATCACGCGGAACACGATGTGCGTGCGTCCGATGTCGATCGCGGAGTCGGGGTCGAGCCGCGCGCGAGAGACCCGCGCGCCGTTGAGCAGGGAGCCGTTGGTCGAACCGAGGTCGTTGACCTCGGCCCGCTTGCCGTCCCACAGCACCTCGACGTGCTTGCGGGAGATACTCGAGTCGTCGACGGTGATGTCCGCATCCGAGCCCCGGCCGATGACCGTTCTCGACTGCTTGATCGGATGACGCCTGCCACCGATATCCAGAACCGGGGTCCAGGCGACCATGCCCTTCACGTTGACGGACTCGATCTCGATGATGCCCTCGGCCTGGCCGGCGGCGCGGTCGAGCGAGATCGACAGCGGTCCGGAGAACGAGTAGCGCTGGGCGGTGGCGTGACGTTGAACCAGGCCGGTGAGCTCGTCGATGAGCGCGGGGCCGATGGCGGACATGCGGTCGAAGTCCATGGCGGAGAGGTGCACGACGAAGCGGTTGGGAACGAGAATGCGGTCGCGGGAGACGACGGCGGCCTTGGTGTCGAGTTCGCGTCGGAGCGCGCTCGTGATCTCAACGGGCTGCACGCCGCTCTTAAAGGTCTTCGCGAAGGCGCCGTTAACCGCCCGCTCTAACCCTCGTTCGAAGCTGTCAAGAAGCCCCAAGGATTTCCTCATCTCACACCTAGTGAATATGACGATGTTAGCCGGTGGGTGTGAAGGCGCGTGTTTACCCCGGGGTTTTGCAGCCAACGGATGACTCTCCGCTGGTCCGCAGGGATGATGTGTGTGCGGAAGGGGCCGCGCGCTGTGATAATCTCGCTTGGTTGGCGCGAGTGGCGGAATTGGTAGACGCGCACGGTTCAGGTCCGTGTGTTGGAAACGACGTGGGGGTTCAAGTCCCCCCTCGCGCACCAGAACAACAGAGAAAGGCCCCCGGGAAACCGGGGGCCTTTGCTCGTTCCGCGGAGCACGCCCAAAACAAACCGGCCGGATATGGTTTGCTCACTTTGCGCGGCCTACGGTTGAACTCCACCGTCTTACCCGAGCGAAAGTGGAGCATGTGACCGGCGCACCGTTTCTCGCGGAGCTCTCCGACCCAATTTCGGGTACCCGGTGCAGCGAGTGCCTGTCGGTGTTCTTTTCCGAGGGCGAGACCGCCGCGGAATGCCTCACCGATCCGCGCGTCGTCGGCGAACGGCCCGCTCCGGGGCATTGGCGACTGCTCGGTGTCGACGACGGTCGGCGTCGCGCCTACTACGGGCGCATCGAACACACGGGCTCGAACCGGTGCGGCGTGCGCGCGGTCGCTCGCGGAACATACATCTATCCACCGATTTCCTGACGCTAACATGTGCCTTGAACCGGACGGGGACGGCACATGGCGCAGCAGCAGCGGGCACTCATCACGCGCGACCGCCTCGTCGACGGCGCCGCGCTCGCGTTCCACCGCCTCGGCTACGGAATCGCCACCACGACCGACATCGTGAACGAGGCGGGTGCCACCCGCGGGGCGATGTACTTCCACTTCCAGTCGAAGGAGGAGATCGCCCGCGCCGTCATCGACAAAGAGCACGAGCTCGCCATGGCCGCCGGCATCCGCATCCAGCAGATGGACCGCCCGCCGTTCGAGACCCTCATCCTGATGTGCGTCGATCTCGCCCATCGGCTGCAGACCGACCCGGTGGTGAAGGCGGGCATCCGGCTCACCACCGAGATCACCAATTTCGACCCGCCGCTGCGCGCGCCCTACGAGGGCTGGCTCGGCGCGGTCGCCGACCTCTCCGCCGCGGCCGTGGAGTCCGGCGACTTCCGGCCCGACGTCGACCCCGACGTCTTCGCCCGGTTTCTCATCCCCGCCTACACGGGTGTGCAGTTCGTGTCCGACACGTTCACCGGGCACGACGACCTGCTGCCGCGCATCCGCGAGCTCTGGGCTTTTGTGCTGCCGGCCGTCATCCCCGACGACCGGCTGGCCGAGGCGCGCGAGCTGCTCGACCGGCTCATCCCGCAGCGCACCGACCACCCCGTGACGGTGCGCTCGTAGCCGACCGGTTGCCCGGCCGCGAAACGCGGAGGTGTAATACCCGTGGTGCGCCGCGCTGACGGCGCGGTGAGAGGTGACCCGTGCTCGTGACATCCGAAATTCTCGACTGGCTGCTCGATTCGGATCCGAGCGTGCGCTGTCAGGTTCTGCGCGATCTGACGGGTGCGCCAGCCGACGAGGTGGCGGGGGAGCGGGCTCGCATCGCGACCGAGGGATGGGGCGAGCGGCTGCTCGACACGCAGACACCCGACGGTTGGTGGGGCGGCGAGACCGCGGGCGACCGCTGGCGGTACGCGCTCTACACGATGCATCTGCTGCAGCAGCTCGGGGTGGATCCGGCGGATGCCCGGGTGTGCGAAGCGGTCGAGCGCACGCGCGCGGGTGTGACCTGGGGCGCGGAATTCGGCGACAGCGCGTTCTTCGACGGCGAGGTCGAGCCGTGCATCAACGGGCGCGTGCTGGTGATCGGCGCGTACTTCGGGGTGGCGAGCGAGGCGCTGTACCTGCGCCTGCTCGACGAGCAGCTCGAGGACGGCGGCTGGAACTGCGATGCGCCGGCGAGCAGGCGCGGCTCGTTCCACTCGACCGTCTGCGTGCTCGAGGGCCTGGCCGAGTTCGAGCGCGGGCGGGAGGCAAGCGCGGCACGGCTGGCGGGGGAGGAGTACCTGCTGCGGCGCGGCATGTTCCGCTCGCTGTCGACGGGCGAGGTGGTTGACGCCGGGTTCACGCACTTCTCCTTCCCGAACGGATCGGACTACGACGTGCTGCGCGGGCTCGACTATCTGCGCGCCTCGGGCCGGGCGGCCGACGCCCGCGTGCGGGAGGCGGTCGAACTCGTGCGGTCACGCCGCCGGCCCGACGGGCGCTGGCCGTTCGTCGACCCGGGGCTCAGCCACCAACACCTGGCGACCGAGACGGACGACGGGGCGGGCAGCCGGTGGAACACGCTGCGGGCGCTGCGGGTGTTGCGCTGGGCGGAAGGGTAGAGGGGGCCGTCAGCGGGCCGGATGCGCCCGCCGCCGCGCCAGCACGCCCGAGCACGCGACGACGAGCACCCCGGCGAACGGCACGATCAGCAGGCCGATACGCAGCGACGAGGCATCGGCGATGGCGCCGACGATCGGCGGAGACAGCAGGAAGCCGAGGCGCATCAACCAGCTCACGATCGTGAGGCCGGTGCCGGGGCGGAAGCCCGGAAGCTCGTCGGCGGCGTGCATTGCGGCCGGGATGAGCGTCGCGACGCCGAGACCGGAGAGGCCGAAACCGACGATCGTGCCGACCACGGTGGGAAACGCGAGCGCGAGGCCCATGCCGACGAAAACGGTGGCGCCGCCGACGCGGGCGACCGCGCGCTGGCCGAACCTGTCGACCAGTCGGTCGCCGAAAATGCGGCCGACGAATTGCATGCCCTGCAGGGCGATGAACCCCACGCCGGCGAGGAACGCGGAGGCGCCGAGGGAATCGGAGAGGTAGATGGCCGACCAGGACGCTCCCGAGTCTTCGACGATCGCGCCGCCCGCCGCGATGAGCACGAGCGCCGCGAGCACGCCGTACTTGGCGATGAAGCCGCCCGCTCGCCCGGCGAGGCGCGGCTCGGCGACCGGGGAGGCCGCGACCTCTTCGGGTTCGGCGCCCGGCAGCAGGAAGCGGTAGGAGACGAGGGCGAACGCGCTGAACAGCACGGCCGAGATCGCGAGATGAAGGGCGACGGGGATGGCGAGCTGGGCGGCCGCGGCGCCGAGGATGCCGCCGACTACGGCACCGATGCTCCACACCGCGTGGAACGAGTTGAGGATCGAACGCCCGTAGAGCCGCTGTACGCGCAGCGCGTGCGAGTTCTGAGCGACGTCGGTGATCGAGTCCATCGCACCCGAGACGAACAGGCCGAGGGCGAGGAGAGCCCAGACCGGCGAGGCGCCCGCGACGAAGATGCCGACCGACGACAGCACCGCTGCGGCGACGGCGACCCGCGACGACCGGAAGCGGCGCACGAAGAACCCCGCCGACAGTCCGGCGATGAGCGCACCGAGCGGGAAGGCGGCGACGGCGGCGCCGAACGCGGTGTTCGTGAGGTCGAGCGCGTCTTTGATCTCGGGATAGCGCGGAAGCAGATTCGCGAAGATCGCCCCGTTGGTGAAGAACAGAATATTGACGGCGACACGCGCCCGGACGGCGACGCGGGTGGGGCGAGGGGCGGCATTGCTCACCCGAGGTATCTTACGAGCAGCGCGCGCGTCAGCCCGACGGGAACGGCACCACGGGTTGCCCCGCGTGCACGTCGACCATGATCGTCTTCCAGATCCTGCCCGCGATCGCCGAGCCGGTGGTCTTGTAGAAGGTACGGCCATACGCCTGCACACGCGTGAGCGGGTACTGGAAGCCGCCGCGCGGGTCGCCCACCCAGACCGCGGTGGCGAACTGGGGGGTCATGCCGACCGTCCAGTTGGCCGAGCTGTCTTCGGTGGTGCCGGTCTTTCCCGCGGTCTGCCGGCCGGGCAGCGCGCCGACGCCGGCGAGGGTGCCGCCGCCCTGGAACGTGCCCTGCAGCGCCGAGGTCATCTGTGCGGCGACCGCGGGGCTGATCTCCTGGTGGCACTCGGGGGCCGGGGTGCTGACGGCCTCGCCCGTGGTCGTGCGCACCGCGGAGACGATCGCGATCGGGTTGCACTTGATACCGCCCGCGGCGAAGGTGGCGTAGACGTTCGCCATCTCGACCGGCTTCACGTCGGAGGTGCCGAGCGCGAACGATCCCGTGCGCGGCCCGACCGCATTCGGGTCGCCCTCCGCGGTGTTGATCGTGGTGATGCCCAGCCGCCTGGCCATGTCGACGACCGACATCACGGTGGTCTTCTCGATGAGCTTGACGAAGTAGATATTGACCGACTGGCGGATGGCGCTTCGCGCGTCGATCGTTCCGAGCTGTGCGCCGCCGAAGTTCGTGTAGCCCTTGGGCGGGCTGTCGAGCACACGGGAGAAGTAGGGGCCGTTCGCGGTGAACTTGGTGGTGATCGGGATGCCCTGCTCGAGCGCTGTAACCAGCGTGAGGGGTTTCATCACCGAGCCGGGTTGGAACTTGCTCGTGGCGAACACCAGCTGGGTCTGGTCCCAGGTGCGGTTCTCGGCGACGGCGGCGATGTGCCCGCTGCCGGGCACCACAACGGCGGCACCGGACCCCACCCGGTTGGCGTTGCCGAGGGCTCCCGTCACGGCGCGCGACGCGGCGTCGGAGACCCCGCGGTCGAGTGCGGTGGTGATCGTGAGCCCGCCGCGGCGCAGCGTCTCCTGCCGTTCTTCGGGCGTCGCGCCGAACGCGGCGTTCGAGATCAGCTCGTCGTGTACGAGCGCGCAGTAGTAGGGGTAGGCCGAGGTGGCGCAGCCCGACGGGGTCTCGCCGCGCTGCAGCTGCAGCGGCGTCGCCCTGGCCGCCGCGGCGTCGGCGTCGGTGAGGTATCCCTCGGCGACCATGCGGTCGATCACCTGGTCACGCCGTTGCTGCGCCGCCTCGGGCTGGGCGTAGGGGTCGTACCGCACGGGGCTCTGCAGCACCCCCACGAGCAACGCCGCCTGCGGCACCGTGAGCGACGCGGCATCCGTACTGAAATAGACCCGCGAGGCCGCCTCGACACCGTAGGCCAGATTGCCGAAGTACACCGCGTTCGAATAGGTGGCGAGAATCTGCTGCTTGGTCATGGTCTTCTCGAGGTTGACCGCGTACTTCACCTCGCGCACCTTCGACTCGTAGGTGTCGCCCGCGGCGACGGTGCGCTCGTCGTCGTTGCGGGCGTTGCTGATGAGGATGTTCTGCACGAGCTGCTGCGTGATGGTGGACGCGCCCTCGACGCGCTCGTCGCTCTCGAGGTTCGCCATGACCGCGCGCACGATGCCGGGCAGGTCGACCCCTGAGTGTTGGTAGAACCGGGCGTCCTCGGTGGCCACGAGGGCGTTCGCGAAGTTCGGCGAGATCTGTTCGAAGGTGACCGGGATGCGGTTCTCGCTGTAGAACCGGGCGAACTCGGCGCCGTCTTTGTCGAGCAGCACGATGTGCTGGGGCAGCGCCGACGCGATCGGCAGGTCGGTCGGAAAGCTCTGCCAGTAGTCGGAGACCCGAGCGGTGGTGGATGTCGCCGCGATCACCGCGGGCGTAGCAAGGGCCGCGAAGCCGACTCCCACGAGTGCCGGGATCAGGATCATCGCGAGCGCCGCGATGATCACGGTGTGCACGGCCGGCCGCCGGTAATCGGTCGCGCCGGCGGCGATCTCGTCGAGCGAGACGATCTCATAGCGGCTGTGCATGAAGGGGAGCCTCTCGACTTCGAACCTGCAGGTTCAACGACGGTACGGCAGCCGGGCGCAGAACCCAAGGGCCGAATCTGATTCGAGACCCTATTGAGAAGTTGCGTTACCTTGAGGCCGTACAGTTCGCCTGTGACGAATTCGCCGCACCTCGCACGCCGCCTGCGCACGCCCGACGCCGTGGTGATCGGGCTCGGGTCGATGATGGGCGCGGGCGTCTTCGCCGCGTTCACGCCCGCGGCGCAGGCCGCCGGAAACGGACTGCTCGTCGGCCTCGTGGTCGCGGCGTTCGTCGCGTTCAGCAATGCGACGTCGACCGCGCAGCTCGCCGCCGCCTACCCGCGCGCCGGCGGCGCCTACCTGTACGGACGCGAGCGGCTCGGGCCGTTCTGGGGTTTTCTCGCGGGGTGGAGCTTTGTGATCGGCAAGACCGCGAGCTGCGCGGCGATGGCGCTGACTTTCGCGGCGTACGCGGCTCCGGTGGGATGGGAGCGGCCGGTGGCCGCGGTGGCGGTGGCCGCGCTCGCCGCCGTGAACTACCTCGGGATCACCCGCACCGCACAGGTGACGCGGGTGATCGTCGTGTTGGTTCTGGCCGCGCTCGCGGTCGGGGTAACCGGTGCGGCGGGCGGGGGTGTCTATTTCGATGGACTGAATCTGGTGGCGGGCGGCTGGCACGGGACGCTGCAGGCGGCCGGGCTGCTGTTCTTCGCGTTCGCCGGCTACGCACGCGTAGCGACGATGGGCGAGGAGGTCGTCGACCCCGCGCGCACCATCCCGCGGGCGATCACGATCGCGCTCGCCGTCACCGTGCTGGTCTACGCGGTGGTCGCCGTGGTGCTCCTCGGCACCTTGGGCGAGGTGGGCATCGCGGCTACGGCCACGCCGCTCGCCGACGCGGCGGTCGCGGGCGGTTGGGCCTGGGCGGGCCCGGTCGTGCGTGTGGGCGCCGCGGTTGCTGCTCTGGGGGCGTTGCTCGGCCTGATCGCCGGCATCGGGCGCACCGGTTTCGCGATGGCGCGCGAGGGCGACCTTCCGCGCTGGCTCGCGGCGGTGCATCCGAAATATCAGACGCCGCACCGCGCGGAGGTGGCGGTCGCCGCGGTGATCGTGGTGCTCGTGCTCACGATCGACCTGCGCGGGGCGATCGGCTTCTCGTCGTTCGGCGTGCTGCTCTATTACGCGGTCGCGAACGTCGCGGCGTTCACGCAGCCGGGGGAGCAGCGGCGGTATCCGCGCGTGCTGCAGGCGGCGGGGCTGGCCGGATGTCTCGTGCTCGTCGCCACCCTCCCGCCACTGTCGATCGTGGTCGGGGTAGGCGTGCTGGTCGTCGGTCTGGTCTACCGGCGGATCAACCGGCGCCCGGCTGCCCAGACCTAGGCTGCTCAGACGTAGGCGGCCCGGTCGAACTCGGCCAGCCGGTCGCGGAACGCGTAGGCGAAGTCGGGCCAGAGCAGGGTGAGACGACCGTTGCGCTGGTCGACGTACCAGCTCTCGCATCCGCCCCCCAGCCACACCGTCGACTCCGCGCGCGCGTCGAGGTCGGCGACATAGGCGTTCTGCGCGTCGAGCGAGACCTCGAGCACCTCGGTCTCGTTGTGCAGGGCGCCGAGCAGGTAGTCGATCTGCGCCTCGATCATCACGATCGCCGAGTTGTGGCCGAGGCTCGCGTTGGGGCCGTCGATGACGAACAGGTTGGGGAAACCGTGCACGGTGGTCGAGTTGTAGGCGACCATGCCGTCGCGCCACGTCTCGTCGAGGCTGACGCCGTCACGGCCGAACACGCGGCGGGCGAAGGGCGGGCGGGTCGACTCGAAACCCGTGGCGAAGACGAGCACGTCGAGGTCGTAGCCGGTGCCGCTCGCGCCGGTCGCGGTAGTGCCCTCGACGGACACGAGGGCGGACGGTTCGAGCGTCACGCTGCCGTCGTCGAGCGCCGGGTAGAAGTCGTTCGACAGCAAAACGCGCTTGCAGCCGATCTCGTAGTCGGGGGCGAGCATCGCCCGCAGCTCTGGGTCGGCGACCTGGCTCTCGAGGTGGCCGCGGGCGAGGTCGCGCAGGTCGTCGATGTAGCCGGGGGTGCCGACGCGGGCCGCGAAACCCGACTCCATGGCCCAGAACAGCTCGGCGCGCAGCTCTTCGCGCGCGGCCGGGTCGTGTTGGAAATTCAGGATGTCGCGTCGCGAGTACTCCGGGTCGTCGCGCGGCACGACATACGGCGCGGTGCGCTGGAACAGCACGACGCTCTCCGCGACCGCGGCGACCTCGGGCACGAGCTGCACGGCGGACGCCCCGGTGCCGACGACGCCGACGCGCTTTCCGTGCAGATCGAGCTCGTGGTTCCAGCGGGAGGAGTGGAAAACGGCGCCCGGGAACGACGCGAGGCCCGCGATCTCGGGCATCCGCGGTTCGGAGAGCCGGCCCGCGGCGATCACCAGCGTGCGGCAGGTGAAGTCGCCTCTCGACGTGCGCACAACCCAGCGCTCGTCGTCGGCGAGCCAGCGCATCTCGAGCACGTCGGTGTCGGTTCGGATCCGGTCCTCGATCTCGCGCGCGCACTCGAGCAGGTAGTCCTGAATTTCCGAACCCCGGGCGAAGAAGCGCGACCAGTCGTTTTTGGGCGCGAACGAGAAGGAGTAGAGGTGCGAGGGGATGTCGCAGGCGACGCCGGGGTAGACGTTGTCGCGCCAGGTTCCGCCGACCGCGGAGGCCCGCTCGAGCACGACGAACGAGCGCTCGCCGAGGCGCGAGAGCCGGATGCCCGCGCCGATGCCCGCGAAGCCGGCGCCGACGATGACGGTGTCGACGTCGGTCATACCCGGGCTGCCGCCTTTGTGGCCCCGGCCGGGAAGCGCTCGGGGTGGCGCAGGTAGCCGTCGATGAGGCTGAGCAGCTCGGCCGGGTGTCCGGTGGCGAGGCGGGCGTGGCCGGCGCCGGCGATGGCGGTGGTTCCGATGACGAGGGTCGGCAGGGCCGTGGGCGCGGGGGTGTCGGTGATCAGGATGACGCGGGCCACCGTTGCGGCGACGGGGGCGTGCGCGTCGGTGGTGATCAGCACGGTCGGGGTCTCGGCGGCGGGGTAGTGGCGCGCGAGCATGGCGGTGAGGAAGTCGCGGTGGGGCACGGAGGGGGCGATGGTG
>Ga0247730_1000756_pt1 | contig 20993 bp, 24 predicted proteins | sample UWRJL073202C2_FD_180959 | JGI IMG/M metagenome (GOLD analysis project Ga0247730, IMG submission 180959) | Plant litter microbial communities from Arlington Agricultural Research Station in Wisconsin, United States - UWRJ-L073-202C-2 | ecosystem: Environmental > Terrestrial > Plant litter >... | reverse complement strand
CACCGGGCGCTTGAACAGGTCCAGCGCCAGCATCGGCGCCGGGTGCCCGGCCTGGCGCCGCAACAGCAAGGCGCCGCACACCAGCGCCACGGCGATCAGGCCCAACGTCAGCGCACCTTGGGCACCGTGCACCGCCGTGCCCAGGCCCAGCACCAGCAAGGCAAGCAACCCGGCACACAACAACGCTGCGAATCGGTCAAAGGCATGCCCGGTCATGGGCAACGTTGGCAATGAACGCAGGCCCAGCACCAAGGCCAGCAAGCCCAGCGGCACGTTGATCAGGTACAGCCAATGCCAGGTCGCCACCGACAGAATCGCCGAGGCCGCCGTGGGCCCCAAGGTAAACGCCAGCCCCACCACCAGTGAGTTGTAGCCCAGGCCCCGCCCGAGCATTTTCGACGGGTAGATATGCCGCAACAACGCCGTGTTCACGCTCATGATCGCCGCCGCCCCGAGCCCCTGCGCCACGCGCGCGGCCGTCAGGGTGACCAGCGAACCCGCCAGCCCGCAAAACAGTGACGACACAATAAACAGCAGCAACCCGCCGAGATACACCCGTCGATGCCCCAGCACATCACTGAGCGACGCAAACGGCAGCACCGTGGCGATAATCGCCAACTGGTAGGCATTGACCACCCAGATCACCGAGGCGGAATCGGTGCCAATCCCCTCCGCCAGGGTCGGCAAGGCCGTGTTGACGATGGCCGTGTCCAGAGTCGCCATGCCAATCCCCAGGGAGATCGCGAGCACGGCCGGCAGGCGTTTATTGAGGGGCAACCCATCGGCAACAGAAGACATGAACAATCCGCGCAGGTGACAAAGGCCCCTAGATTACGGGCAGACCGTTTTTTTTTCAGTGACCGATGGCCTGGCTGTCAGAATTTTCATGTTGATGGCCACGCGATTCCCGCCAAAAAACGGACAGTGCCTACATTTCCCCCCGACCATTCTTTGCACCCTTGGCGTTTCTTCTCTTAACGAACCGGAGAACGCCGCCCATGCACAAGCAGCCACCCCTGACCCACGACCGTCGACAATTCCTACGCCTGGCTACGGTCGGCGCTGGCGCCCTGATGCTCACGAGCGCGTTACCCGCAGCGCTCGCACACGCCTCGCCGACACCGAAAGCGGCCAATAACCTCAACCCACAACAAGCCCTGGCCAGGTTGATGGAAGGCAACGGTCGCTATGCCGAAGGCGTCACCAAGCGCCATGAATTCATGAGCGAGCGCGAGGCGTTGGAGGGCGGGCAGAATCCGTTCGTGGCGGTCCTGAGCTGCGCTGACTCACGCATTACGCCGGAATACGCGTTCGATACCGGCCTCGGCGACCTGTTTGCCGTACGGGTGGCGGGTAACTTCGTGACCGACGACGGGCTCGCCAGCCTCGAATATGCGGTGGCAGTGCTCGGCACGCCGTTGATCATGGTGCTCGGGCACGACAGCTGCGGCGCCCTTGCCGCCGGGGTGAAAGCCACCACGGACAACGCCACGTTCCCCGGCAAGATCCAGGGCCTGGCCGACGCTTTCAAGCCGTCGGTGCGCAAGGTCTTGAAAGCGCCTGGCGATCTGCTTGCGAACGCCATTGCGCAAAATGTCAGCGACACGGTAGCGCGGCTCAAGGCCGAGTCGACGCTGCTGGCGGACGCCCTGGCCGCTGGCAAACTGCACATTGTCGGCGGTATCTACAGGTTGCACAGTGGCCGGGTCGAGTTGATCGGCTGACCCTCAACGCCAGTGCCCGGTGCTGGCCATTAACCCCACGGCTTGCGCAAAACCCGCCTGGGGTGCGGTGTTCAGCGTGACCAGCCCGACACAGCGGCTCGGCTTCAACGTCGCGGCCCGCGCAGCGATCCGTGCGCCCTGCTCCGCGCCGGCGAATACCGCTTCGGGGATGTGCAGCGCATTCATCAGGTCGAGCACATCCTGGCCAAGCACAGCGTCGTCTACCGTGCGCAGGTACGGGACGATCACCCGAAACCCCTGGGCCGCCAGCGGCGCCGTCACCTCGGAGAACGCACTGACATCCGCCCCCAGCAACATGATCGCCCGGCCCTCCTCTGGCCCAAACTGTTCATAACGGATCCCCTGGTCATCGGTGCTCACCTGTTGCACCGCCAACGCCGGCGCGGCCATGACCACCGCCGCCAGCAGCAAAAAACCACGACGATCAAACATGACTCACCCCCACAATCAATTCACTGCCCAGCCAACCGGCCAGGTATTCACCGGCCTGCATCACGCCGGCCTCTTCGCCAAGACGTTGCACCAACCACTCACACAGCCCGGCGAAACGGCCGTCGGCCTGCACGTGCTGCAACGCTTGAAGTTCTTGCACATCCACCTGGCGCAGTCGCGAGGTGAATTGACGCCGCCATACCAGCAAGCCGCCCGCCTGCTCCAGCATTACCGCCTCGGGCGCGGGCGCGTCCTGCCACAATGCCGACCAGATGGCTTCGGCATTGGTGCTCAGGCCATGGCAGCGCAGCGACGGTGTCAGGTGCAGCACCGCCGTGTCCCAGTCCAGCTCGGCCAACGTCTCCAGCGCCAGAGGCTGCGCATCGGCGGCCACAAAGGCGTCGTTGAGGGCGGCTTCGATCCAGGCCAGCTCATGCACATCCGGATTGCGCGGGAACACGGCTTTCAAGGTGGCGTAGAACCCCTCGGGGTACGCGTCCAGGGTCCAGGCATGGGGTGGATGGTTGTCGATATGGGTGATGCTCGCGGCCAGGAAGGCGTCCTCGCCCAGCCAGCGGCGCAGATTGGGAAACGCTTGTTCCAGGCAACCCACCAACTGCGCGCGGTAGTTGTTCTGGTACACCGCCAGGCCGGCGTGATGATTGCCCAGCGACTGCGCGGATTCATCCGACGCGCTCACCAACCAGTCGCGAAAGGTCTGCTGCAGTTGCGCCAGGTTCATCGCTGCGCCCCCAACGTGCGGGCCATGGCCAACTCCTGGAGCAACTCGGCGAGCGGCGGGATTTCATCGTCGCGCTCGATCATGGTCGCCACCGGGCCCAGCCGGGTCATGGCCTGGGCATACAGTTCCCAGACGCCGGTGCACACCGGGCTGTCATGGCTGTCGATCAAGATGTCGCGGCCTTGGCTGTGACCGGCCAGGTGCACCTGGCGCACACGTTCGGCGGGAATACCCTTGAAAAACGCCAGGGCGTCGAAGCCGTGGTTGCTGGCGCTGACGAACACGTTGTTGACGTCCAGCAGCAATTCGCAGCCGGTGCGCTGGGCCATGGCCGCGATAAATTCCCACTCGGTCATGGAAGCGCCTTCAAACGCCAGGTAGCTGGAGGGGTTTTCAAACAGCATCGTGCGGCCGAGCACCTCCTGGGCCTGATGGATATTGGCGCAGACCCGGTCCAGTGCTTCGTCGGTGTAGGGCACTGGCAACAAGTCATGGGAATTGAAGTCACCGCTGCGCGACCAACTCAGGTGGTCGGACACAAACAGCGGTTCAATCTCGTCTACCAGCGCCTTGAGGCGCTTCAAGTAATCCCCGTCCAGCCCTTCGGCGGTGCCGATGGACATGGACACGCCGTGCAGCGCCACCGGATACCGTTCGCGCACCTGACGTAAAATGTGCCGGGGCTGGCCGCCCGCGACCATAAAGTTTTCGGAGATCACTTCGACAAAATCCACGGGCACCGAGGTCTCCAGGAAGTCGCAGTAGTGCTCCTTGCGCAGCCCCAGGCCGTAGCCTGAGAAGTGTGGGTTGGATGTCGACATGGCGGATCTCCGCTAAGAATAAGTGGCGAGCCCGCATGGGGGCTCGCCGGGTGGATTACTTCGGTTCAGTCAGGGTGCCACCGGCCTTCAGGCACTCGGACGGGGTCTTGACGATCACGCCTTCGCCCTTGCAGCTGTTGAGGCCCTTGCAGTCGTTCTTGGCGGTGGCGCACAGGCTGGTGCCTTTGCAGGTGTTGACGCCGTAGCAGCGGCCGGGTTTTTCCTGCTGGTCGGCGGCGCTGGCAGCGGTGGCGAACGAAGCGGACGCCATGGCGATCAGGGCAGCAGCGGCAGCGAGGCTCAAGCGGGATTTGAGTGCAGTGTTCATGGGTGTTTCTCCGGGGTTGGGGTGAATTACTTGATAACGGAAGCAGCGTCTTCGATGACCTTCGCCACAGCCTCAGGCTGGGAGATGTACACCGAGTGGCTGGCCTTGATTTCGGTGACCTTGGAACCGGCGCGCTTGTACATCCAGCGCTGCAGGTCCGGGCTCAGGGCGCGGTCTTCGGTGGAGACCACCGCGTAGGTCGGTTTTTTGTGCCAGGCCGCGGCCCACACGGTGCCGCCGAACAAAGCGGTGGTCGCGGGCACTTGGGAGGCGGCCATGAAGTCGGTGCGGTTGGTGGTCAGGTCGGCGGCAAAGTCGGCGTTGAATTTAGTGCGGTCGAAGAACAGGTGACCGTCGCGGCTGGCCTTGATGTCATCGCTGGGGGCTGGCATGGAGCCGATGAGTTGGGCCATGTTCTCGCCCACTTCCGGCTGCAGAGCCGAGACGTAGACCAGCGACTTGACCTTGTCGCGGTCGCCGGCAATCGAGATCACCCCGCCACCGGAACTGTGGCCCACCAGCACCACTGGGCCGACTTGCTGCTCCAGCACTTCGCGCGCCTCGGCCACATCGGCAGCCAGGCTCTCGTGGCCCTGGTGCACCACGGTGACCTTGTAGCCCTTGTGAATCAGGATGTCGTGCACCACGCGCCAGCCGGAACCGTCGACAAACGAACCGGGCACGATCACCACGCTTTTACCGGTGCCGGGCTGCGGGGCATCCGCCGCCTGGGCCAGCATCGGAACCGCCAGGGCCATGGCAATGGCCAGGGAAGAAAACATACGCATTGGAAATCTCCATCAAAGTTATGAACGTTTGCCTGAGATCAGGCGGTCCAGCGACCAGGCCCCACCGCCATACGCCAGCAGCGGCAACAACAGGCCCGCCCAGGTCAGGTGCACCGGCCAGGCATCGGGGTACACAAACACCTCGATCACCAGGGTCATGCCCAGCAGCGCAGCGGCCGCCGGACGGGTCAGCAGGCCCAGCACCAGCAACAGCGGGAACAGGTGCTCGGCGTAGGTCGCCAGGTGTGCCGCCCAGTCCGGCGGGATCAGCGGCAAGGCGTACTCCGAACGGAACAGCGTGTAGGTCGACGGCTTGAGTTCAAGCAACCCGGTGACCTTGGTGCGCCCCGACAGAAAGAACACCGCCGCGACCGCCACCCGGGCCACCAGCAACAGCAGGGCTTCGGGGAGCAGGCGCTGGATCAGCGCCGGGGCCGCTCGGTTCATGGCTGCTCCGTCAGGCTGCCAAAGCCTTTGGGCGTCTTGATTTGGGTGCAGGTGCCTTTGTCCACCAACACCCAGGCATTGCCCTGGTAGTCGGTGGTGGCGGTGCCGGCGCACGAAGTGCCTTTGCCCGCGGCGCAATCGTTGGCACCGGCGAGGGACACGCCGAAGCATTTTTCCTGGGGCTTGGGCTCATCGGCGTGGGCCACGGCCGCAAAGGCGCTGATAGACAGGGCGAGGGTTGCCGCGAGGGCTGCGTAAGGACGCTTCATGGGGTGAGTCTCCTGGCTTGACTGAGTGTGGCCAGGGCGCCTTGGGGTCGGTGACCGCCTGCGCCAGCTGGTGGACAGAGTTAAAGCCAGGCGTGTATCCGCTCTGTGTCGCGAACGCGATAGAACGTCATGCCGGTGTATCAGGAGGGTGCGGGGATACAGTTCGATACACAGTCAATAAAACAGTGCCAAAACCCTGGCGCTTTATTCGGCATCCCGAACGACACAATTAGAAATATTCGCCTTTCCGAACGAAGGCCATTGCGTGTCGCCGACGACCGCAAAAATCACCATAAATTTCATGCGGTTGTTGTCATGTTTGTTACATGCCAACTGGCATACATTCTGCTTTATCCCTATTTCTAGTAATAAAATGTTTCAGCCCTGAGACAGTCTCATCCTCTGAAACATGCTGCGCGACCCACCCATAAAAACGACAACGCCCCAAAGGAGGGCGACCTTCCGACCTTTTGATCGACATCAACTTTCCAAAACTGCTGCTGCACATCTGTACCCCAAAAAGGGCGAATGGCCTGATCGCCAATAACAAGCCCGACTATAAAAAGGATGATTTGATGAGCTCGAGCAAGCACCACGCAGTGTCCTTCATGGATGCAGACCACCCCGCGCCGGCCACCCCCGACAGCACCATTGGCTTTGGTCCCTTTCTATTACTGGCCAGGCAGCATGTGTTGCTGCGCAATGGCGAGCCAGTGACCCTGGGCAGCCGCGCGCTCTACCTGTTGATTGCCCTGGTGACCCGTGCCGGCGAACTGCTGGAAAAGTCCGAACTGATCTCCTTCGCCTGGCCCAAGGTGGTGGTGGAGGAATGCAACCTGCGCGCGCAGATCGTCGCGCTGCGCCGTGCCTTGGGCGACGATGGCAACTTCAGCTATATCGTCACCGTGCCGGGCCGCGGCTATCGTTTTGTCGCACCGGTCACGGTGCAGGCGGCGGGTGAAGAGCAGTTGCCGGTGCCGTCCGTGCGGGCTGATGAGCCCTGCCTGGCGGCGCCCACGGTGGAGGTGATCGGCCGTGACGCGTTGACCGCCAGCCTGGCCGACCAGGTCATGAGCCAGCGCTTCGTGACCCTCACCGGCCCCGGTGGGATCGGCAAGACCACCGTGGCCCTGGCCGTGGCACAACGCCTGGCCGCTGAACTCAACCTGGGCAGTTGTTTTGTCGACCTCGCCCCGGCCACCAGTGGGCAATGGGTAGCCGGCATGCTCGCCAGCGCCCTGGGCATCCAGACTGTCAGCGCAGACCCACTGCACTGCGTGGCCGCCAACCTGGCCAACCGCCGCGTGCTGCTGGTGCTGGACAACTGCGAGCACGTACTGCCCGCCACCGCCGACGCCGTGGAAACCCTGCTGCGCAGCGCGCCCCACTGCTGTGTGCTGACCACCAGCCGCGAGCCGCTGCGCGCCGAGGGCGAACGGGTGCACGACCTGGCGCCGCTGGAGGTCCCCGACGCCCACGCCCACCTCAGCGCCAGCCAAGCCCTGGCCTGGTCCGGCGTGCGCCTGTTTGTGGAACGCGTACGCGCCCTCGACCCCGGCTTTGTGTTCAACGATGAAGACGTTGCAGCCGTCAGCGCAATTTGCCGCAAACTCGACAGCAACGCGCTGGCCATCGAGATCGCCGCCGCACGGGTGCGCACCTTTGGTATCCAGGACCTGGTGGGCCTGCTCGACGGCAGCTTCCGCCTGCAGATGACCGGCCGGCGCACCGCCCTCGCCCGCCATCGCTCCCTCAGCGCGACCCTGGATTGGACCTACGCCATGCTCAGCGGCGACGAGCAGACGCTGCTGCGCCAACTGGCGGTGTTCACCGGTTCTTTCACCCTGGACGCGGTCAAGGCGATGACCGCCAGCAGCCGCCTCGACCCGCGCAACGCCCTGCCCCTGCTCGAAAGCCTGATGGACAAGTCGCTGCTGATCGCCAGCGAAGCCTGCGTGCCCAAGCGCTATCGCCTGCTGGAAACCACCCGCGCCTACGCCCTGGAAAAACTCAACGAACAGGGTGAAACCACCGCCACCTGCCAACGTCACGCACGCTATGCGCTGGGGGTCTTGCAAGAAGCCGGGAAGACCCTGGACGGATTGTCCCCGGCCACGTGGCTGGCGCTCTACGGGCCGGAGATCAACACCATTCGTGCCGCGCTCGACTGGGCTTATTCGGCCACCGGCGACCTCTCCCTGGGCATCGACCTGACCTTGGGCGGCGTGCCGTTGTGGCTGCGGTTGTCGCTGGTCAGCGAGTGCCGTACCTGGGTCGACAAGGGCCTGGCCAGTGGTGCCCTTATCCCGCTGCCCTTGCGCCAACGCATGTTGCTGCAGACCGCGCTGGCCAGTGTCTTGATGCTCACCTACGGCACCGGCACAGCAATGCGCGAAGCCTGGCGCCAGGTGTGTGAAGACGCCCGCGACCTGGGCGATGCGGACCACAAATTGCGCGCACTCTGGGGCCTGTGGACCGACCGCTGTGGCTGCAACCAATACACCGAAGCCCTGGAGTTGGCCGAGCGCTACATCGCCCTGAACAGCAGCGGCAGCCACCAACTGCTCGGCAAGCGCATGCGCGCCGTGGCGCTGTTCCACATGGGCGACCTGCTGGGCGCACGGCTGAATATCGACGAAGCGCTCGGCTCACCGTCGGCGCCGCGCTCGCACATCATCGATGTGCACTTCGACCAACGCATTGCCGCCCGCTGCCTCAAGGCCAAGGTGCAGTTGCTCGAAGGGGATGTCGACCCGGCGCTGCGCCTGATCGGCAGCTGCGTGGATGAAGCCATCTCCCTCGATCACCCCGCGACCCTCTGGTACACCCTGTGCCTGGGCGCAATCCCGTTGGCGCTGCTGGCGTCCAACCTGCCGAAAGCGCGCTACTACCTGGGCCTGTTGCAAGACAGCACCACCGGCCAGGACCTGCATATCTGGCGGCAATTTCGCCTGTGTTTCGAGAGCATCCTGCTGATCCGCGAGGGTTCGCCGGAAGCCGGCGTGCCGCAACTGGGCGAAGCGCTGCATCACCTGCAAGGCCAGGGCGACAGCCAGCTCTACAGCCTGCTGCGCTGCGAATACGCCCTGGGCCTGGCGCGCCTGGGCCTGGAAAAACTCGCCCTGGAAGTGCTGGAAGACACCCTGCAACTGGCCCTCGGCCGCCATGAACGCTGGTTCGCGCCACAGATGCTGCGAATCAAGGCGCAACTGACCCTGCGCCAGGCTCACTACGGCTCGGTGGACAAGGCCAAAGTACTGCTGCGCCAAGCGTGGGTGGACGCGCAATTGTCGGGCGCGCACTTCTGGCGGGCCCAGATCGCAACCGACCTGGCCCGCCTCCAGGAACCCAAACTGCGCATCGCCTCCCTGCCCCGCTTCCAGCACCGGTAGGGACGTCCATTGGGAATGCCTGGCTGTGGTGGGCAGGCTTGCTGTGGTGGGAAGGCTTGCTGTGGTGGGAAGGCTTGCTGTGGTGAGCGGGCTTGCTGTGGTGGGCAAGCTTGCTGTGGTAAGCGGGCTAGCTGTGGTGGGCAAGCTTGATGTGGTAAGCGGGCTTGCTGTGGTGAGCGGGCTTGCCCCGCGCTGGGCTGCGAAGCGGCCCCAACACAGGCACCGCGTTCTTTCAGCCAGAACCCGATTGGCTGTTTTAGGGCCGCTTCGCAGCCCAGCGCGGGGCAAGCCCGCTCACCACAATTACAAGCCAAAGCCACCGGCCGCTCACCACAATTACAAGCCACAATTTGAATTCAATCAAAGCCAAACCGCATCCCACAGCGAATAATCTCCTACCCGCTCAACCAACCCGGCTCGCAATGGATTGGCGATGATGTACCTGGCCATTTTCCGAACATCGTCCTCCACGCGCACCGCCCTATCGTGATAACCGGGCTGCCAGACACGTTCTTTGCTTTGACGACGACGGTTGATGGTCAGCGTGCTACGTGACTTGATACGCCGCATTACATCGGCCAAGGTCTTTTGCTTCAGTTCGAATAGCCAGTGGATATGGTCAGGCATGATCACCCAGGCCAGGGAGTCGATCAGGCCCAATTCATGGGCGTGCCGCAATTCGGCAACCAGCAAGCGCCCCAGGAACACGTCAGTGAATAGACGTTGGCGGTTGTGAACGACGATGGTGATGAGGTAACTGCGTCCGTGCTCCGAATATCGTCCGTGGCGCAGGCGGTGGGATTGAGGGGCTAGGCGCAAATCCGTTGTCGATGGCTATGGCGGTGAATACCATCACGTAGGAGCTGATTGAGCCCAGCCGTGGGAAATGGAACTGAGGAAGGAGCTCTGGACACTCATGATCGACTCCCATCCGATCACTGAAGGACCCTGCTTATGTTTCCATTTCTTGCTGCAATCATCCCCGCCTTGGTGGGTGCTGCCAAAGCAGTCGCTGTCGGTGCCGTCACCGGTGTGGCAACTGCCGGCGCTGCCTACGGCACAAGTAAAGCGATTGAGGCCATCGCTGGCGACAAGGCGGCTACGCCCACATCTGATGGGCAACCAGACCCCGCGCCCATCAAAAACCCGGCGACATCCCTTGAGCCGTCCTGGAAAGCCTTGAAAAACGATGTGCCCGAACATCTGCGCCCCCTGGAAAAACCTGCCGTAAAAGAGGCAACACCTGTCGATTTACCTCTGCCGTCAGTCGATGAACACCCCCAAAAGGCGTCAGCTGTCATAGGCGCAGCCAACCCGGTTGCGCCTGCCTTACTTGCTCTCACCGCGGTCCCGACGTCTGGCGCGATGCGCGTTTAGCCTGCTTGATGGCTATGACAACACCCTTGCCTCAGATAAGGCGGGCCGCCACCAGCCAGTCCGCCACGGCCTGGAATGAGGCATCCGGCACCGGGTCGCCGGGCACGGTCTTGCGCGCAATGTCAGCAGCCAGGGCCTTGTCCGGCGCGTGGGGAATGCCCAGGTCGTACGCCTCCTGCAACATCAACAACGCCTCCTCCGGCGATGCCCGGCACACGATCACCGGCACCGGGGTTTCCCCGCGCACGTAACGCACGCCAATCACCCAGCCGTCGGTGGTGCCGATCATCATCGAGGCGCGGTTCAGACCCAGCTTGGTGGCCAGCGCCTGCATTTCATTGCGCTGGCGCCGGCGTTCGCTCTTGATCAGCGGGTCGCCGTCGATGTCCTTGCGTTCGCGCTTGGTTTCGCTGCGGGTCATCTTCATGTCACGACCGAACAGCCAGCGCTGCATCATCACGTCCACCGCGCCCACCACAATGAAGGCGCAGAGCACGGTGAACACCAGCGGCTTGAGCACCAGGAAAAACGTCGACTCCATGCACTCCGCCCCACAGCGCGACGATTCCATCAGCGCCTGCAACGCGTGCTTGCCGACCACGTAGAACGCAATCGCCAACACATGCACCTTGATCAGGCCCTTGATGAACTCCACCAGGTTGCGCAGGGCAAAGATCTTCTTCAGGCCCTCTGCCGGGTTGATGCGCTTGAACTCAGGTTTGATCGGGTCCACCGAGAACACAAACCCGCGCATGGTGATGATATTGGTCAGGATCACCACGCCGGTGGTCACCGCCATCACCGGCAGGGTGATGCCGATCACCAGTTGCTCGGCGTGGTCGAGCACCCGGGGCCACACGGTGGCGAACGGTTCGATGTAGATCTGCGCGGTCAGGTCGATCAGTGCGGTGACCTGGGCCTTGGCGCGCGGCGCGAGGATCGAGATGCACAGGGTGCAGAACAGGATAACCATGCCCGACACCAGGTCCTGGCTCTTGGCGACCTGGCCTTTCTTGCGCGCGTCCTGGAGCTTCTTGTCCGTCGCCGGCTGGGATTTCTCTTCACTGGTATCGGCCATGGGCTACTCCATGCCGGCCAGGGTCTTGAGCAGTTCGACGGTGCCGCGAAACTCCGCCAGTTGGTCGAGCATCATCGGGATCAGGAAGCCGATGTAGATCACCATCAGGATCGTGAAAAACAGGTTCTTCACCGGCAGCGACAGGTCGAAGATGTGCAGGTTCGGCGCCATGCGCGACAGGTAGGCGAGCATCAGGTCGGTAACCAGCAGCGCAATCAGCAACGGCGAGACCATCAGCACGCCAACACGCATGATCTGGTCGAGGATCGACAACACCGCCAGCAACGCCGAGCTGGCGAAGACCGGCGTAAACGAGGTGACCGGCCAGAGCTGGTAGCTGTGGTAATAACCGTCGACCATCAGGATGAATCCGCCGGACATGAAGAACAGCGTGATCAGCATCACCGTGAGCAAGGTCGCCATCACGCTCGATTCCCCGGACGACAACGGGTCCACCAGTTGCGCCATGGTCGAGCCGCGTTGCAGGTCGATCAACTCCCCCGCCACCTCGGCCGCCCAGAACGGAATGCCAAACAGCAGGCCGATAAGAATGCCGATCAGGAATTCCTTGATCAGCAACCCGGCGATAAACACGCTGCCGTGCTCCGGCATTGACGTCAGCGCTTCGAACACCGGGAAGAACATCGGGATGGAAATCGCCACCGCCACGCAGCCGCGGATCATCCCGGTGAGGCCCAAGCGGTTGAACGCCGGGGTGATCACCACCACGCCCATGGCACGGCAGGCAGCGAGCGAGGCGGCGCTGATCACCGGGTAGGCGACTTCCAGGAACTGCGCGGTCAGGCTGGCATCCATGGGCGGTCAGCGCGTCCACATCGGAAAATTGTCCAGCACCTGGCCGCCCAGCTCCGCCACTTGCCCGGCGAGTACCGGGCCCAGGAAGACGATGGTCAGCAGCACCGCCACCAGCTTCACCACTTGGGGCAGGGTCTGGTCCTGGATCTGCGTCAGCGCCTGGAACAAGCCCACGCTCAAGCCCACGATAATCGCCACCCCCAGGGCCGGCGCGGAGAGCATCAGCACGGTCATCAGTGCCTGTTTCATCAATGACAGGAATACGTCCTGGCCCATGGGTCGTGCCTCAGCCGTAACTCAGAATCAAACCGTGCATCAGGCGCGACCAGCCGCTCAGGGACACGAATAAAAAGATCTTCAGCGGAATGGAGATCAGGTTCGGCGAGACCATCGACATGCCCATCGCCATCAGCACGTTGGACACCAGCAGGTCCACCACCAGGAACGGGATATAGAGCAAAAAGCCGATCTCGAACGCACGGGTCAGCTCCGAGCTGACAAACGCCGGAATCAGCACCACCAGGTCATCGTCACGCAGGTCGGCCCGCGCTTGCGGCGACCAGATGGTCTCGGTGGCCTGCACGAAAAAACCACGCTCGGACTCATTGGCGAACCGCGCCAAATGCGCCTGCAACGGCGGGCGCAGGGCGTCCCCCAGGTCCTTGAGTTGCTCCACATGCTCGATGTTGAGGTCGCGGCCCTCCACCTGCCGGTACATGTCGCCAATCAACGGCGTGGTCACGTACACCGACAGGATCAGCGCAATGCCGTACAGCACCAGGTTCGGCGGGGTCTGTTGCACGCCGAGGGCGTTGCGGATCAGGAACAGCACCACCGAGATCTTCATGAACCCGGTGAGCGTCACCACCGCCAACGGGATCAACCCGATCGTCGCAACGACCAGGATGATCTCGATCAGGTTCGGCTGATAACCGGTCATGGGGTGGCGAAACTCAGCAGGCGCACGCCCAAGCCGTCACCGATTTTCACCAGTTGGCCCTGGCCGACGCGGCGGCCGTTGACCATCAGATCGACACTATCCACGCCCGGCGTGTTGAGCTGCAACAGGCTGCCCGCACCCAGTTCACGCAACTGCGCCAGGGTCAGTTCCAGGCTGCCCACCTGGCACACCAGTTTCAACGGCAAGTCATCCAGCGCCGTGGCGGCATCAACATCGGTCATGGTGTTCTCCGGTTCCAGAAAGGGGGCTTTCAAGGCTTCCTGCAGGCGCAGGACTTCACCCTGGTATTGGCAGCGGGCCTGCAAGCGGCCGTCGAGGTCCAGCAGCAGGCCGGGGCCTTGCTCCAGCATCAGCACATCGCCGGGGCGCAGGCTGCGCAGCTCGCCGAGGCTCAACCATTGCCGCCCCGCCACCACCGCCAAGGTCTGGCGCAGGGCCGGCAACGGGTCGGGCGCGATCGGTGCGTACTGCGCCAGCAACTGCGCCACCATCACGGCGGCGCCTTCGCTCAGGTCCAGTTGGGCGCTCATCGCCGGCTGGCTGCCGAAGCTCAGCTCCAGCGCGACTTGCATGGCAAACACCGTCTGGCCGTCAGCGGCGTCGAGCAACTGCACCGGATGGCCGAGCAACGGTTCCAAGGCCTCGATCAGGTCGAGCACCGCCAACTCCAGCAACAACGAACGCGGCAACGCCGGCAGTTGCTGCACATCGAACGGCAACGCCAGCGGCAGCAACAATTGCTCCAGCGCAGCGGCGGGCAAACGCAGCCGCGCCGGAGCGCGACCGAGCGCCAGCAACACTTCATGCGGTGCCACAAGTACCTGGGGCTCGGCGGCCCAGGACACACGCAAGTCCTGCCCGGCACAACGGCCCTGCCAGGGACGACGGCGGCGGTGCACCTGGTTATGCAGGGCCAGCAACGCCGGGTCGTAGTGGGTCAACCACGGCGACAGCGGGTCGGCAAGGGCTGTGATCATGTGCCGGTGCCTTCATCACGCAACTCACCCACCCGACGCTCATCGCTCTCACGGCCTTCCAGCAGGCTTTGCCAGGCATCCGACTGCCGCTGGCGGCTCAAGCGTTCCTGACGGAACAAGTCACGCTCACGCTCCTGGCTTTCCAGGGTAATGGACACATGGGTCACATCGTTTTCCAATTGCTGCTGGTCATCCGACAAACCGCGCAAACGGTCCTGAGCAGCCTGCCAACTCGCCACCGACAACCCCTCGGTGAGCGACGCATACACCTGGCGCGCCTCCTCGGCAATGGCTTCCCGGTGCAAACGCAACTGCTCCTTGGCGTCGGTCAACACACCGTGCGTCTGCTCACAACGCTGCTGCTGCGCAGCCAGTTGGCTCGCGGCCCTTTGCTCACGCAAGACCCGCAAGGATTGCAGGGTGCGCAGTTGTTCGGTTTTCATTCGGTTGTCTCCATTTTCATGCCAAACCACATCAAGTAACCCATGAAGCTCCAATGTGGGAGCTGGCTTGCCTGCGATGACGGTCTACCCATCACAGACGTCGCTGGCTGCCCCACCGCCATCGCCGGCAAGCCAGCTCCTACACGTACCCACGATGCGAAGCGAGCCGCTCTTGATCTTGCTCTTGCCTTTGATCTTGCTGTTGATCTGAGGCGCCCCGTAAAACCACGCTGGCCGAACGCAGGCTTGAATCCGTGGGTAACCCGGCAGGACGCCGGGTTAGCCGCCCCGCGCCATGGATGGCGCGTGGCGGCGGCCCACGGATTCAAGCCGGAGTGAGGGCATGCCGAGCCTAAGCGAGGCACCGAGTGGTGGGGCGAGGACCTTTTGGTTACTTTTGGCTGGGCCGGCATCCCGGTCCTTCCAAAAGTGACCCGCTGTAAGAGCGGAACCATAAGTCGCCGTTACCGCAGCAATGGATATGTACACCCATAGACCGCCATCGCCGGCAAGCCAGCTCCTACAAACACCAGCATATGCATCCAACTTCATGCCAACACCTGCCGCATGCGGATCAGGGTCTGCTCCAGGCTGCTCGGTTCATCAGCGTTCTGACGCAAGAAGGCTTCGATGGCCGCGTGACGGTTGATCGCTTCGTCCGCCAGCGGGTCGCTGCCAGCGGAGTATTCGCCCACCCGAATCAGCATCTCGATCTCGCCATACCGCGCCATCAACTCACGAATCCGCATGGCCAAACGCTTATGCTCCTCACCCGCCACCTGCTCCATCAACCGGCTACGACTGCGCAACACATCCACCGCCGGAAAGTAATTACGCTGAGCCAGCTCGGCACTCAACGCGATATGCCCATCAAGAATCGAACGAGCCTCCTCCGCCACCGGATCACTGGCCGCATCGCCCTCGGTGAGCACCGTGTACAACGCGGTAATACTCCCGGTCGGCCCCGGCCCCGCACGCTCCAGCAGACGCGGCAAAGCCGAGAAAAACGACGGCGGATAACCCCGCCGAGTCGGCGGCTCACCCACAGCCAGGCCGATCTCACGCTGCGCACGGGCAAAGCGAGTCAGGCTGTCCATCAACAGCAACACAGTACGACCCTGGTCACGGTGGTATTCAGCCAGAGTGGTAGCGACAAACGCCGCACGTACCCGCTCGGCCGCCGGACGATCCGACGTCGCGACCACCGCCACCGTGCGCGCACGGGCCTGGGCATCCAGTTGCACATCGAGCAGCTCGCGCACCTCCCTGCCCCGCTCGCCAATCAGCCCGATCACGATCACATCCGCTTCGCTGTTGCGAATGATGCTGGCCAACAACGACGACTTGCCCACGCCGGGCTCACCAAAAATCCCCATGCGCTGGCCCTGGGCCAAGGTCAACAAGCCATCGATGGAGCGAATGCCCAGGGCCATCGAGCGCACGATCAGTTGTCGGGAAAACGGTGCCGGCGGTTCGGCATGCAGCGGGTAATGCTGCAAGGCCACGGTCGGTGGAAGGCCGTCGCTATCGAGGAAATCTCCCATGGGGCTGATCACCCGCCCCAACTGCGCATCACCGACCGCCACGCCCAGGGTCTCGCCGGTGGCGGTGATCTGGGTGCGCGTGGACAGCCCCTCCATGGAGCCAATGGGCGACAGGATCGCCTCGTCACCATCAAAACCGATCACCTCGGCACTCAGGCTGCGTGCGCTGCCGGGGTCGCGCAGTTGGCACAATTCGCCAATGCTCGCGCCCGCCACACTGGCCCGCAGCAGCACACCACGAATGCTCAGCACCGTGCCGTGCATGGGCCGCAGACGCGCCTGGGCCAGGCGTGCGCTGAGTCGAGGCAGCAACTGCTCAAGGTTCATGCCACGCCCTCTTCGGCGAAAGGCAACAAGCTGCGACGCAGGTTGTGCAATTGGGCTTCAAGGCCCAACTCCACGGAACCGGCCGGGCTGTTCAGGCGTGCTTGGCCGGCGTGCAACTGTTCATCGGCGTCCACCGCAATCGCCAGCCCTTCCAGCGTGAGGCGCTGGCGCAATGCATCGACTTCCGCCGGCGGCACCCACAGGGTCAGGGCCTGGTCCTGGCGAAACGCACTCAAGGCCTGGCGGGTACTGCGCACCACGCGATCGGCGTTATCCAGTTCGCCCAGCACTTCGCGCACGATGCCCAGGGCCAGGTCGGCCAGGGACCCTTCCAGGCTGCTCAAGTAGTGCTGCACCTGGGACTGGGTCTGCAGCAGCAACTGCGCCACCTGCTCGGCGCCTTCCTGCCGAGCACTTTCAAAGCCCTCGGCGCGGGCGCTGCTCAGCCATTGCTCGCTGTCGGTCTTAATCTGTTCGGCCTGTGCCTTGGCCGCTTGCAGGAAGGCAAAACCGTCGCTCCACAACGCGGCTTCTTCGGCGCGCAGGATGCGGGCAGTGGGACGACTCGGCAATTCACTCATGGCGTAATCTCCTCGGCCAGCAGGCACGCGGCAGCGGCCTGGACGATCTCCAGGTCGCGGGGCACCCTGGCGCCGTCACCCTGGGGAAAGGCAAACCGCAAACGCAACCAGCCCTGCCAGTCGGCATGTTGGGCGTGCAACCACGCGGCGACACAGCCCTGGCCGTCGCGGTCAATGGCCTCGACCAATTCAGCGGGATCACGCAGCAGATCCGCCGCGCCGCCCAGTTGGCGCAAGGCCAGGGCGGCCACGAAGACTTCGGCGCCGAGGCCTTCGCGCAGCTCATTGACCACCTCGCGACGGATCTCCCGGCTCAGGGTCGAGGCATGCCAGATCGCCCCGCACTGCCTCGGCAAGCGGGCGAACTGCGCCGGCGACAGCAGCAACACCGGCAAGTCCGCCGCCACAGGTGGGATCAATTGATCCATGGGCGCCAATTGGTAATGGCTGACCAGCAGCTGTTCCAGGCGCTGGCGAAAGCGCGGCTGGCCCTGCATCGCCTGCAGCACCGCTTCCGGCAACTCATCGGCAAAACACCCGCCCAGGCTGGCCCCACGCACGAACTGCAAGGGCTCGGCCACCAGCCCCTGCCAACGCTCGAACAAACTCATTCACCCTCCTTGAGCACATACAGCGCCTGGGACTGGCGGCGCACCCATTGCTGGCGGGCCAGCACGCCCAGCGCACCGAGTGCGATCAGGAGCAGCGCACCGAACATCAAGCGTGCCTGTGGCAGGTTATCTTCCAGCAGCCACAGGCCCAGGAAGCGCGCCAGCCGTGGTTGCGCCGGGTTTTGGCTGATGGCGACAGCGGCCTTGATCGCGGTCACGGAGACACCGTCGTAGCTGAGCCCGGAGATGCCGTTGGCCACCAGGGTCTTGATCTGTGGGATCAGCGTGTTGATGTCGGTGCCCGGGTCGTAACGCACCAGCACCGAGGCCGACGACGGCGAGATCACGCGCTTGAGCAAGTCGTTGTCCGGCAGCACCACGTGCACACGGGCGGCAACGATGCCGTCGATCTGCGACACCGAGTGGGACAGTTCTTCGCTCAACGCATAGATCATCTGCGCCCGCTCCTGCACGGGGGACGACACCAGGCCATTGCCCTTGAACACCTCGCCCATGTTGGAAAAACTCTGCTGCGGCAGGCCGGCGTTATCAAGCAGGGTCATGGCTTCGGCAAAGCGCGATTCGTCGACCACCACCTTGAGCTGGCCATTGTCCTGGGCCTTGCGTTCCGCCGGGATGCCACCGCGCAGCAGCACCGCGACCATCGCGTTGGCGTCACGCTCGCTGAGGTTGGTGTAGAGGTCGGTGTTGCACGCTTGCAGCAGGCTGGCGAGCAGGCCGATCAGCAACAGGCGCAGGGCGCGGTTTGGGCTTGGCATACGGTTATTGACCCTTGAGCAAGGTGTTGGCGGACCCGGAAATCTGCGTCGCGCCGCGCACCACCATCTGGGTCTCGATGGAGTAGTCGAACATCTTGCCCAGGGAGTGGACGATCTGGTCGACCTGTTGCTCGCCGACTTTTTTCCCCGGCTCTGCCGATGGCGAGGCACTGGCTGTGCGGATCTCTGCCTGGGCTGGCGGCGGTGCCGACGGGTTGTTGGTGAGCAGGTCGGCACGCTCGGAAAAAGCCCGTGTGCGATCGATGAAACTGTTCATCCGCTCCATCAGGCCCGAGCCGATCTGGTGCGGGCTGGCGCCTTCGGGCATGCCCTTGGCGGTGTTGGCCATGTGCTCGAACAGGTTCTGCGAGGCCCCAGCGGGCCCCGCGCCGGCAGACGGCGGCAACGCCGAAGCGCCGGCGGCGAGACTGATAGTCATAGGGGCTTCCTATTCTTCGTCGTCATCGGACATGGCGTCGTTCAGCAGTTCCTGCATCTTGGGCATGATGATGAACTGGCCGCCGTAGGTGACCGCCTGGGTGATGAACGAATCGGTGAGCTCGGCGTCGGTCGGCTCGGCAGGTTTGTCGGCGGCCTTGGCGTTATCCACCGCAGCATTGAACTTGGCTTCAGGGCTGGCGCCACCAGGGGCGAGATTGCTGTCTACGGCCGTTACGGACATGGTGCTGCTCCTTTACTGGGTTGGGGTTTCGGTACTGACTTGGGCGCCACGGAACACCCGCACGCCCCGCTCGCGCGCCACCGGGGCGGCCACGGCCTTGGGGTGCAGGTGGTCGACATGCTGTTGCACCAGCGCCAGGTACGGCGGTGGTCCGGACACGAACACTTCGTCGCCCTCGGGGCCGTTGCGCATGGACAACTGCTGGCCGAACACATCGAGGGTGTTGAGGTAGGCCTGCAACTGGTCCAGGTCCAGGGCGCTGGCCTTGAACAGCTTGGTGCTGATTTCATCGCTGGCGTTGAGGTACAGCAGGTTGCCGTCGAAGTACCAGGTGAGGCCGTTGGTGCTGCACAGGGCCTGCAGGAACTCCCCGGCGGTGGCCGCGCGAAGGGTGCTGCGGGCCTTGCCGCGGACCTTGTCGGAGAGCACCAGCGGCACCTCGAGGTTGTGGCCGAATTCTTCCAGGGCGCTGCGTACATCCTGGTCGACCAGCACGTAGGCGTACGGCTGGGAGAACCACGCGGGCTCTTCGGCGGCGCGGGCGAAACTGCTGCTGAACAGGCATAGGACAGCCAGCAAAAATATGCTTACATGGCGTCCGCCTTCGCCAGACGAGTTGTGACGATGCCCAAGAATTTCCTGCTCGCCAGTACCCTGTTGCTGGCCGCCTGCTCCAGCAAGCCCGCGACCGATTCCGACAAGTCCTTGCAACTGGCCGATGACCTGAGCAAACGCGGCGACTATGCCAGTGCGGCGGCGCTGTACGAGCGTGCGGCGCAGCAACCTGGCGCCGGTATCGAGCTGTGGCTCAAGCTCGGCCAGGCCAGGCTCGACGCCAAGGACGCGGCGGGCGCCGAGCGTGCCTACCAGCAGGCCCTGGGTTTCGACGCGCGCAATGCCGACGCCCTGCTCGGCCTGGGTACCGCGCAATTGCAGTTGGGCAAGACTCAGCGTGCGGTCACCGCCCTGGGCCAGGCCGCCGAGATCAGCCACTTGCCGGTTGCCTACACCCGCCTGGGTGTCGCGCAGATCCTCAATGGCCAGGCCGGTGCAGCGCAAGGCGCGTTCGCCAAGAGCCTGAGCCTCAAGCCCGACGACCTCGACAACCGTTGCAACCTGGCCCTGGCGTATGCGCTGGGTGGGCAGTCGCAACAGGCGTTGGACACCATCGCCCCGGTCACCCAATCGCCCCGCGCCTTGCCTCGGCATCAACGCAATGTGCTGTTGGTGATGGTGCTGGCCGGTTATGAGCAGCGGGTTGCCACACTGCCGCTGGATGACATTCCGGCTGCCGAGCGTGAGCGGTTGGTGGCGGAAGCGAAACGCATCAAAGCCATCAGCGACCCGGTGGCGCAAGCAAAAGAGCTGGGGTTGGTAGCCCCCAACTGACACAACACAAGACTGCTTTTGATCTGGTTTTTGATCTGCTTTTGATTTCAAGCGCCCCATAAAACCACGCTGGCCGAAGTGAGGGCATGCCGAGCCTAGGCGAGGTGCAGAGTGGTGGGGCGAGGACCTTTTGGTTACTTTTGGCTGGGCCGGCTTCCGGTCCTTCCAAAAGTGACCCACTGTAAGAGCGGAACCATAAGCGGCCGTTACCGCAGCAATGGATACGTACTCCAGCCCAAAATCTCTAGCGCCAGACACAAAGCTTTCGCGAGCAAGCCCGCTCCCACAGTTGGGATGTGGGGTGTCAGGTAGATTTGGGTTGGCTGGGAGGCCGCCATCGCAGGCAAGCCAGCTCCCACAGTTGGGATGTGGGGTGTCAGGTAGATTTGGGTTGGCTGGGAGGCCGCTATCGCTGGCAAGCCAGCTCCCACAGTTGGGATGTGGGGTGTCAGGTAGATGTGGGT